>JACCEB011080546.1_pt1 | contig 16581 bp, 13 predicted proteins | sample 7454761 | NCBI WGS metagenome assembly JACCEB01 (sample SAMN15323454, study PRJNA562643) | freshwater metagenome | isolation source: river surface water | place: USA:Blue River Watershed | collected 2017-08-18 | reverse complement strand
TGGGGCCTGGCGGCGGCAGTGAGGGGGGCTCGTCCGTTGCTGAGGGGCCTCCTGAAGTGGTTGCGAAGGATGAGAATAGTCTTACGGGGCGATATTTGAGGAGGGTTTTGCCATGATTCGCAGATGGTGGGTATTGTTGGCCGCATGCGGGGTAGGGGCGTTATCGAGTGCGTCTTCGGGAGATGATCGCAGCGACAAAAGCGCCGTGGACAACGCTTTTAATCTGAGGCGCCGTGCGATCCACATGGGAGACTGGTTTTTCTTGCGGAGGGACGGTGTTGGGTTCGGGGAGGAACTGAGCGCGTTGATCAAGCGGTTGGAGACGGATGCTTCAGCACGCGGTTTGGTGAGTGAGTTGGAGCGATGGCTGCGAGGGGGCGACGGTGATTCGGCGCTTCAGTTGATGGTTGTGGCCCGGCATGCCGCCGCGCGAGGGGAGGGCGGATTATTTGATCGATGTGACGAGGCTTCGTTGGGCGCTCGGTGGGCTGATCTGTTGTGTGCCCGTGCGTGGCTCAAGGAAATGACGGGCGACGGCGGATCTGCTGAGCGCGATTGGAAGGCTTTTCTCGCGGTGTTCCCGGCGGATGAGCGGCGCGGCCGGGTTGCTTTGCAGTTGGCTCGGCAGTTGATCAAGCGCGCGGCTTACCCAGAGGCTCGTGTCGCGTTAAGGCAGGGGCTCGACGCATCTCCGGATGTTTTAATTTGGAGTGAGTTAACGTATGGGATGGGGTCGGTGCAGTTCGGTTTGGGGGAGTTCGAGGAGGCATTCGAATCATTTCGAAATGCGGCTGTTGGAGTGGATTATCCCGAGCGGGCGTTTTTCAATGCGGGTCTGGCGGCGGTTCGAGCTCGGAACGAAGAAGCTTTTTCGGATGCGATTAAGTGCTTGGAGACGAGTGTAGAGGGGCGTGAGAGAGCTGGCATGTTGAAGGCAGAGCTGATGCTTGATCGTGCGAGTCGAGGCTTGATGGGGAGTTCTGAGTTGGCCGATTTTCTCGCGGCGGGTGGTGGCGGATTAATGCGGGCGGATTTGCACGCGGTGCTGGCGCTGCTCCGGCAGAGGGAAGGGGCGGCGACCGACGACGATCTGACCGCGATTGATGAGAAGCAACTTTCGTCAGCTGGGCGGCGGTTAATTTTGGTTTTGAGATTGATACGAGGTGACGCGGGGGCCGACGTCCTTGAAGGACTTGCGCCCGGTGATTGGGAGAGCGCTGGGCCGGTTTTCATGGAGCAAGCGGCCGGCATTTGGGGCACAGCAGGTGAACTTCTGCGGGCGGAGCGTGCTTATTCCAGTGCTGCTGCTCAGGTTGCGGACGAGAATGGTAAGCAGAGGTTGCTGTTGCTGGCGGGAGCGGCTGCCGGTGCGTCGGGCGAAGCTGCTGGGATGCGCAGAGCCATGGCGCATTGGGATGCGGTGGGTGATGGTGGAGGTCAGCTTGCGTTGCTGGCACGCCTCCATCAGGGACTTTTGCAGATGCATCTGGGGAATGAGGATGCGGCGCTTGCGGTGTTTGAGTTCGTGATGAAGTCCAGGGATTCGACCGGTGCGCTTCGACGGATGGCCGAATCTTGCGTTGCTCAGGTTGCTTTTCGGGCGTGGGAGCGCTCTCGCTCTCAGGAGGATGCCGCTCGAGCATTGGCGCGCATCCAGTCCGAGTTGAGATCTGCGATTGCTTGGGGGCGTGCTGATTGCCGGGCGCGACACCGGGTGGGGCAGTTGCTTCTTTCGACGGGAGATGTGGCTGGAGCTGTTGAGGAATGGAAAGCTCTTTTAGCGGGGACGCCGGACGGAAAATCGTCGGTTCAATGGGTAGAGTCTGCGGGTTTCGCTCTGGCATCGATTTTGGAGCGGAGGGGAGATTACCGAGGGGCCGCTGAGTCCATGCATCGGGTAGCGGCATTGGGTGGAGCGCTGGCGACCGAAGCGGCGGAGCGGGCGGCAGATTTGAGAGTGAGGGGGTTTTTACCCCTCCGGTGATGTTGGCATTCCTGCGCCTGACTTCTTGGAATGGCGGGGATAACGTGTGCGGATGCCACGGATTAAACTGTTACCGGACGAGGTCGCGAGTCAGGTTGCGGCTGGAGAGGTTGTTGAGCGTCCGGCCTCGGTCGTCAAAGAACTGGTTGAGAATGCATTGGATGCGGGTGCGGATCGGGTGGAAATCATGATCCGGGGTGGAGGCGCATCGTTGATTCGCGTTGTCGACAATGGATCGGGGATGGATCGGGATGACGCGCTGTTGTGTTTGGAGCGGCATGCGACGAGTAAGATTCGCACGGGGGCTGACTTGGCGACAATCAGCACGCTGGGGTTCCGAGGTGAGGCGGTGCCGAGTATTGCGAGTGTTTCCAAGTTTCGGTTGGGGACTCGGGAGCGCGGTGCGGAGGCGGGGACTGAGGTTTTGGTCAATGGCGGACGGATTGAATCGGTGAGGGACTGTGGCGATGCCCCGGGAACATCGATTGAGGTGAGGTCGCTGTTTTACAACCTGCCTGCAAGACGGAAGTTTTTGCGGACGGAGACGACAGAGACCAGTCATGTCGAGCATCAGGTAATCCTCCAAGCGTTGGGGAGGCCGGACGTCGCGTTTGTTTTGATGAATGGCGACCGCTTGGTGCACCAACTTCCAGCGGTGAGCGGTATCCGTGAGCGCGTACGCGATCTTTTTGGTCGGGAACTGGATGCTGAGTTGCTGGAAGTTCCCTTTTTTGAGGAGAGTGGGATTTCTGTGCAGGGGTTGGTTGGTCGTGCAGGGGTGAGTCGGTCTTCGCGAGACCAGCAGTACACTTTCCTGAATGGACGAGCGGTTGAAAATGCGGCGGTGAGTCAAGGGTTGCGCGAGGGATATCACACGGCCTTGATGAAGGGCCAGCATCCAGTGGCGTTCCTTTTCTTGCAAATAGATCCAGCCGAGGTGGATGTGAATGTTCATCCAGCGAAGCGTGAAGTGCGCTTTCGCGATCCGTTGTCAGTTCGTGGGGCGGTTGAACGGGCGGTACGTGCCGCGATTGAGACAGATCGCTCTACTTGGAGTGCGGCCTTTTCTTCACCTGCGGCAGCGAGCGAAGCGTCTGGGGGAGACGATTCGAGACAGATCAAGTTTTCAGGGTTGGCATCGGGCGGCGGAGGACTCCGACGTGATGAGGTGATGATGCCGGTTCGGGACGGTCGGAGAGAGGCGCTGCGGGTCGGTGAGTCACGGGCGATTTCACCCGTCACGAATGACAGCGAGACTTTGGGGGTGGAGGAAAAGTTGGCTGCCTTCGACGGGGCTCTGGGAGGGGGGGTGACGGAGCGGGTTGAGGGACAGGCTCTCGTGAATCGCGACCTTATTGATGTGCCGGCAAAGGTTTCTTCCACTCGGGAAGAGGGTAACGTGGAGGGGGACTCTCTGGCTGATTCTGAGGCTGTCGAGGCAGCGGGCTTGCCGGAGGAAGTTTCTGCGTCGGCTGAGTCCCGGTTCCGCATCCTCGGCGTGATCGGACGACTTTACGTGGTGATGGAGAATGATCAGGGGTTGGTTTTGGTTGATCAGCACGCGGCGCACGAGCGGGTATTGTACGAGCAGATGGTGAGCAGGATGCGGAGGCGAGACGTTCCCTCCCAACGGATGTTGATTCCGCTGATCCTTCGAGTGACGACGAAGGATGGGGACTGGCTTCGGAGCAACTCGGGTGTCCTGGAGAGTGCGGGGATTGTGGTGGAAGAGTTTGGGCCCAATGCCTTCAAGGTTGACGCGTTACCGTCCTTTTTGATGGGTGAGGCGACTGGACGTTTGATTCCTCGGATTGTGGATGAGCTTCGCGCTGCAGGTGCGGGATCAGCGAAACTTCGCTTGGGAGAGGATGTGATTGCTAAGACGGTTTGCCGACATGCGATCAAGGCGAACGATGCGTTGGGAGAGTTGGAGTTGCGCCGACTGATTGAAGATTTGCTGGCTTGTGAGTTGCCGTACTGTTGTCCGCACGGGCGACCAACGATGATTCAGATGGGGTTTGATGAGCTCGAGAAGCGGTTCGGTCGGCGGGTATAAAAAAACGGCTCCCATTCGGGAGCCGTTAACCTTTCGTTGTGGGTTGCTCTCGTGGTTACACCGAAGCCTGAGTCTAAGACGCTTCTGGTGGGGCAATCTGGAACTGTTCTGGCAGTGCGCTGATTTTGTCCGCAGGTAGGCGGTAGTGGGCGACGCCGATTTTCTCAACGCCGCGTTTGCGTCCGGTTTGAGCGAACCAGACATGAAGGTGTGGATTGCGATCACGGAGCTCAGGGTATCGATCGCGGATGGCTCCAACGGTGATGCCTGCATCGCCTGCTTCGACGAGCATCCGGAAGATTTTCTTGGACAGTTCATGGCGTGGCGCGCGGATGCCTGAGGAGATGCGTCGCTCTGCGCGTGGTTCAGGCACGGGAATCTCCTCGGTCGCGCGGAACATTCCCTTGCCGGATTTCTCAATCTTGCCAAGAAAACGCTTTTTGATGGCCGTCGTGAACCAAGAGTAGATGTTTTGAAGCGGAACTTGAAAGCGGTGAGCGAGTTCGGATGCTTTCACCCCCTCAGCCCCCTTCAGGTTCAGTTCCTTCAGGATGAGCGTCGTCAATCCGCCTCGAGCAATCCTTTTCCCGGTCGCTCGACCGGAGCGCCGCGGTGCTGAGAGTTTGCTAGTAATCTCTTGGATTTGAGCTTCAACAGACAGTAGTTCGGACTCGAGGGCATCCGCTTTCCCGTGTAGTTGTCGGAGTTTGTCAAACAACTCGTCTTTATCAGTCGTAGTGGTCATGGTGAGGTCATCTTGTTTGATGGGTGAAGTTTTGGCAACTTCGATATGAAGATTTTAAATGATTTTGAGTAGATAAGGAGAGCCTGACCGTCGGTGGAGCTCAGCGTGGACGCGGTTTTGTGGCGATTCGGTCTGTCCTCGTTTGTATTAGGGGAATGATTTACTGCGCGGTATTTGGTGTTGGACGAGGCATGGGTGATGCTCGTGAATCTGTAGTTATGAAGGGCATTTACACACTGCCTAGAAACGCAGGTCTTTCATGATGCCGTTGCCGGATGGCCTTCCTTGATGCAGAGTGGGAGAGGAGTTAGGAACAGGTAGTTTCAGAACGATTTATGCAGGATTTTACAGCTGGCGGCATTCATGCTCTCCCTCAGCGGTCGAGTCGCCTCCTCGGGGATGCGGCCATGGACGACCGTATTCAGGCAATGGTTCGGGACTGGGTGGATGATGAGGCCAGTCGATCGATGGTGGAGGGATTGATCATCACGGCACTCAAACTCGGGCGCGAAGACGTTTCGATGGCCGATATGAAGTTGTTGAACCGGTCGTTGCGGGAGCTTCGTCATGCGATGCGTGTTTTTTCGGACTACCGACACGTCCGTAAAGTTTCTGTTTTCGGCTCGGCAAGAACGGCTTATGAGCATCCGGAGGCGCTTGCGGCGGAGGCGTTTTCCCGACGGATGGCATCTGCGGGCTACATGGTGATTACGGGCGGGGGCGACGGGATCATGGGGGCCGCCCAACGGGGTGCGGGGCGAGAGCGGTCGTTTGGGCTGAACATTCGGTTGCCGTTTGAACAGCGTGCGAATGCCACGATTGAGGGGGATGAAAAGTTGGTGAACTTCAACTACTTTTTCACTCGGAAGTTAAACTTTGTGAAGGAATCGCATGGAGTGGTTTTGTTCCCGGGGGGCTTTGGCACGATGGACGAAGCTTTCGAAGTGTTGACTCTGATGCAAACCGGCAAGGCACGCATTGTTCCGGTGGTGATGGTGGATGTTGATGGCGGCAGCTATTGGGAGGTCTGGAATGGATTTTTGAGGGACCAGTTGCTGACCAAAGGGTTGATTTCGCCGGAGGATTTTTCTCTGTTCAGAATGACTAAGGATATCGATGCGGCTTTTCAGGAGGTGGACGGGTTTTACCACAACTACTGGTCTTATCGTTGGGTTGGGCCACAGCTCGTGATTCGGATGAAGCGGCGACTCACCCCATTGTCGGTCGAACGACTTCGGGAGGAGTTTGGTGACTTGGCGGGCGCAGGCAGGATTGATGTGGCGGACGCTCTGCCGGAAGAGGCGAATGAGCCGGAGTTGGCGCGGTTACCGCGGTTGGTGCTTTCGAGGCCGAAAATCAATTTCGGACGAATCCGGCAGCTCATTGATCGCATCAATCTGCTGGAATGTGAGGCCGCTCCGCTCGATCCCCCGCATCCGCATGAGGGTCGTGCTTGATGCGACGAGGCGTGGGGATGAAGGATACGCGTGTGACCATTTCCATTCATCAGGCATGTCTGGCGGGCTCCACTTCCACTGAGGAGTTGGTTGAAACTCGGTCTGCTCTTCTGCCTGAAGCGCCATGGAATGTTGTTGTCCTGAATGATCCCGTGAACCTGATGAGCTACGTCGTGTCCGTCTTCCAAAAGGTTTTTGGATACAACGAAGCGAAGGCAACCGAGTTGATGTTGCAGGTGCATGAACTCGGACGGTCTGTGGTTTGGAGTGGCGGACTTGAAAAGGCGGAGGCTTTTGCGCGTCAACTGCAGCGGCACCTCCTGTTGGTCAAACTCGAAAAGGCCTAGAGGCGTTGGTCATGGAAGACTTCTTTGAAACGAAGGCAAGGCCCGATGGCTCGGTGGAAATCCGATTCAAGAGCCCGCTGTTCTTGAACTTGGTCATGGGGTTGCCCCGACTTTGGGCGCTCCTTGCCGAGTTGAAGCCGGATTCGGAGTCCCGTGCGCGGCGCCGGCTTTTTGGCAGTCCGCATGGGGAAAATGTGGACGAAGACTTTTGGGAGGAGTTGGTGGTCCCAGAACTGGAGGGGGAGCTTCGAGATGATCGTGACGTTGTGTTTCGGAGGATTGCCTCTTGGGCGGAGTCCGGAGGAGGAACGCTAGGGGAATCAGGGCTGGAAATTGCGCCGAGCGAAATCGGCGTTTGGATTGGGGTTCTTGGGCAGATTAGACTGGTGATTTCAGAGGAGACGGGCATCTCAGAGGAGGAGTTGGCCAATCCAGAGCTGACGGACCGACGCAGGGCTCTCGCGCTGGGACTGTGGGTTTACGGCGCGCTGATCGAGGCACTTATGCCGTATTGGGAATGAGGGGGCTGTTTGGCTTGGGCTGGAAGGACTCCGTCCCCCTTGTGAAAAATTTCACAAAGTCGCTTGCCGGCATTCGGAGGCGGCGGTTATACCGTAGATGATGATCCTAGGTGGAAAAAACGAGTCCGACGAATCGCTGATGCGGTGGTTGTTTCCGTTTGCTTCCGTCTCGAAAAGCGTAATCGGCTTGCTCTCAAGGCCTTCCGAATGCTCGCTGATTCATCCACCGCTGAGCACGGTCGGCATTGCGCCCGTTTCGGGTGTTTCGCTTCAGTAAGAAACGTTCAGAGTCATGGCTAACATTTTTTCCCGCAGGTTTAACTGGCTGACCCTCAAACTGCTGACAATCGTTGCGATCACTGGCGGCGGTTTGACAGCTGGGGCGTGGTACTACCTGACGCCCAAGTATGCGAGAACGGGTTATCAGCCGGCTCAGCCGATTCCCTTTTCGCACAAAATTCACTCAGGTGAACTCGGGCTTGACTGCCGCTACTGTCATTCCTTTGTCGAGGTGGGGGCGTACTCCAACATCCCGACGACGCAGGTCTGCATGAACTGCCACTCGCAGATCCAGAAAGACAGTCCAAAGCTCGCTCCGCTCAGAGAGTCTTGGGAGACGGGCAAGCCGGTGAAGTGGGTTCAAGTGCATAAAACCCCGGACCACGTTTACTTCAACCATTCCGTTCACGTTAATCGCGGAGTTGGTTGCGTATCTTGTCACGGGAAGGTGAATGAGATGGAAGTTGTGCACCACGCTGAACCGCAGTCGATGGCGTGGTGCTTGGATTGCCACCGCAACCCTGAGAATCACCTTCGTCCGGTGAGTGAGGTGACGAACTTTGGGTGGCAGGTGGGTGGTGAGGGATCTGTCGCCAAGAGTCAGAGGGAGTTCGGCTTGGAGTTCATCCAAAAGGCTCACATCAATCCGCCGGTGAAGAATTGCGCCGGATGCCATCGTTAAACCGACGAACCCAAAACTTTTAGAAGCAAATGAGTAAGCGTGTTTTCCATCACCCGACTGAAGACCAATCAACGGGTCGGAAGTATTGGAGGTCTCTCGGGCAGATTTCTGAGTCTCCAGAGTTCAAAGGATGGTTGGAGAGGGAGTTTCCTCAGGGCGCCTCTGAGTTGAATGAAAGCGAGGTCACTCGGAGAAACTTTGTCCAGTTGATGGGTGCTTCCGTTGCGCTCGCTGGAATGAGTCTTTCGGCGTGCCGTCGCCCGCTCAAACAACTGGTTCCATTTTCCAAAGGTCTTGAGTGGTCGGTGCCCGGCAAGGCGCTGTTTTTTGCTTCAAGCTATCCAACTCGACGCGGTGCGTTGCCCGTGTTGGTCACAACCCACGACGGTCGCCCCACGAAAATCGAGGGTAATCCAGAGCATCCGGCGTCCCAGGGAGCAACGGATGTCTGGGCTCAATCCTCGTTGCTCGATCTTTACAACCCGCACCGTGCAAATCGGTTCGTGGTCACAGGTGTAGAGTCCAATCGCGAAGGGTTTATCAAGTCCCTCGAAGTTGCGCTATCGAAGACAAAAGACGGCAGCGGTCTGGCTTTCCTCGTTGACGAAAATCACGGTCCAACGCGGGAGTCGCTGAGGGCGCTGGTTTCGACGAAATTCCCCAAAGCACGCTGGTTTTCTTCCGAGGTCTTCGGGGCATCTGCCTCTCTGGAGGCCGCAGCTCTTTCCTTCGGTTCTGGTCTTGTCGCTCGACCTGTACTTGGGGCCGCCGACAAGATTTTGTCTGTGGACTGTGATTTTCTCGGTAACGAGGGAACGGTTCAGGACGCGAAAGGTTTCGCGAAACGTCGAAAGACGCTGAAGGCGACGGATGCGATGAATCGCCTCTATGCGGTGGAGAACCGCTACACTGTCACAGGAGGCATGGCAGACCACCGATTGCGTCTGCGGACCTCCAGTCACGCATCCTTTTTGCGCAGTCTGGCAGAGGAGGTTCAGAAAGTCACTGGAGACCAGATGCTCCGGGATGGGATTACGGCTAGCAAGATTGAACCACTTTCAGGCAGTGAGAAGTGGGTTTCGGAGTGCGCAACCGATTTAGTGCAGTCAAAAGGGAAGGCATTGGTGCTGGTTGGCGGGCAACAACCTGTTGCCGCCCAAGTCTTGGGACACTTGATCAATCGAGCGCTTGGGGCGCTAGGGTCTACGGTGTTGATTGCGAAAAACCCAGTTAAGTCGCTTGAACCTTACGGCGCATTCCTCGCCGCGTTGCAGTCGAATGCGTTGAAGGGATTGATTGCGCTCTCTGGCAACCCCGCATACGCGAAGCCTGGCGATTTGAACTTTGCTGAGTCGGTGAAGAGCTTGGACTTCTTCATCGTGCTCTCCACCTCCGAGGATGAAACTTCGAAGCTGGCTTCTGCGGTTGCTCCGAAGGCACATTATTTGGAGGAGTGGAATGATGGATTTGCTGCGGATGGTTCTGTTGTGATTGGACAACCCTCCATTCTCCCGATTTTTGGCGGTGTTTCAGAACTCGAGATTTTGGCACTCGTCGCAGGTGTAAAGGACACTCCACACGAGCTTGTGCAAAAGTCGCACCAAGATTCTGGTGGGAAGGACTGGGCCAAAAATCTGCGCGATGGTTTTTATGGGAAGCCTTCCGCGAGTGAGACAGTTGGCGCGGCTACCCTGAGTTTGCCAGCCCCTCCGAAATCCATCGAAGGTTACGAGGTTGTTTTTGTAAACGATTCAAAAGTGGACGATGGGCGTTACATCTCCAATGGTTGGCTGCAGGAGTTGCCCGACCCTATTACCAAGCTGACTTGGGATAATGCCGCGCTGGTCAGTCCTCAGTCCGCTAAAGAGTTGGCTGTTGCAACAGGTGATTGGATTGAAATTAAGGCCACCTCCGGGCGAGCAGTGAAGGTGCCTGTCCTAGTCGCTCCAGGGCACGCTGACAAGTCCCTCACCGTTGCGATTGGGTATGGCCGTACGGACTCGAGTCCGGTTGGACGAGGGGTGGGGTTTGATGTTTTTCCGATCCAGACAGTCTCTGTTTCCAGAGTCACTTCTGCGACCGTGGCGAAAGTCGCTGGAAAGCAGCATCAACTGGCAGTCACGCAGGAGCATGGTGCTCTGGAAGGGCGTGGCGCAGACATCACTCGAGAGACCTCCTTGGAGAACTGGAAGACGAACTCGGAGAAGAATCCAGAGTTCATCAAAAAAGCCGGTATCGACGCGCACACACCAGACAATTTCTCTTTGTATTCAAACCCACCTTTGGACGATGTTCACGGTTGGGGTATGGCGGTTGATTTGAGCCTGTGCACGGGGTGCTCTGCCTGCATGGTAGCGTGCCAAGCTGAGAACAATATTCCGATTGTCGGTAAGGAGCAGGTGATTATCGGGCGCGAAATGCACTGGATTCGGACAGATCGGTATTTTGCTGGCGATCATAACGATACGACGGATCCGGAAATGGTGAGTCAGCCGATGATGTGTCAACACTGCGAGAACGCTCCTTGTGAGACGGTGTGTCCAGTGAATGCGACAGTCCATTCCGAGGACGGGTTGAATGTGATGGCGTATAATCGCTGCATTGGCACCCGATACTGCGCGAACAACTGTCCGTTCAAGGTTCGGCGTTTCAACTTCTTTGATTACAACCAAAGGCCGTTGGACAACCTCTATAAGTGGAATCTCATTAATGAGAAGGGGATGTCAGAGACGCTGAAAATGTCAAAGAATCCGAACGTGACCGTTCGTATGCGTGGTGTCATGGAGAAGTGCACCTTCTGCGTGCAACGGATTCAGGAGGCCAAGATTGCAGCGAAGGTTTCGGTGAAGGATTCCGGCAAGGTTCCGCAGGTTCCGGTGGACTCGTTCACCTCGGCTTGCGCTCAGGTATGTCCCACTGACGCGATCACCTTTGGTGATATCAAGCAGAAGGAGAGCAAGCTCAATCAGTTGAAAGACTCTCAGCGCGGGTATCGATTGTTTGAATACCTGAACACACAGAACCGTGTTTGGTATTTGGCTCGGGTGAAAAATCCCAACCCGAAGATGCCGGACGCCGCGAAAAACGGGGCGTTCATGACTCAAGGTCACTAAACCCTATCCCACTGTATTGGCTAAAGAATCAGGTTTATCATTTCACACGCCGGAGGAGCTGAAGCGCGTACCTCTGGTAGACAACAATCGGTCGGTCTCATGGATCACGGACAAAGTGTCCGAGATTGTCGAGAAGAAGACTCCATTTTGGTGGTATGCTGCCTTTGCAATCACTTCCCCTATTGCTCTGATGGGATTGGTCTGCATCGTTTATCAGATTTCCAACGGAGTTGGTGTTTGGGGGGAGAACCATCCAAATGGGTGGGCTTGGGACATCACGAACTTCGTTTTTTGGATTGGGATTGGCCATGCAGGGACGCTCATTTCAGCGATTTTGTTTCTGACCCGCCAAAAATGGCGCACTTCGATCAATCGCGCGGCTGAGGCGATGACTCTTTTCGCCGTGGTGTGTGCGGGAATTTTCCCTGCGATACACGTCGGACGTTTCTGGATGGCTTGGTTTCTCGCTCCTGTTCCGAATGCGAACGGGATTTGGCCGAACTTCCGTTCGCCGCTGCTCTGGGATGTTTTTGCCGTCTCGACGTATTTCACCGTTTCGGTCTTGTTTTGGTCCGTAGGTCTGATTCCCGACTTGGCGACACTCAGGGATCGGGCAAAGTCTGGTTTGGCCAGAACCATCTACGGTTTTTTTGCCTTGGGATGGAGAGGGTCCAATCGTCAGTGGAGGCACTATGAGATGGCTTATTTGATTCTTGCGGGGTTATCTACGCCGCTCGTACTAAGCGTTCATTCCATCGTTTCGTTCGATTTCGCAACGTCGATTATGCCGGGATGGCACACCACGATATTCCCGCCGTATTTCGTCGCAGGGGCAATCTTCGGCGGATTTGCGATGGTTTTGACGATCATGCTTCCCGCCAGTTTGATTTATCCTCAAATTAGCGACCTCATCACGCGGCAGCATGTCGACAAGATGGCGAAAATTATTTTGCTCACGGGGTCGATCGTTGGCTATGCGTACCTGATGGAGTTGTTTGTCGCGTGGTATGGTGGAAACAAGTTCGAGGGCTTCACATTCTTCAAGGCTCGTGCGAGTTTTAACGGGGAGGGTTGGTATCAATGGGCCTACTGGGCGATGATGTTCTGTAACGTTATTTCTCCTCAGATATTTTGGTCGAAGTGGGCTAGGTCGAACTACATCGTCGTGTTTATCGTTTGCCAGTTTGTTAACGTGGGAATGTGGTTTGAACGTTTTGTCATCATCGTCACTTCCTTGGCGCAGGACTTTTTGCCAAGTTCCTGGGGACATTACAGTCCTAGCACGACCGAAATTCTTACCTTCATCGGAACTTTTGGGATCTTCTTGTCTCTGTTCCTGCTTTTCATGCGGTTCCTCCCGATGATTGCGATTTCGGAGGTCAAACTGGTTACGCCAGCGGCCGATCCTCACCATGGCGCGAGCGACGGTAAACATTAACAACCAATCCAGTCTAAAAATGGATCAGTCTGATAAAAAAGTTTACGCAGTTGGTGCGATTTTCAACGACGCTGGTAGCGTGATGTCAGCGGCGGAGAAGATTCGTGATTTGGGCTACGTGCATTGGGATGTTCACACTCCGTTTCCGGTGCATGGTATGGATCAGGCCATGGGTCTTGGAAAATCTTGGTTGAGTGCTGTCGTTTTTTGCGGCGGATTGATTGGATTCACAACGGCGGTTTGTCTGACCACTATCCCGTCATTCGGAATCTACCCGATGATTGTGCACGGAAAGCCGTATGATTGGAGGACGATGGTCAGTTTTTTCCCGATCATGTTTGAGTTGACGGTATTGCTTTCAGCGTTTGCTGCAGTGGGAGGGATGTTGGCGATGAATCGTTTGCCGAGGTGGAATCACCCTGTTTTTGAGTGGGAGAGCTTCACTAAGGTCTCTGACGACAGCTTTGCAATCGTGATTGAGTCACGAGATCCGAAGTTCTCTGTCTCCAAGGTGAGTGAACTCCTCCAGACGGTGGGGGGGACGGACGTTTCGGTTATTCGAGAGGAAGCCTAACGAGAGTTTATTCTATGTTGAAACCTTTCTTCATGACTGCAATCCCTTTAGGGCTTTGTGCGGTCTCGTTTCTGGGATTCCGAGGCCAGAAGTTCAGTGACACGCCGCTGCAGATTTTTTCGGATATGAAGCATCAGCCGAAAGTGATTACGCAGCACACTTCGATTGCTTTTGCAGATGGTCGTGGTGACCGTGAGTTGGTCCAGGGTACTTTGCCTAGGGGCTATGCTCTCAAGGGACGCTATTCAGCGACCACCGCTTCGAATGTGGGGGGGAGCTTCGCTGCCGCCAACGATTACTACAATACGGGTTCGCAGGGTGGGTTTTATGGTGCTGGTTTTCCCGTTAAGGTTGACGCTGAGTTGTTGGCCCGCGGTGAGAATCGTTACAATATCCACTGTGCTGTTTGCCATGACTCGAATGGCAGCGGAAACGGGCCAACCAAGTCCCTTGGTCTCGCCACTGTGGCATCCTTGACGGATGACCGAATCAGGGTGCAACCGGAGGGGCAACTGTTTGCGACGATTACGCATGGAAAAAACACAATGGGCGCGTACGGACCGAATATCGCAGTGAAGGATCGGTGGGCCATCGTGGCACACGTTCGAGCCCTTCAGGCTCAGGTATCCACCGCTGCTTCGGAAATACCTGAAAATATAAAAAGTTTGATCAAATAGTTCTCATGGGTTCACATTCTCAAGGTTTAACCGCCGAAAAGTTTCCAATCGATCGGGCTGATGCCCTTTCTCGTCGCGGATTTGCGGTGGCAGCGCTCGGTTTGGTCCTCGGTGCCATCGGCTATTCTCAAAGTCAGGAGCAGTTTGCCTTTTCTTGGCTCTTCGGGTTTGCCGTGGTGTTCACTCTGGTTGCCGGCGCAGCTTTTTGGAACATCTTGCACCATGCGACCGACTCTGAATGGTCGGTGCTCATCAGACGGCAAGTTGAGAATATCGCGTCGATTTTCCCACTTCTTGTTGTCGGGTTCCTCCCGCTTCTACTGCTGTGCGCTCCGGTTCTGTGGAAATGGTGGAATGTACCGCATGGAGCGGATGCGCTCCTCGACAATAAAGAGGCGTTCTTAAACAAGCCTTTCTTCATTGTACGTGCGGCCTTGTATTTTTTATTACTTGGGACTGTTGTATGGACCCTTCGGCGTCGTTCCTGCGCTCAGGATAGCGACGGCGCCGCTTCTCACTCGCTTGCGATGCGGAAGGCGGCAATCGCAGGCCTGCCGATTTTTGCCGTTTCTTTAACGTTTGCTGCGGTGGATTGGTTGATGGGTTTGGATTACCACTGGTTCTCCACCATGTGGGGGGTTTACATCTTCGCGGGGGCGGCGGGCAGCTCGATGTCCTTGATTGTTTTGGTGGTAAGTTGGTTGCGCCAAGGTGGATTTTTGAGAGCTGTCAACGAAGAGCACTACCATACGATGGGAAAGTTCATGTTGGCGTTCACCGTGTTTTGGGCCTACATCGGCTACTCGCAGTACATGTTGATATGGTACGCAAACATGCCTGAGGAGACGGTTTACTTTAAAATCCGGAATACGGAGGGTTGGCACGTTCTCAGTACGCTTCTGGTTGTGGGGCGCTTCTTCCTCCCATTTCCGGTACTTCTGTTCCAAGCAACGAAAAAAAATGTGAAGTTAATCTGTGGCGTCGCAGTTTGGATTATCCTTATGCAGATTTTGGATCTTTATGTGGTCGTCTTGCCTGTTCTTCACCAGACGGGCCCGTCCTTTAGTGTCTTTGACGTTTCAGGTCTGCTTGCGGTGGGTGGCTTGGCGTTCGGGCTATATTTCCGTAACCTCGGGAGTGCTCCGGTATTCCCATTGCGCGATCCCCGCTTGGAGGGATCTGTTAAACTCCACAACTAAGGGATATCATGAGTTTTCCTGTTCCAACAGTCGGCTACGTTCTGCTCATCGGTGCGTCAGCATTTTCGTTAGTGTACGCGACACAACTCCATGATGACGCTACGGGATGGTCGGCTTCAGCGGCGGAGCGTCTACAGAGCGAACGTCGACTAAAGGTGGTGTCTGAGAGTGTAGGAAAGGCCAAACCTTCCGAGGACAAATGGCTGGACGCTGAAAAATCGAAGGCTTCATTATCCAAAGTAAATGCGGCGGCGGTGATTGTGTCTAAATTCTCTGGCATGAAAGTTTCCGTATCGAGCACGGCGACTGAACCGCCCTTGCCGGTTGGCAAGCCCGGAGAGGCTCCGAGCATGCCCTCCGCACCAGCCGGTGCCTCAACGATTCGGTTTAATGCTGCCAGTGGGAAGTGAACTTAACTAATGCATTTATGGAGTTAGGGCAAATTGAGAAAAATCGACTTGAGATTGATGTGAGGGTGGCCTCGCTGGTCAAGAAATGGGTCATTGCTGGCGTTATATGGTCAGTTGTCGGCCTCGTGTTTTTTGGAGCATCGATGCTGGAGCTATTGAATCCCGAGCGTTTCCAGTGGTCTGGGCTTGGGTTCGGAAAGCTTTTTCCCTTATCGAAGTTCATGTTGATGTACGGCGCTTTGGGATGTCTTGCTTTCGGCGCCTCGGTTTGGGTGGCGGCTAGGCAATCCGAGGAAAATCCGTCTGTCGGTGTGTTAGGCAAGTGGGTGTGTGATCTTGGTTTTGGTTGTTGGAACATTGGATTGATTGCGACTTTGGTTTTCGTGGTGGTTGTGGGGCTTCCCCCGTCGGGAGTGGTTCCGCAGGGCGCGCTCGTGGTGCTTGCTTTCGGAGCTTCTCTTGCAACTGCATCGAGTTTTGCTTTCAGTGGCACCGCATCCGGATCGACTCGGGGCTTTTTACTGTCACTCGTCTCGACATTGTTGGCTTTGTGTTCGTTGGTTGCCTTCCTTCGGGGAGAGTTCTTCGTTGCTGTGCTTTGCGCTTTGATACTTGGCGCGATGGTAGCCAGCGCTGGGAATGGATTTAGTGGGCCGATGTTGTTGGTCGGAACAGGTCTCGTCGGTGTCGCGATGTCGGCGGTGGTTCGACTGGCAATGGTCGTTGGATCGGATGCGACTGGGGTCGTCAGCTCTGTTTCTGACGTGTGGTTCAATGGCGTGGTATGTTGCTCCTTCGGGCTGATTATCCCGATGGGTGTCGCATGTTTCGTCCTTCAGCGATCAAGCGGGATTTTTGCCCTCAGTGGTTCTCAGGCATTGTTGGTTGCGGTCCTCTTGGGATCGTTTGGCGGCTTGGTTGGCTTGTCCAGTTTGTCCGACGGACCCGTTCCGGCATGGGTTGGAGCAGTCGGTTCTGGGAGCACTTTTTTCGTCGCGGTTGCTGTAATCACCTTCGGAGCGGGCTCTTTCTCTCGGGGAGACAATCCCGCGGGTAGTCCTTCTCTCGCCTTCGTCCGATGGGGGGTGATTGTTTGGAT
>JACCEB010297698.1_pt1 | contig 16595 bp, 14 predicted proteins | sample 7454761 | NCBI WGS metagenome assembly JACCEB01 (sample SAMN15323454, study PRJNA562643) | freshwater metagenome | isolation source: river surface water | place: USA:Blue River Watershed | collected 2017-08-18 | reverse complement strand
TTTTTTAATTATTATTTTTATCTTTATTATTTTTCATTCGTACAAGTGTGTTACGAACGGATGTATGAATATCATTAACTTCTGGATACCATTCTTTTAATTTTTGAGTATCTAAACAATTATTAGAACGTTTAGAAGCAAGAATTTGATTTTGTTCTTCAATATTGAAGTTTTCCCATTTAAAATCAGAATCAACAATCTCTTTATACATTTCTAGAATTTCATTATGTGTGATTAATCCTGGATTAGTTAAATTAACAGTACCTGTTTTTCGATCAATAGCCATTTTAATAACAATTGGAAGAAGTTCATCTAAAACAGTCATTGAATTAGGTACTGAACAAACTTTAGCATAATTTGTTATTTTTGTGATAAAATTTCTTGAATTAAATTCATCTGTGATAGGCATACGAATTCTTACATTTAAAGTACAATCATTATAAAAAGGCATTAATTGATCTGTAAAACCTTTTACTATTGAATATGAAGAACCAAAAAAATTTGGTTTAGATTCTTCAGTAAAACCAGTTTCAGTATTACCAAAAGGATGTTGTTCATCAAATTCAAATATACAACCAGTACCTAAATAAACAAAATGAATATTATATTTTTTAGATAAATTAGATAAAACAATAGGTGAAAATAAATTATCTCTTACATTTTCTACTAATTTTCCTGGTTTTTCTAAATAATCAATTGTTCCTATAACTTCACCATTATAAACACCATGAGTACGTCCAATAAAACTCATAATATGTGTAGGTTTAATTTCTTGTATTTCTTTTTCAACTTCTTCAATATTTTCAGCACGTGATTTAGCAGCATGAACAATATAATTTTGTGATTTTAATAATTCAAACATTTTACCACCAATCCAACCACGAGTACCAAAAACTAAAAATACAGGAGTATTTGATATTAATTCAACTTTAATATCATTTTCTTTTTTTTTTGAAGAAAAACAACTGAAAATAGTTTGTTGATCGCACATTTTATTTTTATATTTTATATAAATATAAAAAAAATTAAAAATAATCGTATTCATTTATTTTTTATAAAATTATTTATTTATTAATTTAATTTATTTATTTAATTTAAAAGTTAAGTCCTGTACCTTCTAAATTACTATTTAATTCTTTACTATCTTTTGTTTCGACTGTTATTTCTAATTCATATGTTAATTGTAGTTTATGTTGTAAAAAAAATATATCTCCTGATTGATATTCATAATCATCTGCTATACTTTCTAAATATTGTTTTAAATATAACCATGGTAATTCACAACTTATTTTAAATTGATTAACTTTTTCACTATTAATTTGATTAGCATTTTGAAAATTTCCTACACGATAAATATAAAAACCATTTTTGTAAAATATTGACTTTGGATCTTCTGTTTGTAAACCTTCTGGATTATTTTTTACAAAACCTATTTTTTTTATTTGATCCATTTTAATTTTATTATCAAAAACATTTGTTCTCTTTAATAATATTGCATCCCCTGAAAAACCGGTTATTCTAAAATAATATACTTTTAATCCAACATGTCCAGGTACTTTTTGTGATAAAGCTATATAATATTTATTAAAAATATTAAAAGTATTTGTATTACCACCTGGTATAAAATTTTTAAAATCAATATTTATTTTTTGTGAATCTTCAATATATCCTGCTATTAATTTTACAGTATCTGTATCTATAAAATCTATATCAAATACTTCAATATATTCTTCTAAATAAATAATATCTTGTTCAACAGGTAAAGTATTATAAAAATATACTAAATCACCTGGTACCAAAGGTGTTGAATTTAATATATTACAATTTTCTTTAAATACACTAAATTTAGAACAATAATATTCATATTCACTACTTTGATTTAAAACTATAAAATTTGTCGTGTCATATTCATCACCACAATATCCTGAATATCTTAGTGTACTTTTTTCAAAACTTTCTATATATAATTTATCTATTCCAAAATCATACTCTTGACCTCTTAAATTATATATTGTTGGTGTTATTTTATCTACTTTTCCATTAGATGTTGGATCATATCTAAAAAAATCTGCTCTATCATCAGGAGTTAATTTTGTAAATGATGATGTATAAACGTTTATAAAACCTGAATTTGAACCATAATCCGGAATTAATTTTGAAAATGCTCTGTTTCCTATACCATCTGTAGCATAAAAACAATGTTCTAATTCTGGTATAACCATATATAAACATGGTTCTTTGAAAACACCTTGTGCTATTCCCGTTGATACTGTAGGTATAGGATTATATTGACTAAAATCTGTTGCTGATTCACCAGTAGCAGGACGTGCAGAATTATAAACAACAGGTGCTCTTCCACCTTTATAAAATGTTATTACAGGTGTGACAATACTTAATAAGGATATTTGTTTAATATTATCAAAAGCAATTGGTATTTGTGCACCATTATTATCTCCTGATACTGGTACTTTACCTCTATAAATAAGTTTACTATTTGAATCAACATATTGTTTTTCTATATAAGATGAAGATGCTGGATTAAATTTAATTTCAAATTTATTTTGATCAGGATATAATGCTTTATTTCTATCTAATGAATTAATTTGGATTCTATATTTTTTTTCAATACTATTTATTTTAGGTGGTAAAATAAATGTAGATAATGATTTATTTATATAAGGTCCAAATTCTAAATTATTATTATTATTATATCTTTCTAAATTATTTTTTTCATTTATCAAAATATTTTCTTTTGTTGGTATCCCCTCTTTTTCAAACAAATCACTATATATTTTTTGTGGTTCTTCTATTTTATTATATTCAAATGTTTTTATATTTTTTGGTAAAACAACTCTTTGATTATTTTCCTTTTCTATTATAAATTCAGATGAATTATTATCATCTTCTATTTCATTATTTTTTATAGTTATATTATTTCTTTTATTATTACTTGTATTATCACTATTTTTAAAATATTCATTAATTAATAATTCACTTTTATTTTCTTTAAATAAATTATTCTCAATTTGTTCATATGGTCTTCTTCTTTCTAAATCATTTTCAATTTTCTTATTATATTTTTCTTGATTATTTTCAAAATTATTTATTGCCATTACTTGATTTTCATATTCTTTTATTTTAGCATTATAACTTTTTATTAATTCTTCATTATCTTTCTCTTTTTCTATCTTTTTTGTTTCAAATGGACTATTAAATTTTGGTTGGGGATTATATTCATTACTTAACATTCCATAATCTAACATTCTTTCATCCATATTATTTTCATTTATTTTATTATTTTCGGATATTTTAGGATACTCAATAACTGGTACTTTTTCATAATGTCTCATCAATTCTGGATCAAACATTGGATCCACTTTTTGATTTTTATAATTTTCAGAATCTCTTCTGTTTGATACACCTAAATTTCTAGACTTTATTTGTGTATTTGTTCCTTCACTAAAATTAACTTTTTTCTTCTCTTTATTCTTTAAATCTAACATTTTTAATCTTTCATATTCTTGTTGCATATTATTTATCTCATTCGTTTTATTTTCACCTACTCTCCCATATTGACTATAATTTAAATCATTATTTTTATTATTTTTTAAATTTTTTTTAATATTCTCTTCAATCATAGGATTTATTATATTATAAACTTTCTTATTCATCAAAAATAAATACTCTTCTTCCGTCATGGTTTTTAAAATATCCTTTGATACTTTACTTTCAACATAACTCATCGTTTGTTTTATACCTTCATCATATTCATTATTCCATGTATTTTTTACATTTGCACCATATTTTTCTTGTAAAGAATTATTAATTAATTCTTTTAATATTTGATAATTTTTTGTTGAATTAAATTGAATTGACATTCTATGTATTCTAATTTTTTTAAATTTATTTTTTTTTAAATATAAATTAATTATTTTTTATTTAAGCGTATTTTATCTTTTTTTTATTTATTATTTATAATTAGATAATTCATAAATATTTAAAATGTCTAATTTTTCTAGTTTCCCTAATGGTATTACTCAACAACTTCAAGTTGAAAAAAAAGATTATTCACAAAATATAATTAAACCACCTGAACCTAATGTTACTCAAGGAAGAATTACCAGAAAATTTGTTGTACTTAGTAAAGATAGAGATATTGTTTCCTATCCTAATTCAAATAAATATAGAATTAATGTTCCACAAGAATGGCGTGATGTTGTTTCCGCTTCTTTAATAGAAGCTATTATACCTAATACTTATTATAATATTAATGAAAATAATAATATTTTTTATATTTCAGAATCTCCATCTGCTTTATTTACTATTCAACTACCAATTGGTCAATTTACAAATGCACAATTATTAAATACTTTAAATGGTCAATATGGTGATTTATTTATTAATTGTCAAAATAAATATAATTTTACTCAAAATCCTTTAAACAAAACTTTAAGAATTCAATCAAATAGAGCTAATAATTATGATTTTGTTTACAATATTCATCATGCTTTAAATAATACTTGTTCTCCTTGTCAAGTTAATTCTGTTGATTTTACTATTGGATTTACAAATACAACTTTTTATTCAAAAGAAGTTGATTTATCTCATATTAATGTTACAAGTATTATTAATGAAAATATTCAAAGTAATCAAGATTATAATGTATATAAATTAGTTGCAAATAATGTTGATTTTACAAGTTTATTTTTTGTTGATGATTATTTCATTTTAGATGATGGTTCTGGTAACAAAATATCTTGTCAAGTTTATCAAATTAAAAATGATAGAACAATATTTTTTGAAGATTTATCTGATTCTCCACCAGCTTTAATAACTTCTTTGTCTGGTCATATTTTTGATAATATCAGTATTTTAAATTCACCTAATCTTTTTCAATTAGAAATACAACCAGTTATTTATTTAAGAATTAAAGATTTTTGGAATTTTAATTCTACTGCTAATGGTGCTGAAAATTCTTTCGCAATTTTACCATTGTTTCAAAATTTCTTTTCAAATACTGTTATTAATGCATCTACTCTTCCTTATGGTGGTATAACTAAATATTTTAATCCTCCTTTACCACGTTTACCTTATATGGATATAGAATTTGTTAATAGTGATGGTACATTATTTGATTTTAGAGGTCAAGAAAATACATTAGTATTTGAATTTACAGTTCTTAATCAACCTAACAAATATAATTATTAATTTATTATTCGATTTATTTTTTAAATATAATATATTTATGGTTTATTATATAAAAAAATTATATATTTATTAAATATATTTAAACATAAAATGTCTTTACCTAAAGCAGCTATTATTAATTTAGATCATAAACCTTTTGTTTATGTTCAATTTCAAAATATTCAAATAAATGATCAAATATTTGAAGAATATACAAGAGAATATTTAGAACTTTTATTATCATGTAAAAAAAATAAAGAAAAAATTTATGTTATTATTGATATTAATCAATTTGAATCTTTACCTTTACCTTATCTTTTAAAACAAGCTCAATTTAATAAAAAAGTTTATCAATTTAATCAAAAATATTTACATTGTGCATATATTTATTGTAAAAATAAAGTATTTAAAAAAATGATTAAAATGTTTATGATGATTGAAAAACCTGCTGTTCCTATGAGAATTATTCGTTCAATTACAAAATTAAACCAATCAATTTTGGATAATTATAATCTATCATTTGATTGTCACGTTTTTTTGAATGAATTAAAAAATATTAAAAATAATGATAATCATCAAAATCAATTAAATGAAATGGAAGATGAAGATGATGAATCTATAAGTATACAATCAAAAGAAGAATTTGAAAAAATTCAAAAAGCAATAAATTTAGATAAAGAAGAAAATAAATTTAAATTCAATTATAATGATATTATATCTCATCTCGAAAATTAATTTTTATTTTTTTAAACTATTTTCTAAATTTATATATTTTTTTTATCACTATTCATTAGAATAAACATATTATAATGGATATTACAGTTATTAAAAATACTATCAAAACATCTTTTCAAAACTCTTCTAATTCTTCTAATGTTAATACTTCTCCTAAACAATGGATTCAAGTATTATTATATTTAATTCTTTTTATTATCATTTTTATTATTATCTATTTTTTTATCCAATTAATTGTTAAATCATATAATGAATCAAAATTAATTAAAAAATATAATATTATTTTACCTAAACAAGATAATGGTAAAAACTTTAAATATTGTCCAATCGGTTGTAAAAGAGGAATATGTGGGCTTAAAGAAAAACATAAAACAGAAAAACCACTTCCAAAAGAATGTCAATATGATTTTGAGTGTCAATATTGTGAAGACAGAAATACTCATCAATTTTATGTAGGTGGAAATTATGAAAATCAAATAAAAATTATACCTACTTATGAACAAAAAGAGATTCGTAAGGATGATTTATCTTTATTAAATCATGATATTGAAAAAAATAATATTTATATTCACAAATTAAACAAAAAAATTAAATACGAAAATTCTAAAACTATTTAATTTTGTATAATACATTTTTTATTTTTTATTTATTATACATTAATTTATATAATTTATATAAATTATCCATAGCTAAATTATTTATACTTAATTCTTTACATTTTTGAATATATAATTCTAAGTCACTTGAACCTCCTATTTTTGAATATACATTTTTATCTTCGTCTATTTTTAAAAATATCATTGGAAATGTATTCATTCCCATTTTTTCTTTATATGTTTTTTTTACATTATCTTCATTTGGTACTATTATTTTTTCAAATTTTATTTTATTTTCATTCAACATTTTCATTGCTTTTTCACAATATGGACAACCTGATAAAACATATAATACTAACATTTTTATTTAATTTACTATCTTTAATTAATATTTTATTTTTATTTTTATTTTTTAATTTATATATTTATTAAAAATAGAATAAATAAAAAATAATCATGAAAATAGCTATCTTTCCTGGTTCATTTAAACCACCACATAAAGGTCATTTTGATTTAATTGAAAAAATGCTTTTAGACAATAAGTTTGATAAAATTATTTTATTTATATCATTTACTCCTCGTCCTTTAGATCCTTCATTATATGAACCTTCTAGTTTACATACAGAAGATTTGTATAAAATATTATTAAATTATGATCAATCTATTCAATCTGGATTAACAAAAAAAGAATATTTACAAATATATAAAAAATTAATTAAAGAAAACAAAATACCATATGTTAATGCTGAACAATCTATATTAATATGGAAAATATATAGAGATTATTTATTAAATAAATATAAAGATAAAAAAATACCAGAATTAGATTTAAAGATATCTTATGCTCCTTCACCAATATTAAGCACAGCAACTTTAGTTAAAAAATTAGTTAATAAAGAACAAATAAAACAAACAAATATTCATTTATTAAAAAGTTATAAAAATAGAAAAAACCAGAGATTTGATATAGTTAAAAAAGATTATCCAAAAGTAAAAGTTAATATTATAAAATCAAAAGATCCCAATATACATTCTAAAATTTTCAGAAAAGCAATTTTAGATAAAGATAAAAAAATTATTAAAGAATATTTACCTAAAGAATTATCCAATTATCAAATAAATAAAATTATTAAAATTTTATTTAATAATTCTAACATATAATATATAATTATAACTAAAAAATATTTAAATTTAATATTCTATCCATTAAAAATATAAATATAAATATCAAAACTATAATATATAATTTTATAACATAATGTAAGTTCTGAGAGCTTGCGCACTGACAACCTAGAGAATCAACACATTGATTCTGCAAATTATACATATATGTACATAAACTTTTACAATGTATTCTTATTATATCAAAATTATAACAAAAACAATTTACACAATTAAATTTATAAAAATAATTATTATATGTATTATCTATATCTGAAATCTCCATTTTTTCAAAATTAGATGAATTAAGAATTGTACCATATTCTATATCTTCATTCATTTTTTTATCATATTTTTAACTTATAGTTTATAATAATAATTTTATTTTTTTTAAATTAAATTATTTTATTATATAATTATATAATTTTTTATTTTTATTATTTTAAAATAGAGATAAATAAAAATGTTTAAAAACAAATTTTTATATCTATTATTTACATTAATACTTATTATTATATTATTTTATATTTTAAATAATAAATTAAATCATTCAAAATTTGAACTTTTTAAAAATAATAAATACAAAATAAATTCATTTACCATTTTACTTCCAAATAATCAAGAAAGAAGTAAAAATATTAAATTAAATGAAAAAAAATTTGGTAAAATAAAATCGAATATTTATGATGCAGTTGTAGGTAAAACATTAAATATTTTAGAATTAAAAAAAATAGAAAAAAAATATAATAATGATAATGATTGGTTAAAAGATACTATAAAAAGAAGAAATCAAATAGGTTGTTATTTAAGTCATAAAAATATAATTGAAAAAATTAGTAAAGATAAAGATTTAAAAAATAAATATGATTATACTATTATTTTTGAAGATGATTTAAAAATATTAACATCTAATTTATATAAAGATGTTGAAAAAATATTAGATGACTTGAATTCTATTCAGAATAATGATTTTGATATTATTTTTTTAGGTAACTTAAAAAATAATCATGGTGATAAAATAATTAATAACATTTATACAATTGATAAAAATAATAATTTATGGGGTACACAATCTTATTTAATTAATAATAAATCAGTTAATAAAATTTTAAATAATATCCAAAAAATTGATAAACCAATTGATGATAAATATCAAGATTTATTAAAAGAAAATAAATTAAAAGGATATATAATTTATCCAATATTAGTTAGTCAAAATGGTTTAGATTCAACAATAAATATTCATAATAAAAAATTTAATAAAAATTTTTTATAAATATATTAAAAAATAATAAATAATTATAAAATAGAGATTATGAAGATTTGTGATTTAAAAAAAAATAAATTTATATATATTTATATTATTTTTATTCTTTTCATTATTTTATATTTTATTTATTTAAATATTTATACAAATAATAAATTTGAAAATTTTAATAATAATATTAATAATAAAAAATCTAATATTTACATTTTTTATCATATTTATTGTAATTCAAATACTTATTCTATAGTTAATGATCAAATAAATAAAATTATATTTAGTGGTTTATATAAAAAAATTGATAAAGTTTATGTCTTTTTAACTGGTGAAGAATATTATATAAATGATATTAAAAAATTAGTTCAAAAAAGTGGAAGTAAATTTATAATTGCTGATATAGGTATTAATGATAAATCATATGAAAGATTTACTTTATTAAAAATTCATAATTATATTAACGATAATGATAAATTTTTATATATTCATTCTAAAGGAGTATCAAAGAATGATAATAATAATAAAAAAAAAAATATTGAAGATTGGCGAAATTTAATGGAATACTATCTTATTCATAATTATCAAGAATGTATCAATTTATTAGAAGAATATGATACTGTTGGTATTAATTATATAAAAAATTTACATTATAGTGGTAATTTTTGGTGGACTAAAGGTTCTTATTATAAAAAACTACCAAAAACTATATCTAATTATTATACAGCACCAGAAGATTATATTTGTAAATCAAAACCAAATTCTAAAGTATTATATTCGAGTGGATATGAAGGTTTTGGACATTATAAAAAACCATATCCATTTTCAAAATATATTGATTTATAGATAATTAATTTAAAATTTCTTAATTGTTTTTTTATAATTAAAACCTGAATTTATAGCCATTAAATATGAATCAGTAAATGGATAAAACATACATGCCCAAATTCTTTCGATATAATGTCCTGCTTCAGGATTAACATCATCATCTACAAAAGATATTAATTTTTTATAAAAATCTAAATTATATTTTAATAATTTATCTTTAGATACACTAAACATACCATAATAAATAACATAATCACATTTATAAAAACTTTTATATTTATTTTTATCAAATAAACTTTCAAACCATTTACCATATGGACGAATTGGAGATAATTTTGTTTTAAAATTTTTTACATTAATTTGATTTACTTTAAATCTTGTTTTAAAATATACTTCTGTAAAATGATAAATATTTTCATAATTTGTTTTTCTAAGTTTTTCAACTGGAAAAATTGATTTTCTTTTTTCATCCGTATCTTTTAATATTTTTATACCTTTATATTTTTTAAAATTCATATAATAAAATGATGCTGGTAAAAATATTGTTATGTTAGCTAAATCATTATAATTATTTATTATATGATATAAATAAGTATGATCACATTTACCAACATTTGGTAGTTTTATAATTTTAATATTTTCATTACTTAATATTTTTTCATCTATTATATCTTCTCCTTTATTATATAAATATATTAGTTTATTTGAAAATTCTTTGTTATTTAAATAACTTATATCTTCATTATATCTTGCCATTACTATCACAATATCTTTATTTTTATTTTTAAATTTTTTTTTTTCATCTATATATTTATTTAAATAATCAATATCTTCATAATCATCTTCATCTTCATCTTCATCTTCATCTTCATCTTTATCAAATTTTTTATTTTTAAAATTTTCATTTAAATCTATTTTTTCTTGTTCATTCAATTTTTTATTTGTGATAGAAGGTAAATTATTATTGGTTATATTATTATTATTTTTATATATTAAATAACAAAATAATATAAAGACAATAAATAAACATATATAACAAAATTTTTTATATTTTAAAACATTAAAAAACATATTTTAATATTAAATATCCTAATTAAAAAAAAGAAAAATTATTTCATAACATACAATATTTGTCTCAAATAATTCATATCTTTATCTAGTATTTTCATTTTTGATATATCATACATTGTTGTACCATTTAATCTTTCTAATATAAAATTCATACTAAATACTGAACATTCTGAACCTCCATATTGATGTCTTCTATCATTATATATTATAACAGCTTCTATTTTATTTTTCTCAAATTTTTGTGCTAATTGTTTTAAAAATTTATATATTAATGGTTGTGGTTTTTCACCATATGAATCATAAAAATTTATTTGTGCTTTTTTATCATTAAATTCTGAAAATACACCTACCCAATGTTGTCCTGGTCCATCTGATGTATCTGTATTAAAAATAATACCTGCTTTATTTATACCAGCACTTCTTAATTTATGAACATCAATATTAGATAATTCACAAGTTATTTTTGTAGGACAATCACTTGGTACTACACCCATAAAAATAAAATCATCTCGCATCTTTTCATATTGTTTCATAACAAATAATATGTCATAAGTATTTAACCAGGTATATTTATTTTTTTTCCATTCCTCTGGGAATTTAGGTTTAAAAGTATATAATTCAATATTTGCATCTTTAAGACGTTTTACAAAATCTTGTTTTCTCCAACAATATTCATCATAACCACATATACCACTTAATTTATTTCTTAATATATTCCATAATTTTACTTTTGTTAATCCTTCTGTTTTAATTGGATCATTCGGATGTTGTTTTGAATATGCATCTGCTATTTTTATTAATGATTCATGTGAATAACATGTATATTCTTTTTTTTTCTTAATTTTAAAATCTTTAGTTAAATCACTTCCTTCTGAACTTACACTACAAGGACAATTTGTGTATATTGCTTTTTTACCTTTTACTATTATTTTTGATTCTGTTGTTGAAGTTTTTTTATCTTGTTTATGTTTATCTTTTTTTGCTTTACCTCCTTGTTCTTTTTTTACAAAAACATTAAATTTATGTTCTAAATTATTATTTTTCATTTTTAAATATTTGTCTATCTAATTTTAACTTCTATATTTTTTATTTGTTTTCAAAAAAAATAAACTTATTATTTATTAGATATTCATCTTTTATTATTATGTTTTACAAAAAAAAAAATAAAGATAAAATAAAAAAAATACCATATATCAAAAATATTATTATTGGTGGTGGTTTAAGTGGTTTAAATACTTTGTATAATTATTATTTTAAAACTAAAAAAACAGATATTTGTTTATTTGAAAAAGATTCTCATTTTGGTGGTCGTATTAAAACATTTAAAAAAAATATTAATCATAAAAATTATTTATGGGAAGAAGGTGCATCACGTTTTAATGAAAATCATAAACAATTTATTCATTTATTAAAAAAATTAGATTTAAATAAAAAAATAATAAAAATTGGTGCTTCTATTAAATTTTATCCACGTTCTGATAAAAATAAAATAAAATATAAAGATTTTCATGAACCTTTTTATTATATCTTAAAAATTCAAAAATATTTTCAAAAAGATAAAAATATTAAAAAAAATAAAAAATATTTAAATTATACTATACTTCAATATGCTAAAAAATATAATATTTTAAATAAAGATGAATTAAATTATCTTAAAGACTCTCTCGGTTATAATTCTAAATTAACTCATTCAAATGTTAAATATGTTCTTTATCTTATATTTAAACATTATCATCCTAAAAATCAATATTATACTATAACCGGTGGTTATCAACAAATTATTAATAAATTATACAAAAATATTAAAAAATCAAAACTTCCTATTTATAATCATTTTGAACTTAAAAATATTAAATATAATTCTTCTTCTAAAATATTTACTTTATATCTTTTTAATAATAAATCTCATAAAATACATCTCTTCCAATCTTCTAATCTCATTTTAGCTTTACCAAAGTTTTCTTTAAGTTCAATACCCTATTTAAAGAAAATTAAAAAAGAGATAGATACAATTGATTGTATACCGATGAATCGTTTATATTGTATTTATCCAAAAGGTAAAAAAGATAATAAAGTTTGGTTTGATGAATTAGGAAAAAGTACAACTGATTCATGGTTAAGATATGTGATACCAATTGATAAAAAAAAAGGTATAATAATGATAAGTTATACAAATGATAAATATGCAAAAAAAGTTAAAAAAATAGTAGAATCAAATAATTTTGAGGATAAAATAAAAGAAGAAGTTAAAAGAGTATTTAATATTGATATAAAAAAACCATTATTTTGTAAAATGTCATATTGGGATTGTGGTGTTTCAATATGGAAAAAAGGTGTTGATTATAAAAAATTATATAAAGATATGTTACAACCTATTAAAAATGAAAAATTATATATTATAGGAGAAAATTATTCATTAGATCAAGCATGGATGGAAGGTGCATTAGATACTTCAAATAAAATATTAAATAAAATTATTAAATAATTTATTTTTTATATTTTATATTTAAAATAGTACTTAAAATAATTATATTTTTTTATATTTTATTTTTGATTTCTTTAAATTAAAAATAGTACTTAAAAAAAAAATTATATTTTAAAGAATTTAGCGCGGTTTTAATACATATAATGATAAATCATGAAAAAATAAATAAATAATATTTATGATAATTTTAATATGTAAAACTATTTGCGCTTCTGTATTCAAAATAAAAATATTTATCGCCAATATAGTTATCTTAAACCACTTCATCATATTTAAATATTTGATAATTATATAAATTGATAAAATAAATTATGGTTATTAATTATATTTTTATTTTTATCATTAATATTTATCAATTAATTTTTTATCAAAATTAATATATGAAAAAAAATCAAGATATGGTCCCGGCGATATTTTCTAAAATAATACTATGTATTGATAAATATTTTTATCTTTAGCAATAAATTATTGTATAAAAATTATAAAATAATATATTAAATTTTTTAATGGTAAAATCCGCCCGAAGGCCCGTACAATTTTATACGGTATTTTTATAATTTTTTTTTAATTTTTATCTTTTTTTTAAATAGAGATTAAAAAATAAATATGAAAGAGAATAATAAAATTAACAAAAATAATAATAAAAATACTAAAGTTTTAAAAAATAAAACTACTTGGGGAATAGGTATTGAACATGAAATGCGAGTTCGTTTTGAAAAAGGATATTTTCAATTTAGTAAAGAATTTACACAAAGCTTTTTTCCTGATATGATGATGAAAACACTTCAAAATTCTTCTGGATATATATTTTTAAATGCTTTATTATTAATGTATTATTTTTTTGAAAATGAAGTTTTCCAAATGAAAACATATTTTGAATATGCTAAAACAAAAGAAGAATTAATGTATTCAAATGAAATATTAATTATGTATAATTTATTTAAAAAAGCTAAATCAAAACAAATGTATCCTTTAGACAATGAATTATATTTTAAACGTAGTAAAGATAAAGAACAAATTGAACTTAACTTGAAAAGATTTAAATTTTATTTAAAAATATATAATTTATATCATAATCCTTTATTATTTTTTGATATCGATTATAAAGATAATACAGAATATAGTATTAAATTTTTAGATTTATGGAATTATAAATATCAAATAGAAAATATTGAAAATCAAGATGTATTTTTAGATTTTATGAAAGATTATAAAAATTATTTAAATGGAGGATTATTTAAAATTTGGCGTGATAAATTAAACTTTTTACTTCAAAATCAAAATGTTAAAAACATTTACATGGATTTAGAATACGAAAAATTAGATGATTTTTCTGATAATTATGAAATTAAAATGGTATTAAATTTATCTAATATTCAAGATATTCGTTTTAATAAAAATAATATGAATTATTCTCATCAAATTAGTTATCAAAATATTAAAGAATTAGAATATAAATATCTTAACTCCTTTAAACAAATGATTGATAATCAAAGTATAAATGATTTTGAATCTCAAGAAGAAAAAAATAAATTTTACCATTCTCTATTTTTATTATATAAACATAAAATACCTGTTTTGGATTTTGCTTCTTCTGCTTTAATGATAGAATTTACAACTGTCACTTTCAAAAATATATCCTTCCAATCAATTCATGAACAACTTCTTTATATGGAAAAATCTTTCTTCAAAGTTATGAACCATATACCTGTTTTTAATAAATATACAAAAATTTTTGGTGATTTAACATATCATAATATCGGTTCTGTATCAGAATCTCTCGAAATTTATGATATTGTTAATTTTGAATATCAATATCTTGATAAAGATTATACTGGTTCTTACCACATTTGGGTGACACCTCCTTATCATCCAACAACTTCAACAAAAAGATTTAATGAAGAATGTGCAACATTAGCTAATAAATTCCAATTAATTGAACCTTTAATAGCTGCTCATTTTACATCACCGTCTATGGAAGCATTTGGTGATGATAGAAGTATACCTCGTTCAAGTTTAAGACAATTTGTAGGTAGATTTTCAAATTATGGTACTGCTGATATTAGTTTTTTGATGGGAACACCACATCATATGATATCAAAATATTTTTTAAGTGAAAATGATCTTAAAAATTATATAGAAACTGGTCAAAACAAATCAATTAAAAATTATTTTGAAGTACCTCTTTATTTAATGAATGGTAAACCTTATTTAAATTATTATAAATTAGAAGATAGAATTTTAACATCTCGATTATATGATTCTTTTACTAAAGGTAATATTAATTCAAATCCTCCTAAAAATTTAACTGATTATTATTCAATTGTTTTTGATAAATCAAAAATTAGACCCATTGATAATAAATTAATTTTAGGTCCAGATATCCGTACTAAAGATTATGATAAATTAGTTTATCCAAATGATAATAAATGGAAAGTTGAAATTATTAAAAAAGAAAATAAATTCTGTATTGTTTGGGTAAATTATGATGAAAACAAAATATCTTATGAACCTGTTTTTGATAAAGTTGAAATGAAAAAAAGAAATGATGAAGGAAGAATCGGTATCGAATTTAGAGTTTTTGATCATTTTAATACTGAAAATTTAGAACAAATATTAAGAATTTTATCTTGTTTTACTTATCAATCTGCTTCTCATCCTTATACTGTCACTTCTAAAAATATGTATATTCATGAAAAATGGTGGCATGAAGAGATGGCACGTGTTATAATGGAAGGTTATGAATATAAACCAAGTAATATTTATTTAAAAAATTTATCTAAAGAATTTGATATATCCAGTATTCGTATTCGTACTGATTTAAGTAAACACACTAAAACAAGTAAAACTTATACCCAAATGGTTTTTGAAAAAATTTATGAAAAAATGAATGAAAAATTTATTAAATCACCTTTATATAATAAATTAAGATTTAAAAAAGATGTTATACCTTTCCAAAGTATGAATAAAAAAGCTTGGTATAATATATTTACTTTCTTTTTATTAAAGAATCCAAATTTATATAAAGATTTATCAACACATGAACATATTGAAGATAAAGATATACTTAAAATATTAGGACAAAAATATAGATATAATGTTAAAAGAGTTAAAAAATATATAACTAATATTAAACAAATTAAAAATAAATCAAAACTTGATTAAAAATATCATATTTATTTATAGATTAATATGAAAAATAATTTTAATGTAAATTTATTTATCCTATTTATATTTTCTATTATTATTATTTACTTTATTTATTTTTTTTTTT
>JACCEB010020604.1_pt1 | contig 16607 bp, 15 predicted proteins | sample 7454761 | NCBI WGS metagenome assembly JACCEB01 (sample SAMN15323454, study PRJNA562643) | freshwater metagenome | isolation source: river surface water | place: USA:Blue River Watershed | collected 2017-08-18 | reverse complement strand
GATTGGTTATTACCTCTGTTATTAGCCATTAAATTCACGGATTGATTATTGGATTTTTCAACATTTTCCAATGAAACATTTTTTTGAATCATATTAAAGATAGATTGTTTATCTTTATTTATCTCTTCCATCTTCTCTTCGGTAAAGTTTTTCAAATTTTTATCTTCTGCTATAATTTCATTTGTTAAGTTAAGGAATGATGAATTTTCTTTAATAGAATTTTTCAGTTGATTTAATAATTTCATAGTATTCGATTTATTCAAATCGGTTGATTTATAAAATATAACTAATAAGTTATATAATTTTCGAATGATATCTTTTAATTTTTTAATCTCATGTGAGCTCATCTCTTCCAATTTTTTCTTTTCTAAATTAAAATTTTTAATTTTATTATCTAGATTAACTGTTTCCTTTTCTAATTTATTGATTATTTTATAAACCATATTTTTAAGAGAAACAGGGATATTCATCTTTTCTATACTATTTTTATTTGATGAAGTTATCTCTTTAATATTATTATTCATTCCTGGCATATTCATATTATTTCTAAGATTATTTTGAATGTTATTTCGAATATTGTTTTGAACAACAGTAATATTATTAATAATATTTTTACTAGAATTATTAACTCCTAATAAAAAATCATTAGAATTAGAATTATTTTTATTTTGTTCCATATTATATAATTTAAATATATATTTTTTTTTACTAATTATATGTATTATTTACAGGTATTATTTACAGGATTTCCATTTATATTTGATTTCTCAGTACTCATTCCATTATCACCAGGTATTACACAGTACTTTTGTGGCGGAGTCAATCCATATACAGGGTCTTGAGGGGTAATTTCATTACTTGGATCACCGACAAGTCGCAAAGATTCATCTTTCAAAACAGGATTAAAATTATTTGTATTTTTAAAATAATTGTACCATTTATTTAAATTATTATCCGGAACGAATAAATACATTAATGTTCCTTGAATACCATACTGTGCACAATCTTGAAAAGACGGATTGTATAATCCACTCTTTACTTGTGTTTTTACATCATTCGTTTCTGTTGGCAAAGTATAATAAAATGACATATTACTTTTACTTGTAGTAACAAGTGTATTTTTATTATTATCTAGTGATAAACCTAGATTTTCATATTCAACATAAGAGCTCTTATAAATTTGCAAATTAAAAAAATGGTCTAAATTATTTGATGTTGAATTTATGATTTCATCTAAAACAGTTCTTGTCGGGTAATTATTTGTTATTAAAACTATTTTTCCAATTGCATCTACCATTGGAATTTTTGACATTGGAAATGTTCCATTTCTACCCGCAAATCCATATTTCTTATTAAGTAAATATTTCGAAAATACTTTCAATATATTATTGTAAATATTAAAATATATATACTCGTTCTCCTCAAAATTAAAATTCAAATATAAAAATAATGGGTATGAACTTGTATTATCATCGGATGTTATCCAGGCGTATTTATTAATCATAGATAAAACCTCTGCAAAATCCAATGGTTCTGCACCATCTTTCATATCTTTACATTTTACAACCGCTTTTGCCTTCGAATCTCCATAGCTGTTACTACTTGAGTACAAATCCAAATGAATAAAACGACATTTAAATTTAACAAGCGCATTCTTAATTGCATTCATATTTGGAACACCATTATAAGGTGATTCTGCTAAATATGTATAGTAAGAGCCAGGGTAATAAAAATCGGCTAATGTTAAATTTTGATATGTTTTTGAAGTACTATTCAAAAAGGAGATGGGTATATTTCCACTCAATTTCAAATAATTTTCGCCATATTTTTTGGAAATTCCTGCAAAATATGGAGATTGATTTGTCGATTGTCCTCCTGTTTCTGAATTAAATTTTTCAACAGAACTTGTTAAAAAACAATTTTCAGACAATAATGATAAATTCAAACTTTTCAATAATTTATTAATATAAGCTATACTTTTACTTGATAGAATAGTATAATTTATAAAATACATTATTAATAAAAATATAATCATTAATGCTTCAATATTAAACCCAGTATTTTTTTCGCTAATAAATAATTCTTTAAAGAACATAACTATTAAAATAATGAAAAATACTGTTAAAAATAGTTGATAAATAACTTTTGCAAACATTGAATCCGCAAATCCACTTATAAATACTAAATTGTTAAATAATCCAAATAATAATGCTATAAAAAATATACCAACATATATTAATATTTTCCATTTTTTGATAAGAGTTTCCATTATATTATTTTTTACCAAATAAAATATACCGTATGATATTCCAGCAACTACAAGAACATCAACTACCAACATCACAATAATTCCAGCAGTATTCGAAAAATCATGATTAATCCCCTCTTTCGAAGTACTATCACTCAAATCATTTAAAAAAAATGAGAAATATAATAAAAAATATATAAATAATAATGGTGGATATATTTTAATTTTATTTTCATATATTTTTTCAGTATACTCATTATATTTTTGTTTTATTGTGTCTAAAATAGTAGACATATAACTATATAAGTAAAAGATAAAATTATCTATTTTTTTTGCTTAATTCAATTTTTTTAAATTCAATAATATTATCAGATAAATCATTTAAACCATTTTTATGCGGAACATTCTCCCGATTACTTCTATAAAATACTAGATTATTAAATGCATCTATTTTTTTATTCATTTTATCCTCCTTTGCATTTATAATATCCTGTTTTGTATAAACATTTGATACAACCTTCTCTTCATAATCAACATCTTCGAGTGATATTAAATTATTATTTGTTTTTTTACTGATATCTGTTAAATCACTATCAAAAGTTATTTGATTTATAATCTCATTTAATCCATTCTTTTTTACTTTTTGTGGCTCTTTATTTTTAGATTTATTATCATTGTTATTTGTTTTATTATCACTCTTATATGTTAATTGATAAAATCTATTCATTAATTTTGCTTTATCATCATGTGATAATTCCCCTTCATTCTGATTAATAATTCTCTCGTACATTCTATTAATATTTCCATTTACTTGAATAATTAAATGTTCTGATGGATATAAATTAACCGATAGATTAATATTTTTTCTAAAAAATAAAAAGGCCATAAATATCAAATATTTTTTTTTTATTATTTGATTCACCTTAAAATTATCCATATACACTTCGTATATTTTATCAATATATATCACTGAATTATTATCCAACCGTTTTTTATATGTATTAATAACTTTCCATATAATCATCACCCATAATTCATCTATTAAAATGTTTTTGTCATCATTTTCTAAGGCTTCATCCCTCTTCCTTATATTCTCCATCTTTTCTAACCATATATACCAATATAACAAATTATCAAATGTTCCCCTTTTACTTATTAGATTAATATATATTTCATTAATAGCCAATCTCATCTCTTTCGATGTACTATTGTAAAAAAAATCTATCATTTCATTTAAGCCAGATGATAACATTCTCTTTTTTAACTCAGATGTTTCAAAAAAATTTTTCCCTAATTTAGGCAAACTATTTGGCAAAAAGAGATTATTCTTCTTTGTAATACAAGATATTGATGTAAGTTCTCCTATCATATTCCGAATCTCTTGATTATTTCTGCTAAAAAGTTCATAATTTTTAGAAGGGAACGATTTAATAATTCTTTTGTAATCTTTTAATCTTTTCACATAATAGATGAAAAATTTCGGATTATTTAAATGAATATATTTTGTAATTAATAAATACAATGAATCCCATATCTTTTTCTCCAATCCGGATGCATGAAGTTCACATCCCCATCTTACAGCCTCTTCTAATTTATTATTAATCATACTATTTTGATAGGCATTTATAACATCCGCTTTTTTATATCCACTTATTGTTAAATTACGAAAATCTTTTGCTGTTCGAATATCATGTATTATATAATCTTCTGGAATAGATATCATTATTTAGTTCATCCGATTTTTTTTTAAGAAATAGAACAACAATTCATTTTATTATGATTAAATACAGTATTTAAAGATTGGTTAGAAAAAATTTGAGAGGTATCAGATTGATTATTGAACGTTTCGCTTATTTTTTTTTTTAAAATATTTTTTAGATTAAGATTTTGAATATCCAATGTTAAATTTGAATATTTCCCATTCGGCATTAATAAAAAGTCTTCTATATTTTTTTCACCATCCGTGGATAAATATGTTTTATTAAATTTCATTATTAAATTCCAATAAATTTCGTAATAAATATCAATTACAGTAGAACTTTTTAGTTTTACATTAAATATCTTTTCATAAACCTCTCTCTCCTCATCTATCAGTATATACTCTTTCCCATATCGAATAATATTTAATACGATATTATTCCAAATATTACTTTTAATAGGATTTTCAAATGTATGGATATGCTCATCCGTATCCAAAATATAATCCATTAAATAAATAATAAATTCAAATGATTCAAATATTTTTTTGGGCTCTGTTATATGATCTAAAAATCTGATCTCAATTCCATGATTATAATGTTTATTAAAATTTATATCATAACCAATCTCTTTTAATTTATTATATCCATTATTTTCATAATACTTATTATACCACCAATATTCTAAATTACTTATTTCCAATTTTTCAAGAGGTGTTGTTAATATTTTACCACCCTCCATTTTATCTGTATCGTATGTTCCTATACCGATATATCTAGATATTGCACAACGCTGTGATGATTTAGAGAATTTATTACAATTATTTAATGAATTTAACACAGAAAATGGGTCGGGTGAACCATATATTCCAATTAAAAAGGGTTCCATCCACTGTATTATTTTAATACCTTTTGCATGGTCATTTATAAATTTTTTTTTATCGACGATGTTTCCTAAATCATCCAAATTTGTAGGCAAAGTTAAATTATAATGTAATGTTCCATTATTAAACATTGCAACATTATTTAAATTTGTCATATACATTGCAAATGGATGATTCAACTTCATAAAATCTATTTTCCCCCTCTCTTCAAATATATGAAGTTCTCGAAATGATTTATTCAAATTATATATAAATTCATTTTTGGTTTGTGATAATTCATTAAATACATTTGAAAGACGTGTATTATAAAAATCATTTGTGGTAAATTCAACTGTATCACCGTCAAATAACCAATTAATATTCATTGTCTCTTTAAAATATTCACTGCTTTTTGTAAGAGTCTCTATGAGTGTTTCTCCATTAAATTTGGGATTTGGTTCACATTTTTTAGTATAGAGTGTTTTAGAATTATTATTTGAATCCGTTTTTGAAAATGAATTTGCATTTAATAATAGCGGAATATGAACAGTATCATTTATATTTTCACACATATATTGAAATGCATTTTTCAGATCATCCATTTTATAATTTTCATAATAATTCACACTATATCGTTCTCTCTTATGATTCTCTAAAAAAACTTTCTTAGATACCTCCTCTCTCTTCTCAAATTCTAAATATACCTCATTTTCAATTCCTAGACCCCAGTATAAATCATTCTTTCCATATTTTTTCTTATACTTTTCATGTTTATCTATTTGATTATTACCAATTTGAATGGTATCATGCATAATAATACTAATCTATATTTTTTTTTCTAGATTTTATGCTAAATAATATATTTCATAATTATGACAGAGAATATATCAAAAAAAATATATATAAGAAAAGAGAATATATATCCAGAAGCTCGTGTCCCAATTGTACCGGATGATATTATAAAATTAATGAATATTGGATTTACAGTTTTCGTTGAATCATCTGAAAATAGAATTTATGATGACGATTGCTATGAAAGATGCGGTGCAATTATAACAACAAAACCGTGGTATGACGATGAATTTAAAAAATTTTTAATAATAGGTTTAAAAGAACTTCAGGACTTGGATAAATTAGACTCGCATAAACACATCTATTTTTCACACAGCTATAAAGGACAGCCTGGTTCTAATGTTATTTTAAGTAAGTTTTCAAAATCGAATAGTGTCATTTATGATTTCGAATATTTTTTGGATGATAGGAATAAAAGATTAATATCATTTGGATATTATGCAGGGATAGTTGGTGGATTATTAGGAATAATTCAGTACTATCATAAATTAGCGCTAAATAAAGATATTGAAAAGCTGAGTTTTTCAGATTCAGCAGATGAAATAATTGATAATATTTATATATTTAATAATATTAAAAGACCATTTATAACAATTATAGGTGCAAATGGAATGTGCGGAAGTGGTGTTCGTTATGTTTTAGAAGAGTTGGATTTAGACTATAAAATTATAGATAATACTAATGAAAATTATAAGGATATAATGTTAGAAAGCGATATTTTTTATAACTGTATTAAATTGAGCGAAGATTATAATGAAGTATGGTTTGATGAAAACACCGAATTTCATAAACCGATAATTATATGTGATATAAGTTGTGATTATATGAAACCGAATAATCCAATAAAAATATACAACCAGAGAACAACATGGGATAAACCTATTTATAATTATAATAATTATGTTAGTATCATAGCTATTGATAACTTACCATCGTTTTTACCACGAGAAAGTTCCAACTATTTTTCCAACAAACTGGTTTCACTATTAGAAGAGTATGCAAAGGGTGATAAATCAGGAACTTGGTGTAGAGCAGAGATTGAATTCAATAAAAGAATCATATAAAAAAATTGATAGTATTTTTTACCGTGCATGAAAATTATAAATAATAATTATTTATGGACAGAAAAATGGTGGGACTATCTAAATGGAGTAATAGCTTATTATCATCGAAAGAGTCTATTATAGATTCTACGATAAATCCAATAGATATAGGACATAAAGAGTTATATAATAAGGTTTATCATACATTACAATATCATTCTCTGAAATCGGGTCGTCTAATTAATATAAAACTATCTGATGAAGAACGATTCTATATCTCTAAAAATAGAGACCTCTTTATTCATAACATATTATTTCTAGTTGAAATGGAAATAATATTTAGAGTCTTGACAAAATCTTATTTAGGTATGATTATTTCATATTTAGCTTTGGATTATGTTCTTCTCAAATCTAATTATTTTAAATATTTTTTACAAAAAATTTTTATTCCAAAAATGACCAATTGGACTGTTCATTTCAATAGAGGTAGATATAATAAAATATCAAATGTATCCATTATTCTTCGATGTGAAAATAAGGAGGATGTTCTTCATGATATGATGAGAAAAATATATGAACTTGTAAAAAATGGTATTCTGTTAAATAATAGACATATTGATTGGCACATTGGTTTTCACTATTTGAGTAATAGTATTATAGAATCACACTTTGATGAAATTTTGAATGATATTAAATCATTTGTTAACAATGATATCAATATTAAAAATTTAAATATTGATATACAATTTTGTAAAAAGAGAAGGTTATATATTCTCTACATAAAAACGAATATGTAATTGTTTTTATAGATATTATAAAATATATTATAAAATATATTATAAAATATAAAAAAATATAAAAAATATATCAACTATAAATAATGAATAATATAGTTAAAAATATATTTAATCTTGATAAATTTAGGAAAATAAAAGAGAATAACTATGATGATAAGATGGAATGTTATAAAACAATTGGTAGGTCTGAACAGACAAATCCGCGATTTCAGAAATTTAAACAGTTATATATGACGGCGGGAGATGAGTTGGATTTACATAAATATGGATTATTACCAACGCGCTACTATTATTCACTTGATGAAAATAGCAAAAAGAGTGTTAAAAATGTAAAAAAATCTCGTTCCACAGATATATTTAAACTTTATAAAAATATTGATTATACGTCTGTTAATAACACAATGAAATATATATTTTATAAATTCAAAAAAGGTATATATGTGATTATTAGGGACAATAAAATAGCACTGTTCTTGCCTTTTAGTAATGCAAATTATCACAATAATTGGTTCGATAAAATATATTTTTCAGAAGAGGAGAAAAAATTAATAAAAGAGCAGGGTTATGATAAAGTTATACATATTTTGAATAAAAATATTTGGGATTATCAGAAAAAGCATGGAAGAAGGGGTAAAGTTATAAATTATAACCGTGATGAGTGGTTTGGTGATGGGTGCCTTTTTAGAAATGATGTAAATCAGGCAGAGGGGGATTTAAATGTGTATATTTACAGAAGTATGTTGGAAAGTTTGGTTCGACATAGGAAAATACCGGATGTTGAATTTTTTATTAATCCCCGAATATTTCCTATTTTAAAGGATGACTATACGGAACCGTACTCACACATCTTTGATAGTGAAAAGATAAAAATAGAGAAGGAATTTCAGTTCAAAAAAATGGCCCCTATCTTTAGTAAATCGAACACAGAGAGTTATGCAGATATTTTGATACCGAATGAAGATGATTGGAAAAGATGTTCCAATAAATATTTCAAAGATGAATGTTCAAATACATATAGGAAGAATGTTATAGAGAAGTGGAATTTGGATTGGGGGAAAAAGAGAGACATATGTATATTTAGAGGTGCAGCATCAGGTTGTGGTATAACAATTGAAACCAATCCGCGTTTAAAAGCGGCTGATATAAGTGTTGATTACCCTGAATTATTGGATGCGAAGATAATAAAATGGAACGAGAGAGATAAAAAATATATTGGGAAACCTGTTGATACAATTGACCCGCGTTCATTTCGTTTTGATTTAGGAGACTATATGGATGATGTGGAAAAATCGGAATATAAATATATTCTAAATATTGATGACCATGTATCTGATTGCAGATTATCTGCTGAGTTGGGTATGAATAGTGTTGTTTTACTTGTTCGAAGTCATTACAGGCTATGGTTTCATGATATGTTAGAGGAGTATGTTCACTATGTTCCGGTGAAGGAGGACCTGAGTAATTTAATATCACAAATAGAATGGTGTAAAAAACATGAGAAGGAGTGTAAAAAGATAGCTGCAGCTGCCCGAGAATTATATTTAACCAAACTAAGTAAATCGGGAGTGTTCGACTATTTGGAAATGAAACTGAATTTAATTCATGAGAACCGTTTCTCCAAAAATTTATTAGGTATAAGTACAAAAAAACGTGAACCAATCGCAGTAATAACCTGTTTTAGAGATGTACCTGACCATAGTAGAGAAAGGCAGCGGAAGATTTTTATAGCTCTATTAAATGCTTTATTAGAACCTTATGGCGATTTTCATATATATATTGTAGAACAGAGTGATGATAAAAATTTATTTAATATTGGAAAGCTAAAAAATATAGGATTTGAAATAGCGTCTCGAGAAAATAAGAGCATTGAAACATTTATCTTTTCTGATATTGATACGATTCCAGATTATGATTTGGTAGATTATTATTTCAAAAATGAGCAATATCCTATCTCTATGGGATTAAAAGGTTCCCGTTATCATAATAAAAATGAAAAAATAAAAAAACCATTTATTGGTGCTCTTGTTAACTTCAATAAAAAACTCTTTCAAAAGATAAATGGATATCCTAATAATTTTTGGGGATGGGGTGGGGAGGACGATTCTTTACTCAATAGACTTATTGAAAATGATTCATTAAAAATATATTATCCAGAACATGGGCAAATAATCGATTTTGAAGAGATTGATAATAAAATAATTAATATTAATATGAAATTGAATAAATTAAGAAGTAATAAATTAAAAGACCAAATGCGCGTGGAAAAGATGATAGGAGATTTATATTATTGGAAAAAGAATGGTTTAAATAATTTAAATTACAAAGTATTAAAGCGGACTGAAATAAATAAAAGAACAATACAGATTAAAGTAGATTTAATGAAAAGTGAAGATGAGAAGATGTTCCCTGAATTATATACAGTAAATCAGATAAACAATAATGCATACAGTATTGTAAAAAAACATGTAAAAGAATTTCATAAAATTAAAGTTGAGAAAATATGAATATTGATATATAAAATAAAAATAAAATAAATATATATACGATGTTTGTTTACCTGTTAGAATCACTTGATAAAAAACGAACATATGTTGGTGCAACCGTTGATTTAGAACGCCGATTAAAACAACATAATAAAGAGTTGAGCGGTGGTGCAAAGGCAACATCTAGCAATAAATGGAATATGGTATGTTTTGTAAGCGGTTTTCCCGATTGGAGAGCGACACTTCAATTCGAATGGAAATGGAAGAATTTAACGAAAAAGAGGGGGGTCGGGCGAAATCCACTCGAAAGAAGAATGGATGCTTTAGATGAATTATTACAATCTGACCGTTCTACATTGAATGCAATCCCCTTTTCTGAATGGGAAGCTCCACCAAATGTAATTAAATTTTAGATTTTCTAGAAAATAAAAATCTAATGATATATAATAAACATAAAATGCGATTCTTAACTATGTTATACATTATTACATTTTTATTCGAAAAGACAAATTCTCAACAAACTTGTGAAATGGTTGAACCTGTTCCAAACAGTTGTATATCATTTACTGTTGGTCAGGGCACAGGTTGTGCATGGATGTGCAATTATTGTGGAACAAATTTAGGTCCAAATTATTATTTTACGGATAATGTTTGTGTTTATGATTCTCAAGCAGGTGGGTGTGTTGGAAATCCAATTGCAGGTAAAACATACACATGTTGTTCAAATTAGATTTGGAAATCTCTGAATTCGGTTATATGTTCAAAATATTTGAAAAATTCCGGATATTTCTCTAATAAATTTTTAGCATTTGTATCCCATAAAATATATCTTTTATTTATAGTATCTTTTGGTACACTATCTTCCACTGGTCGGAAAGGTTTATGTGTTTGATAATAATATATTTCACAATTTTGATATAAATTATTTGTTAAATTTCCATTGCATCCGAGACCATTATCTAATAATTCTTCTGACCAATTTGGGAATATAGCATAATATATAATAATTTCATCAACACCTCTTATAAAATAATTTTTACCAAAATATTTTTGATAATCTTCCAAAAATATTAAGCCCTTATTATATTCATATAAATTTGGAACAATAAAAAAATACGTTCCTTTCAGACCAACGTTTCCACGCCTCCATTCATTATCATCTACAAATGCCGATTTTTTGTATTTATAAAAGATATAATCTATATTTTTTTGAATAATTGTTGAACCATCTAAATACATTATCTTTTCATATTGTGTTAATCCCAATAATACTAATTTTGTGCAATAATAATATATATTTGTATAAGTTATTCCATTTGTGAAATGGTCATTTGGAATTTCATAGTTATTTACATTCATTAAATCTATTCCAATCACTTCATCAAAAATCTTTAATAAATCGTAAATGCAATCTTGGGATATACCCATTAATTTATTTCCATTAAATTTATTAATATAAGTTTTATCCTGAACCAAGCATATTAATTTATGTTCAGATTTAAATAATCTGAGTGTCATTCCCAAATTTAATATAGATGGCATATACTTTTCATCAAATATAATCATTGTTGCATATGCATATCTACTATTATTTTTATGAAGTGGTGATTTATATATTCTTAAATTGGGTGTTTTTAAAGAAATATTTTTATTATTTTTTATATTAGAATCTAACATAATAATTTTCTCTTTAACCTTTTCATTAGATTCAAATGTTAATTTAGTTTTTTCAGAGAATCTCATTTTTCTTTGAAAAGTATTCATTCTTAACTATATCTTCTAAAAATATATAATATATATTTTTATGAAAAAAAAAATAAATCTTATTTTATTTATGCGGTTGTTTGACCACTTTGAATATATCCGGGAACTCCTTCGGAATTAGGATATCCGGTTGACATCCAATAATTAGGTGATAAGTTAGCTGTTGGTTGTCCAACTGCTGTTCCTTCATCAACCGTTGTAGCAGGTCCTAGAGAGCATATTTGGTCAATCATATATGGTTGAATTGCATAATTAAAATATCTCATTCTTGATAAATATCCCAAAAATCCATTCCAATTTGAAATGTATAAATCACCATAGTTTAATTTTGGCACACCGTTTAGCTTTTGACGTTTCTTAAGATTACAATTTACATAAACATCGACACTATTGCCAATTAAAATAACAGTTATATTGACCCACATATTTAATGGGATATTGCCGATATCAACAGTTTCAATGACATTGTCATAAGTATTGAATTGAATATTTAATTTATTTGTATTTGGATATAACCAGACACCAGGGCTTTGTAGTAGCGGATAATGATATTCAGTTTTTCCATTTACTGTTCCAGAATAATAGTCATAACTTCCTTTGTGGAAAATATGTTTCATAATTGGAAGAGACCCATCCGAACCACAAGTTCCAGATGTTCCGCCTAATGTACTGAAGTTATTATCATTAATATATAACCAGAATGAATATGTAAATTCACTTCCATATTGTGAATCAGATGGTTGTTTTATACGATATGCAGGAATTTTCTTGGCAATTGTTGCATCATATATCCCTTCTATAAAATAGGGACTTGTTTCATTATAGGAGCTAAATCCTTTATATTGTGTATAAATAAAATATACTAAAATAATAACAACTATAATTAAAAAAATACCTCCAAACATTTTTTTATTAATATTACCACTCCCTGAATTTTTCATAAAATTATTAGATGCAGCAGATGACATACTATTTATATATTAGAAAAAGATATTTTTGATTAAAAATAAATATTAAATATAATATTTATTTTCTTTGATTTAATTTTTTTTGACTTATTTTTTTTGACTTATTTTTTTGATTTAATTTTTCTTTATACATGTTTAACTACTATTTGCTGCAGTTAATGAATTCGTATCAGTTAAAGATACAATCTTACCATCTGTAAAGAAATTCACTTGATACATACTTGTTCCAAGTGGTCCCTTTTGATACATATCAGCAACTTCATTTGGCAATAATGCTTTTGTAAAATATTGTGTCTTACCAATTTTACCGTAGTATCCAGGAGATGGATTTCCACTTGTAATATAGACTGGGTCAGAGCTAATAATAGGAACTCCTTGTAATGCACAACTTCTCTCTAATTGGCCATTAATATATATATCAACAGTTCTATTATTTAATACATAAACAATATGTACCCATGCAAGTAATGGAATATTTTGGATATCACATGATTCAATACCTGTACTAGCAGTTGTTGAGGTAACAACTTTTAAAGAATTTGTTAAAGGATATAGCCATAAACTTGGGGAGTGTGTATTACCGGAGAATGTTTGAGCATCATTTGAGGATGTATTTGGTGGATTTCCTCTCCATAAAATATTCTTATATTGTCCGAATTTATAATTCCAATCTTTAACATAAATCCAAGTGGAGAAACTTTGAGTCATACCGGTTGTAGGCGTTGGCAATGCAAAGGATGGTCTGGCAACATATGCATCTAATACATCATTCACAATAATTGGGGATTCTGCTTTCGCAGCATTTGCGGCAACTGTTGCAGAATATATTAAATAAATAATAAATAGAATAAATGCAACTAATACAACAAAGAATATTATTTTCGATGTAGAACTGGAATTGTTATATGTATTTGTTGCCTTCTTTACTATATTATTTGATACAGAATTTACAGCTTTGTTAACAGCCTTATTATTATTCATAATATTATATATATATTTTAGAAATTTTATTTAAAATATTAATAATATTATTATTATTAATATTAATATTATTATTTATTTTCTTTAGAATATTAAACTTATAATTTAAGACAATCACTATTTGTGATTAAGGTAGCCGTTTTATAATTATTTTTTTCAACAATTTTTTTTTCATATGAGTGAACTATATTTTTATAATAATTATAAGATTCCTTAACATAATCAGCCGATAATGCATAATTATAATATATCAATTCTCCTAAAAATCCGGGGAATCCACTTAGCTTATTACGTTCATTATCATTTGCCAATGATATTGCCTTATCGGATGCTATATATAAATTATAATTTGACATATCAGGTGGAAATTGTTCTAAATTAATAATTCTCTCAAGTAATCCATCAATATATAAATTAACCGCTCTGTATTCAACGCATAAAACAACATTTACCCATTTATTTAAAGCTATATTGTTAAGTTCAATGCGCTCTACTGGAACACCAGCCTGTTGAAATGCAATTACTAAATTATTACTCTTTGGTGTTAGCCAAAAACCGGGAAATTGTGTCATTGATGAGAAATCATTTGCGGACCCTAAAGGGGACCCTCTATAAAATATAGATTTCCAATCACTATATCTATAATTTTTCCATGTACTATTATAATTTGAGTCATTTGGATTTTGCACACCTGTTATATATATCCAGTACGAGTATGTAAAATGACCGGCTTGTATATCTTTTTGAAAATAACTCTTATCTATTTTTAAATCTCCAGGTGATACTTGTAATGGGATGGAACATTTTAGCGGTTTATTATTTTTTTGCATATCTGTTATCGGAATAACAGCCCCGTACGCAGTATTTTTTTCAGTAATAATTTTAGTCATAAATATTATATAAAGTATTAAATAGAAGAATGCAAATGCTTTATTGTACATAAATATGAAACAGAAGGATACTATGAAAAATAATATCGAAAAGAATAAATTATAAAATACACCGGTTGTTAAATAAGTCAATACTACACTTAATAAAATATTTAATATTTTAATCATCAATGGTGTATCTTCCCACTTTTTCTCAAGTGCTTTATAATAGATAGCTCCCTGTTTTACTCTTTCAGAAGAGTCTCTTATAAATTTTTTAGTTTCTTCATTTAGAGTATTATTATTTGTTTCAGACATATTTCTCTAAATTATGAATAGATATATTTTTAATATTTTTATTTTTTTTGATATTTCTTTATAATAAATTCTTTTATTGATTCGTTATCTTTTCCATCTTGAAACATCTCAATAATTTTGGGGAAAAAAATACTTAATAAACCGGCAAAGAGTACTAATAATTTTATTATCGCCTCTAATGGAATAATTTTACTAAACCAATCGTAAAAAAAATATCCAAATAATAAAAAGGAGAATAGTACAATAAAAAAAATAATTGCCTTTATTTTCATTTTCTTATAATATATATTTATAATATATATTTACATTAAAAATTCCATATGATTTCCATATTCATATGAAAATTTATTTGTATTTTTTTGATTTGGTGCACAATAATAATATTTTCTTAAATCCAATGGTTGAGTTGCATCTCCCGATATACATTTTCCTACGCCATCACTATTTGTACAATATCCGCAATTAACATCTTTTAAACACTGCTCCTTATTTTCAATTTGAGTCATTGATGGGTCGTTATATTTATTACAAGGGTCAGAACTACTTTGACATTCTTCAATAGATGTATATGGGAGAAGTAATTGATTATTTAAAGGGTCTGTTCCACAATTATTTGCAGATATATGATTACTCATAATTGTTCCGGTATTTTCTATACATTTTCCGGCAATATTACAATAATATGGGATATCATTCTTTTTACTATTTTGGAGACACTCCTCTTTGTTATACTTTGAACATTCGCGGTCACAACAATTAGGAGATGCAAAAAAACTTAATTTAACTTCGTCCTTTTGGTATCTGCATTCACATTTATTATCATTATAATTATATTGACAAAAGGAATTTTTTGCAAATTGTTTAGAACATTTATGGCTTTCATTTTCAAAGGATTCTGTAATAGATTTTCTTAAATAAGAATGTAAAATATATATTAGTATTAATAAAATAATTATAACTATTGCAAATACTGCAAAACTAAATAGTTTGTTATTCATATAATTCATTTGGATATTAAAAATAAATTTAATTTATTTTAAATTTATTTTAAATTTATTTTAAATTTATTTTAAATTTATTTTAAATTTATTTTAATTAAAATTTAAATATTTTTAAAATATATATAATAATGATTGAACTTTTTGCAATTCAACAAACACTAGAACATTTTTCTAAATCTGAAGGGGATGATAATAGTATGACTCTTAAACCAAGTTTTAAAAGTTTAAGTATTGGAATGATTATTTTAGCTTTAATCATCTCTTTTGGAACCGCATATTTATGCTACTCTTGTAATGAATATGAGGTTCCAGCTACACGTGCTCTTTACACTATTTTTGCCTTTTTATTTAGTGGAATTTATTTAATATTTTATTTTATTTATCATATACTGTTTGGATATAAATGCGGGTCGGGTAGAAACATCTCTAATTTGGTAAGAAATTTTTCAAAAAAGAGGTCTTAGACAACAGTTAGGTAACACTGTATAAAAGTATTATAAAAACGTATTATAATATTTTTATATTTTTAAAAATTTAATTATTTTTAAAATAAATATATTTAAAATAAATATATTTAAAAAGATAATAATATATATTATATAGCAATGAATAGTTAGAAGTCTATGATGATTTGTTCTTAAAGGTTGAATTATTATTGATGTTAGTTTTGTAAAACGTATTCAAAATAATTCTTTTTATACCTTATAAAACTTCATAACCATT
>JACCEB010938706.1_pt1 | contig 16612 bp, 17 predicted proteins | sample 7454761 | NCBI WGS metagenome assembly JACCEB01 (sample SAMN15323454, study PRJNA562643) | freshwater metagenome | isolation source: river surface water | place: USA:Blue River Watershed | collected 2017-08-18 | reverse complement strand
GCAAACAATAAGACAAAACGTCGCTTTTTGCCAAACTTGCAAAATCGTCGTTTTTGGGTTGAATCAGAAAACCGTTGGGTGAGCTTACGTATCGCCAACGCCGGTCTTCGCATGATCGATAAAGTAGGCATTGACGCTGTATTGGCTGATTTGCGTGCTCGCGGTGAAATCTAAGGAGCAGCAAAATGGCTAAAGGTGGACGCGAGAAAATCAAGTTAGAGTCGACAGCTGGTACAGGTCACTTCTACACAACTACAAAAAACAAACGTAACATGCCTGAGAAAATGGAAATCATGAAGTTTGATCCAAAAGCTCGTAAGCACGTTTCATACAAAGAAACAAAGATTAAGTAATTCTTTAATCTTTGTTCCTAACAAAAAGCCCGCTTCTAGCGGGCTTTTTGTTTATCTGAGTTTTAACTTTTTACTGTTATCAGATCGTGTAGCGACGTAAGCGTAAAGAGAACTCTTGCAAGCCAACCATACCGCTAGCTTCTGCTCTTTGGCACCATGCCTGTAGCTGAGCTGTTAATTGCTCTTTAGTCGTGTGTGAGCGCTCCCAAAGGGCTGCTAAATCGCGACGCATTTCAACCATTAACTTAACTGACTTATTAGTCATCATCAGATTTTCAAGGCGTGCTTTTTCTTCGGCACTTAATTTAGCTTCATCTTTATATAACCATGAACGCTGATCGCTGTATTGACTAGCTAGCTCTCGAACACGAGCCACTTCAGCGTCAAATGTTTGGCGCAATGCTTTTGAATAACGAGCCATCACTTCATAACGGTTAGCGATTACAGCTTGTAAAGTTACTTCTGATGCAGATGCTACTTCAGCTAACACTGGCTTAGGAGGCAGCTTTTTAACTTTAGCCAAACCCATGATTTCTAGGGAACGGATATATAGCCAGCCAATATCAAACTCGTACCACTTGTTGGATAACTTGGCACTTGTTGCATAAGTGTGATGATTGTTATGTAGCTCTTCACCACCAATCAGAATCCCCCAAGGGAAAATATTAGTAGAAGCATCTTCACAATCGTAATTGCGGTAGCCTTTGTAGTGACCAACGCCGTTAATAATGCCTGCGGCTGTGATTGGAATCCATAACATCTGTACGGCCCAGACCGTTGCACCTAATGCGCCAAATAAAATCACGTCAATGATGAGCATCAAAGCAACGCCCTGCCATTGGAATCTTGAATATAAGTTTTTCTCAATCCAATCATCTGGTGTGCCGTGGCCAAACTTTTCAATAGTCTATTGATTCTTTGCTTCTGCACGATATAACTCAGCGCCACGCGCTAAGACGGTATTGATACCTAAGACTTGAGGGCTATGAGGATCATCCACGGTTTCACACTTAGCATGGTGCTTACGATGGATAGCAGCCCACTGCTTTGTAACCATGCCGGTTGTTAACCAAAGCCAAAAACGGAAGAAATGAGAAGGAATTGCATGCAACTCTAGTGCGCGATGCGCTTGGCAACGATGCAAAAAGATAGTGACGCTTGCAATAGTGATATGTGTGAGCAATAGGGTGAGCAATAAGATCTGCCACCAAGACCAATTCAAATAGCCATTGGCCAACCAATTCAACACAAAATCTCTAGTAATTTCTAACCAAGCCATGCGGCTATTCCTCTCAATATGCTTAAGAGATGAATTTTAACAAGATTCTGTTAATTTTTCTTGAACAAGAATAAAACTTTTGATGGAAATCATGTTTTTTAGGTATTAAATAACGCTAATTGATAAAAATTAGCGTTATTTATCTAAAATCAGGCTTTTCTCTCTAAGATGGCGCCAAAGAAGCCGTCTGTGCCGTGAATATGCGGAAATAACTGCCAATAACTGGAGTTTTCACTGGCACCAATAGGTAATTCACCCATAAGAGGGAAGCTACCTTTTAGAACCACTTTAGGATCTTTTAGCTCAAAATTAGGATTATTAGCTAAAAACGCCTCAACAACTTCCTGATTTTCATGAGAAATTAGACTGCAAGTGGCATACACCAAACGACCACCTGGTTTTAATAAACGAGCAGCTGAGGTCAAAATAGATAACTGCTTTTGCGTTAATTCAGCAACACTTTGAGGTGACTGGCGCCATTTGAGGTCTGGATTACGACGCAAAGTGCCTAAACCGCTACATGGGGCATCAACCAATACTCGATCAATCTTGCCAGCCAAACGTTTGACCTTAGCGTCATTTTCGTTATCGATCCAAACAGGATGGACGTTAGATAAACCACTTTTGGCCAAACGAGGCTTCAAGTTAGCCAAACGCTTTTCAGATACATCAAAAGCGTACAAGCGACCACTAGACCTCATCATGGCACCCAAAGACAAAGTCTTGCCACCTGCGCCAGCGCAGAAGTCCACAACCATCTCACCACGCTTAGGCTCTAACAACATACTCAAAAGCTGGCTACCTTCATCTTGGACTTCGGCAAAGCCATTTTTAAAGAATTCTTGGGTTTGCAGAGCAGGCTTACCCTTCAATCGAACGCCATTAGGCGCATAAGGTGTAGGTTCAGCGCTATAACGGCCTCCAAGCTCATTTAAAACGCCTAGGAGATCTTCCCGTTGGGTTTTAATGGTGTTAACGCGCAAATCGAGTGGCGCAGCCTTCAGCATCGCCTCAGCAAGCGGCAAACATTCATTTTTGGGTACAGATGAACCCAAAGCACTCCAAATCCACTCAGGAAGGTTCACTCTGGTGAGAACAGCCAAGGTGTCACGCTCGATAGTGCCAAAACGTTTTAACCAGTCGATTTCATTCGGCTGAACCACGAAAGCCAAGTCAGCCAAAGCACTTTCAGCTCGGTTGCCGGTACCCAAACCACTTTCAACCATCGTAATAAACAATGAAAGCAAGGCTAAACGGCGGCCCAGAGGACCAGCACCGCTCTCAGCAAACTGAGAAATTTCTGTTTTACGGCGCAAAAATGCAAAAGAGGCCTCGGCGATTAAAGCGCGATCCCTATTGCCCAAACGAGGGTTAGAGCGGAAATAACGACTCACCACCATATCTGCTGGGTGGGCAAAACGCATTAATTCTGTGATCACCACAGATAAATGTTCAACGTGTTGTGGCAGGGCTTTAGCCCTTGCAGCCACGGCTTTTTGGTCAATAGCCATTAATTTACTTATCCTGCGATACGAGTAACTGAGACTCAGGTGGACTGATCAAAACTCGATTTTGATCAATAGAGATACGATTATCAATGAACCAGCGCACTGCGCGTGGATAAATGATGTGTTCTTGCTTTAAAACGCGATGCGCTAGGGTGTCAGCTGTGTCATCTGGGTAAACGGGTACAGACGCCTGAATCACCATAGGACCGTGGTCTAGAGCCTCCGTGACAAAGTGTACGGTTGCGCCATGCTCCTTTACACCGGCCTCTAAAGCCTGCTCATGAGTCGCCAAACCAGGAAAAAGTGGCAACAAAGAAGGGTGAATATTGAGCAAACGACCCTCATAGTGGTTCACAAACTCACCCGTCAGGATCCTCATAAAGCCAGCCAAAACCACTAAATCAGGCTTGTAGCTATCGATTAATTTGACCAGTTCGGCATCAAAAGCTGCTCGATTAGGGAATTGACGATGATCCAAGGAAGCCACGGGAATGCCATGAGACCTAGCAAAATCAAGGCCTGCGGCATCTGGGCGGTTAGAAATCACCGCTGAAATTTGAGCTGGCCAGGCCTCATTTTTAGCCGCGCGAACAATGGCTTCCATATTGGAACCACGCCCTGAAATAAGAATAACAATTGAAGTCATGCCCGCCAATATAATTCATACCTTAACGTGAAGGTAATTAGAGGCATCCCTCCTGTATCTAATTGGACCCCCTGCGCCCTAACCATCGGTAATTTTGATGGTGTGCATCGGGGGCATCAGGCATTGCTTAAAAAATTAGTTCAGACTGCCAAAGAAAAGAATATCCAATCTTGTGTGATGACCTTTGAGCCACATCCGATTGAATACTTTGCCCCTGAAAAAGCACCTTCGCGCATCTTAAGTTTGAGAGATAAATTAGAAGCCTTAGCTGAAGTGGGTATTGATCAAGTTTTGGTGATTCATTTCAATCAACATTTTGCCAACCTAAGCCCCACTGAGTTTGTTGAAAAAATTCTAGTGAAGGGTTTGCAAGTCCAATCCATTTTGATTGGCGATGACTTTCATTACGGAGCAAAAAGAGCGGGTAATTTTTCAAGCTTGTGTGAAGCGGGTCAGAAATATGGTTTCACAGTTGAGCGCATGGATACTCTAGAAGAAAATAATCAGCGCATTTCAAGCTCAGCAACCAGAGAGGCGCTCAATCAAGGTGACCTTAACTTAGCGCGCCAATTACTTGGCAGGCCTTACATGTTGAGCGGTCATGTTTTGCATGGGCAAAAACTAGGTCGCACACTAGGCTTCCCAACTTTGAATGTGTCCCTAGCAAATAAACTTCATCGCAGAAAACCAGCCGCCCAGGGAATTTTTATCGCACAAGTCCACGGCTTAAGCGACAATCCACTACCAGCTGTAGCAAGCCTTGGCCAAAGACCTACGGTAGATGATTCTGGAAGATATTTATTGGAAGTTCATATCTTTAATTTCAATCAATCGGTTTACGGAAAACTAGTCCGAATTGAATTACTTGAGAAAATTAGAGACGAAGCAAAATACAACGATTTAGAAACACTTAAAAACGCCATCGACCAAGATGCAACAGCAGCAAAAAATTACTTTGAAATAAATGACCATGTCTGACAACAAAAAAAATTCTTATCCAGTTAATTTGCTAGATACCGCATTTCCAATGCGCGGTGATTTACCTAAACGCGAACCTGTTTGGGTCAAAGAGTGGCAAGAAAAGAAAATTTATCAAAAGATAAGAGCTGCAAAAGCGGGTAAGAAAAAGTTTATTTTGCATGACGGCCCTCCTTATGCGAACGGCGACATTCACATTGGTCACGCTGTTAATAAAATCTTGAAAGACATGATTGTTAAAGCCAAGGGCTTTTCTGGTCACGATGCCTTGTATGTTCCAGGCTGGGACTGTCATGGCATGCCAATTGAAATTCAAATTGAAAAACAATTTGGCAAACACTTACCAACTGCAGAAGTTCAAGCCAAGGCCAGAGCCTATGCGCAGGTTCAAGTTGATAAACAGAAAAAAGATTTTGAACGTTTAGGTGTTTTAGATGAATGGCAAAATCCATACCTCACCATGGATTTTAAAAATGAAGCTGATGAAATCCGTGCTCTAGGAAAGATTTTTGAAAAGGGTTACGTTTACCGCGGCCTTAAGCCCGTGAACTGGTGTTTTGATTGCGGCTCTGCCTTAGCTGAAGCTGAAGTGGAATACCAAGACAAAGTTGATATTGCAGTGGATGTGGGTTTTGCTTTCCCTGAAGACCAATTAGATTTAATTGCAAAAGCATTTGGCTTAAAGGCACTTCCGAAAAAAGAAGGTATGGCTGTCATTTGGACAACTACACCATGGACCTTACCTTCAAACCAAGCTCTTAATGCTCACCCTGAGATTGAATACGCTTTAGTTGATACTTCAAGAGGCTTACTCATTCTTGCAAAAGATCGTATTGAAGCTTGCCTCAAAGAATATGCGCTAGAGGGTCAAACCATTGCGACATGTAAAGGCCAAGCTTTAGCAGGCCTAGAGTTCCATCATCCATTAAGCAAAGCGGATAAGGGTTTTGACAGAAGATCGCCGATTTATTTAGCTGAATATGTCACGATTGATAGTGGTACTGGTCTAGTGCACTGCGCTCCAGCTTATGGTGAGGAAGACTTTAAATCTTGCAAGTCGAATGGCTTAAAAGATCAAGATATCTTGAACCCTGTCATGGGTGATGGTGTGTATGCATCTTGGTTACCTCTTTTTGCTGGCTTATCTATTTGGAAAGCCAACCCACAAATTGTTGAAACACTTCAACAAGCTGGTTCATTACTACACTCTGCAAAACTCAATCACTCATACATGCACTGCTGGAGACATAAAACTCCTGTGGTTTATCGTGCCACCGCCCAATGGTTTGCCAGCATGGATAAAAAACCACATGAAGGTGCCAGCCTCAGAGAAACAGCACTAGCAGGTATCGAAGCAACTGAGTTCTTCCCAGCATGGGGTAAGCAACGCTTAAACAGCATGATTGCCAACCGCCCAGATTGGACGCTATCAAGACAGCGTCAATGGGGTGTACCAATGGCATTCTTTGTTCACAAAGAAACAGGTGAACCACACCCTCGCACACCTGAGCTACTAGAGCAAATTGCTGCACGAGTTGAAAAAGAAGGTATTGAAGCTTGGCAGGCGATCGATGTGAAAGATTTGCTCGGCGACGATGCAGCCATGTACGAAAAGAATAAAGATACTCTGGATGTTTGGTTTGACTCAGGCACAACCCACTGGCACGTTATTCGTGGTTCACATGCGTCAACACTAGCAGATCCATCCAGAAACAATCCTGATGGTCGTTGGGCTGATTTATACCTAGAAGGCTCAGATCAACATCGTGGTTGGTTCCACTCATCACTTCTCACGGGCGCCATGCTTGATGGCAAGCCTCCTTATAAAGCCTTGCTAACCCATGGCTTTACGGTAGACGGTCAAGGTCGCAAGATGAGTAAGTCAGTCGGTAACGTGATTGCCCCACAAGAAGTGGCTGACAAGATGGGTGCAGAAATTATTCGTCTATGGGTCGCGTCTACAGACTACTCTGGCGAAATGACGATTTCTGATGAAATTCTTAAACGCGTGGTTGAAAGCTACCGACGCATTAGAAACACACTCAGATTTTTATTAGCCAATCTTTCAGACTTTGATATTGAAAAACATCACATCGATAGCAAGGATTGGTTAGAGATTGATCAATACGCTTTAGCGCTGACTGAATCAGTTCAAAAAGATTTATTAGCGCACTATGATCGTTATGAGTTCCATCCAGCTGTTTCTAGACTGATGACATTCTGTTCAGAAGATATGGGTGGCTTCTATTTAGATATTCTGAAAGATCGCTTATATACGCTATCAGCAGATGCTCCTGCACGACGTTCAGCACAAAATGCACTGTTCCATATCACGCAGTCTTTCTTACGCTTGATGGCACCATTCCTATCCTTCACAGCCGAAGAAGCTTGGAAGATTTTTGATCATCAAACAAACAGTAAAGATACGATCTTTACTGAAGAGTTCCACCAACTTCCTGCGATTGATGGCGCTGAGGCTCTTATCAGCAAGTGGGATCGTATCCGCGCGATGCGCTCCGATATCACTAAAGCGATTGAGTTTGAGCGCGAGGCTGGCAAAGTTGGATCTTCTCTTCAAGCAGAAATCCACATCATTGCTCCAAGCGCAGATGCTGCATTACTTGCATCATTGGGTAATGACTTACGCTTTATCACCATCACATCTAGTGCAACGGTTGAATCCAAAGAAAGCGCTACTGAATTACAAGTGAATGTTCGTTCTTCAGAGCACCAAAAGTGTGGTCGCTGCTGGCACTATAAAGAAGATGTTGGACACAACGCAGAGCACCCAAGCTTATGTGGTCGTTGCACAAGCAATTTGTTTGGTGATGGCGAAAAACGTCATATCGCTTAATCCAGGAGAATCATTTGGCACGCTCAAGCAAATCAAGCAGTACTAACCAGTCATTTTTGATTTGGATGGGGTTGGCTGGTCTTCTTTTGGTCATTGATCAGCTAACAAAGATCATTGCTAAAAATAATTTATTTGAAGGCGTTTCTCAAACTGTCACGAGCTTCCTGAACTGGACCCTGGTCTACAACTCTGGAGCAGCCTTTTCTTTCTTAGCTCAAGCAGGTGGATGGCAAAGATGGTTTTTCACAGGGTTTGGCATCATTGCAGCTCTCGTGATGATTTGGTTAATTCGTAAAAACAGTTACCAAACTATTTTTTCATTAGCGCTGAGCTTGATCTTAAGTGGCGCCATTGGTAACGTGATTGATCGTATTCTTTATGGCGCAGTTGTTGATTTCATTGATCTTCACTATATGACTTGGCACTGGCCGGCATTCAATATTGCAGATAGCGCCATTACGATTGGTGTGATTCTGTTAATCTTTGATGAAATCAAACGAGTTAACAAATAATCAAGGCTCATCACTGATCATGAATTCACTACAAGGTAAAAAAATACTCTTAGCCATGTCTGGGGGTATTGCTGCATTTAAAGTAGCTGAATTAGCGCGCTCACTCATCCAAGAAGGTGCAGAAGTGCAGGTAGCAATGAGTGATGCAGCAACTCATTTCATGACACCAGTCACCATGCAAGCCCTCACAGGGAAACCTGTTTATGTAAGCCAATGGGATGCACGCATCCCCAACAACATGGCCCATATTGAGCTTTCTCGTCAAGCGGATGTCATCTTGATAGCTCCTGCTAGCGCAGATTTAATGGCTAAGATTGCTTTAGGATTAGCTGATGATTTAATCAGCACGATTTGTTTGGCTAGAGAGTGTCCATTGATTGTTGTCCCTGCTATGAATAAGCAGATGTGGGAAAACTCAGCAACTCAAAGAAATGTAACCCAATTACAAAAAGATTCAGTATCTGTTCTAGGCCCTACTAGTGGCTCACAAGCATGCGGTGAAAACGGCATGGGTCGAATGCTAGAAGCCCATCAAATCCTCGAGGGTGTCATTGCATTCTTTCAGCCCAAAGTGCTTAAGGGTAAAAAAGTTTTAATCACAGCCGGCCCGACCTACGAGGCCATTGACCCAGTTCGTGGTATTACCAATAAGAGCTCTGGCAAGATGGGCTTCGCAATTGCTCAGGCCGCATTAGAAGCAGGTGCAAATGTTGAATTAATTGCAGGTCCTTGTCACCTTGATACACCGCTTGAGTTTTCAGGCAAGATCACCCGCACCAACATCACCAGCGCACAAGAAATGCATGCTGCAGTGATGTCTAAACTAGATTGCGATGTTTTCTTTTCAGTAGCAGCTGTTGCTGATTGGAGAGTTAAGAATATCAGCGCAGAAAAGATTAAGAAATCGAGCGCAGGGTCTCCCAGCTTAGAGTTTGAAATGAATGCGGATATCTTGGCTGAAGTGGCAAAAGTTTCTCAAACCAAGAAAAAGCCCTACTGCGTAGGCTTTGCGGCCGAAACAAATGATTTAGAGCGTCACGCTCAAGAAAAACGCGCCAAGAAAAATGTACCGATGCTAGTAGCTAATATCGGCCCAAGCACATTTGGCCTTGATGAAAATGAACTGCTCATTATTGAAGATGGCAAGTCAAACAAATTGGCAAAATCTGACAAACTCAATTTATCACGTCAATTAATTAGTCTTATCTCTAAAAAAATCTAATATGAAAAAACTACAAGTAAAAATTCTTGATGAAAGAATGAGAAACAATTTGCCACAGTACGCAACTGCTGGCAGTGCAGGTTTAGATTTAAGAGCCTGTTTAGATGAGTCCATTACGATTGAACCAGGTCAAACCGTTTTAGTTCCAACGGGTCTCTCTATTTATTTAGATGACCCAGGATATGCCGCTTTGATTTTGCCAAGATCAGGACTAGGTCATAAGCACGGAATTGTTCTTGGTAACTTAGTGGGATTGATCGATTCTGACTACCAAGGTCAACTGATGGTGAGCACCTGGAATCGCGGTCAAACAGCTTTTAAATTAGATCCTATGGAGCGTTTGGCTCAATTAGTGATCGTGCCCGTTGCTCAAGTGGAATGGGCGGAAGTAGAAGAATTCACCGCCAGCGAAAGAGGTGCTGGCGGCTTTGGAAGTACCGGTCGCGCTTAAATTTGTTCTGTTTCAGTATTACCTGTTGATACCTTCTTAACAGCAGGTCTTACTGGAGCATCAAAATCTAAGAGCACCTTATCATCGGCATCAATATCTACAACCACATGGCCGCCATGGGCCAATTTGCCAAACAGTAGTTCATCCGCCAAGGCTTTTCTCACAAGATCCTGAATCAAGCGCTGCATTGGTCTTGCGCCCATCAATGGGTCAAAGCCATGTTTAGCCAAGTAACTTCTGAGAGCTTCAGTAAAGCTGGCATCCACCTTCTTCTCATGCAACTGCTCTTCAAGTTGCATCAAGAACTTATCAACCACGCGCAAGATAATGCTCTCATCAAGAGACTTAAAGCCAACAATCGCATCTAAACGGTTGCGGAACTCTGGTGTGAATGTGCGCTTGATGTCACCCATCTCATCACCAGCCTGTCGTGCATTGGTAAATCCAATAGATGATTTTTGCATCGTTTCAGCACCGGCATTAGTGGTCATGATGATGATGACATTTCTAAAGTCAGCTTTGCGACCATTGTTATCAGTCAAAGTACCGTGGTCCATCACCTGCAACAAGATGTTGAAAATATCTGGGTGGGCTTTTTCAATTTCATCTAATAGAAGAACACAGTGTGGTTTTTTATTAACTGCTTCTGTTAATAAACCACCCTGATCAAAGCCTACATATCCCGGAGGTGCACCAATCATGCGGCTCACAGCGTGACGCTCCATATATTCAGACATATCAAAACGAACGAGTTCGATGCCCATAATGAAAGCTAACTGCTTAGCCACCTCAGTTTTACCAACACCCGTTGGGCCTGAGAATAAGAATGAACCAATTGGCTTATCGTCTTTACCCAAACCAGCTCGTGACATCTTGATGGCAGAAGCCAAAACTTCAATAGCTGGATCCTGACCGAAGACAACGCTCTTCAAATCGCGATCAAGCGTTTGTAGTTTGCTACGATCATCAACAGATACTGATTGCGGTGGGATGCGTGCAATCTTTGCCACAATGTCTTCAATCTCTTGACGACCAATTGTTTTCTTTTGTTTAGATTTAGGCAAAATTCTTTGAGCTGCACCGGCCTCATCAATCACATCAATCGCCTTATCGGGCAAATGACGATCATTGATATAGCGACCTGACAACTCAGCTGCTGCGGTTAAAGCAGCTTGCGCATACTTCACGCCGTGATGCTCTTCAAATTTAGATTTAAGGCCGCGCAAGATTTGTACAGTCTGGTCTACGCTAGGCTCTAGAACATCAACTTTTTGGAATCTTCTAGAAAGAGCCGCATCTTTTTCAAAAATCCCGCGGTATTCATTGAAAGTTGTTGCACCAATACATTTCATTTGGCCGCTTGAAAGGGCAGGCTTCAGTAAATTGCTTGCATCTAAAGTGCCACCCGATGCGGCGCCAGCACCAATTAATGTGTGAATCTCGTCAATAAACAAAATAGAGTCAGGGTTGTCCTTAAGGCTCTTAAGCACACCCTTCAAACGCTGCTCAAAGTCACCACGATATTTGGTGCCAGCTAATAAAGCGCCCATGTCTAGGGAGTAAACAACTGCTTTTGCTAAAACTTCAGGCACATCATTTTGCGTAATTCTCCAAGCAAGACCTTCAGCAATAGCAGTCTTACCAACACCAGCCTCACCAACCAATAGAGGGTTGTTCTTGCGACGACGACAAAGAACTTGAATGACTCGCTCTACTTCGCCCTCACGACCAATCAAAGGATCAATGCGGCCCTGTTTTGCTAATACATTAAGATTTTGAGTGTATTGCTCAAGCGGACTATCTTTGCCTCCAGAGCTCGACTCTTCACTTTCAGAGCTAGCTTCATTAGGCTTTGGTACCTCTGCCTGATCTTTACGAATGCCGTGACTGATGTAATTAACAATATCTAAACGAGTCACGCCTTGCTGTTGAAGGTAGTAAACAGCATGTGAATCTTTTTCACCAAAAATAGCTACGAGCACATTAGCTCCAGTCACTTCTTTCTTACCATTCGAAGTCGACTGAACGTGCATGATGGCGCGCTGAATCACGCGCTGAAAACCTAGAGTCGGTTGTGTATCAACTTCTGCTGATCCAGGAACGATTGGCGTATTGTCATTAATAAAGTTTTTAAGATTACTCTTTAAATCATCATTATTGACAGCGCATGCCTTCAGAACATCAGCAGCTGTAGCGTTATCTAGTAACGCACACAAAAGATGCTCTACCGTTATGAACTCATGTCTAGATGCTCTTGCATCTACAAATGCCATATGTAAGGTAACTTCTAATTCTTGAGCAATCATGCTTCCTCCATAGTGCACTGCAAAGGGTGACCCGATTCACGGGATCTATCTACAACCTGTTCTACTTTTGTTGCTGCGACGTCTTTGGTGTAAACACCACAAACACCTTTACCCTCTAAATGAACTTGCAACATGATTCTAGTTGCACTTTCTTGATCCTTATGAAAATACTCCTGAAGCACCATCACCACAAATTCCATCGGTGTGTAATCGTCATTTAATAAAACAACTCTGAACATTTTGGGAGGCTGAACGCGCTCCGCCTGACGATCCATTACCGTCGCGTGATCATCCTGGAATCCAGGCAAATCTACAGGGCTTGGGATTTTGGGTTTTTGACTCATGATTCCTATTCTAAACACAAGTTTCAATTTAAGTGTCGGGACAATTCTATATGGGTATTAAAGGCTGCTAGCTTAGTTTAATTTGATGATTTTTTAACTTTGCCACCCGTCTAGTCTGATAAAGTAATGATTGAGTTCAATTAATTTAAATAGAGAAAAAATGTCAAAACTTATTGCTGCCCTAGCCTTAACTTGTTTCACAACTCTTAGTCTTGCTCAGGGAACTACTCCAGCAACACCGGTCACCCCTGTTGCACCAGCAGCTAATGAACAAGCTGCTGAAAACACAAAGCCTCAAAAAGCCAAGAAACAAAATAAAAAGAAGCAAAAACAGAAAAAACAAGGTAAAAAAGGTAATAAGGCAAAAGCTAGTAAAGCCAATAAGCCAGCCTCTGAAGCTATTTAATCTTTAGCGCACCCCTTGAATAAGTTCTCAAAACAATTTATCTGGATAGCTACGGCCCTTCTTTTGGGCTTTACAAAGCTCGCTTGGGGACAAAAACTACCAACGATTGAGCTACAAGCTGGCTTGTACAAAATCACTGCGGAAGTGGCTGCCAATCAGGCCAGCAGACAGCTAGGCTTGATGCATAGAAATTTCATGCCTACAGATGAGGGAATGCTGTTTGTTTTTGAATATCCAGCCACTCATTGCTTTTGGATGAGAAATACACGAATTCCATTAGCCATCGCATTTATTGCCGATGATGGAAAGATTGTGAACATCGAAGAAATGAAGGCAATGAATGAAGATAATCATTGCCCTTCTAAACCAGTTCGTTTTGCGCTTGAAATGAATCAAGCCTGGTTTGCTAAAAGAAATATTTCAGCGGGGCACACCATTTCTGGTCTACCCACGCGTTAAATATTTTTAGCCAAAATGGCAAACGTAGTGAACCGCTTGCTCTGCACGAATAATGAAATAACCACCTGCTTCAACAGTCCATGATTGGCCAGCTGGATAAGCTACTTCAGCAGCGCCATTGATACTCACATAAGCTGTGCCATCAACTACTTCCATCACCTCTTTAGTACTTAGGTCAAAGCGCAAAGTGCTTGGCAAAATCACGCCAACAGACTTGCGCTCACCACTTGGCAAAGTCACAGTATGTGAAACACACTTGCCATCAAAGAAAACGTTCGCTTTTTTACCAACAGAAACTTGATCAAATTGCATTTTTTATCCTTACTAAATTAAGAGCCACGTTTTTTGCGTGCATTTGCGGCAATACGCATACGCAACGCATTCAACTTAATAAATCCACTAGCATCAGCTTGGTTATAAGCGCCACCGTCATCATCAAAAGTCGCGATTGTTTGATCAAACAATGTGTTCTTAGAGTCACGAGCAACAACAGAAACAGAACCTTTGTACAACTTCACGCGCACAAAGCCACTTACGCTTTGCTGAGTGTGGTCAATCAATGTTTGGATGGCTACGCGCTCTGGCGCCCACCAATATCCGTTGTAAATCATGCTGGCATAACGAGGCATCAAATCATCTTTAAGATGAGCCACTTCACGATCTAGAGTAATACTCTCAATACCTCTGTGGGCCTTCAAAAGAATCGTGCCGCCAGGAGTTTCGTAGCAACCACGGCTCTTCATACCAACATAACGATTCTCAACTAAATCTAAACGGCCAACACCATGCTTGCCGCCAATTTTGTTTAATTCAGCCAACATTTCATGTGGTTTGTAACGTGTGCCATTGATGGCAACAGCATCACCGCGCTCGAATTCAATATCTAAATACTCTGCTGCATCTGGAGCTGCTTCTGGTGAAACTGTCCAACGCCACATTGATTCTTCAGCTTCAGCTTTAGGATCTTCTAAGTGACGACCTTCGTAACTGATATGCAATAAGTTGGCATCCATTGAATAAGGAGCGCCACCTTGCTTGTGCTTCATTTCAACAGGAATACCGTGCTGCTCTGCATAAGCCAATAGTTTTTCACGAGACAACAAATCCCATTCACGCCATGGAGCGATTACTTTGATAGATGGCTCTAATGAGTAGTAACCCAATTCAAATCGAACTTGATCATTACCCTTGCCTGTCGCGCCATGTGATACAGAATCAGCACCAGTCTGACGAGCAATTTCAATTTGACGTTTAGCGATTAAAGGGCGGGCAATCGATGTACCTAATAAATACTCACCTTCATAGATGGTATTGGCGCGGAACATTGGAAACACAAAGTCTCTGACAAACTCTTCACGCAAGTCATCAATGAAAATATTTTCAGGCTTGATACCAAACTTCAGAGCCTTGGCACGTGCTGGCTCTAGCTCTTCACCCTGACCTAAGTCAGCAGTAAAAGTAACAATTTCGCATTGATATGTATCTTGAAGCCATTTCAAGATCACGCTTGTATCCAAACCACCTGAATAAGCTAGAACAACCTTCTTAATATCTGACATATTTATCTACGTTTATTTAAGTTTTATAAAAAATTACAACTTGCCGCACAGCAAGAATTCCATCAGCGCTTTTTGAACATGAAGGCGGTTCTCAGCCTCATCCCAAACAACGCTTTGCGAACCATCAATCACTGATGCAGAAACCTCTTCACCTCTGTGAGCTGGCAAGCAATGCATAAACAAGGCATCGGCATTAGCAACAGCCATCAGCTCATCATTCACCATCCAACTCTTAAATGCTTTGAGACGAGCTTGGTTTTCATCTTCATAACCCATGCTTGTCCATACATCAGTTGTTACTAGATCAGCACCACGACATGCATCTTTGGGATTATCAAAAATATTGAGATATTTTTTGGCTTGAGGACTCAACATCTTTTCATCCAACTGGTATCCAGGAGGCGCAGAGAAGTTAACTTTGAATCCTAAAATTTCGGCTGCCTGTACCCAGGTATAGGCCATATTATTGGCATCACCAACCCAAGCAACAGTCTTGCCAGCAATAGTGCTGCGATGCTCCACGTATGTGAAGATATCAGCCAATACCTGGCAAGGATGGTATTCATTCGTCAAGCCATTAATAACAGGCACTCTTGAGTTCGCTGCAAAGCGTTCAATAATGTCTTGGCCAAATGTACGAATCATGATGATGTCAGTCATTCTTGAAATAACTTGTGCGGCATCTTCAACCGGCTCACCACGACCTAATTGCGTATCTTTTGTATTGAGGAAAACAGCGTGACCACCTAATTGATGGATGCCTGCCTCAAAAGACAAACGTGTTCTTGTAGAGTTTTTCTCAAAAATCATTGCAAGAGTTCTATCGTGCAATGGATGCCAAGTTTCATATCTTTTGAACTTGGCTTTTAAGAATGCAGACCTTTGAAGTAAATATGCGTACTCGTCCGCACTGAAATCAGCAAATTGTAGGTAATGTCTAACAGGAATATTCGACGACATAGCTTTTTAACGCCTGGTTAATTCAAATATCTATTCAATAACAGTTGGGACTGATAAAATCTACGGGTTATCCCGAACTATCAATCTATTTATACAGCAAAGACACCGTGACGACCAAACAATTCTTCATACAAGGTCTCACTAACGATGGCAAACCATTCAGGCCTAGTGACTGGGCTGAAAGGCTTTGCGGTGTTATGGCTCAATTTCGCCCAGATGGCGACACCAGCGATCCTCGCTTCACTTATTCACCCTACGTCAAACCCGTCAATATTGCCGGTGTTAAATGCGTTGTTGTGGATGAAAGGCTTCGTGAAATCGAACCTAAAGCCATGGATTTCGTTAAAAACTTCGCGATAGACAACAATTTACCTATTGTTGAAGCCTGCGAAATCCCAGTAAAACCTTCAAACTAAAAATAAAAAACCCGCTCCGGATAAGGGAACGGGCTCTTTTTCAACCTAATTGAATTAGGCTGTCATACCCTTGATAGCTGCAGACAAGCGTGATTTTGTACGCGCAGCAGTGTTTTTATGCACTACTTTTTTGTCAGCAATTTTATCGATGGTAGCCTGAGCAGCTTGGAAAACCTTAGCTGCTGCGTCTTTATCACCAGCGTCAACGGCTTTACGTACAGTCTTGATAGCTGTACGAAGACGTGAACGCAAGCTAGAGTTGTGTTCGTTTTGAGAAACTGCCTGGCGGGCACGTTTACGAGCTTGGGCGGTATTTGCCATGTTTGTAACCTTTAGGGGTATTGCCAAAAGAAAAAGAT
>JACCEB011825901.1_pt1 | contig 16618 bp, 20 predicted proteins | sample 7454761 | NCBI WGS metagenome assembly JACCEB01 (sample SAMN15323454, study PRJNA562643) | freshwater metagenome | isolation source: river surface water | place: USA:Blue River Watershed | collected 2017-08-18 | reverse complement strand
GCATTTTTCGTTCATCCCGCAGAGGCGCGTCATGGTGACCTTGGCATGATTCAAGGCAACGACGTGGTGCTCGCGTTCTCGAACTCTGGTGAGACCGAAGAACTATCTACGCTTGCGCCGCATATCAAACGTCTTGGCGCAACACTGATTGCCATCACCGGCAACGCCGAGTCTTCCTTGGCCAAACTTGCCGACATTCATCTGAATGCCTCTGTAAAGGTCGAGGCCTGCCCGTTAAATCTTGCGCCCACTGCAAGCACCACTGCCGCATTAGCTTTAGGCGACGCGCTCGCCTTAGTGCTTTTAGACCTTCGCGGATTCAGTGCAGAAGACTTCGCGCGGTCACATCCTGGGGGCAGCCTTGGACGACGACTTCTCGTTCGTGTTTCAGACGTCATGCGAACAGGTGATCAACTTCCCGTCGTCCAAGAAGGCATGCTTGTCACTGAAGCCTTTCAGGTCATCAGCGCCAAGCGGATGGGTATGACCGCGGTGGTCAATGCAGCTCATCAGGTCGCGGGGATCTTTACCGACGGTGACCTTCGTCGTGTTCTTTCACAAGGGCTAGATCTGCGAGGCGTGCGAATTGAAGACGTCATGACCCGAAATCCGAAAACGATTGATGGCCAGCGCCTTGCAAGTGAGGTGGCGCATCTCATGGACACCACCCGTATCAATCATCTCTTAGTGGTTGATCGAGAGGGCAGGCTCCTTGGGGCTGTTGGCATTCATGACCTGCTTGAATCCAAGATTCTGTAAGACGATATGACAGCCCCTGCTCTTTCCCCTCGTGACCTTGCCGATCTGCAACGGCGATGCCGGCAGCTCGAGTGGATGTTCTTCGATGTCGATGGTGTCATGACCGACGGCGGACTCTTCTACAATGATCAAGGCGAGGCCTTCAAACGCTTTCATGTCTTGGATGGTCATGGACTGAAAGCCCTGAGAACTGCCGGCATCAAGATTGCGATTCTGAGCGGACGAACGCATGCCGCTACTGCTGCACGCGGCCGTGAACTTGGGTTTGATCTGGTGGTGCAGGGTCAGAGCGATAAAGGCCCGGCTTTCGATGCACTGATTAAAGCGCATGGCATTAATCCTGAACGCTGCGGACACATGGGCGATGACACGCCGGACCTTGCTGTGTTTTCTCGCGTATGCTTCGCGGCCGCTGTGCCCAATGCCCATCCGAAGGTGCTGGAAGAGGCCCACTGGGTCTCAACACGTCTTGGGGGACATGGCGCCGTTCGCGAGTGCTGTGACTTCATTCTGGAGTCACGCTCATGAAGAGCACAGACCGGCTTGGACAGTTTATTTCCGTCGGTCTTTTTCTGGTTCTGGCCATTGCCTCGTGGGGGCTGACGGAATACCTGCAGCGTGGCCGCATGATGTCTACGCCTACTGACGCCAGTGGTCCCAATGCGGTGATTGAGAACCCAAAAATTGTGCGCTCTGACCCATCCGGCCAGCCCCAGTATCGATTAGAGGCCGCATCGATCATTCACAGCGAACGCAACGATCGCAGCGAGATTCAACAGCCGGTCGTCTCATCACTCTCATCCAATAAGCCGTTGACAGTTGTTCGCGCGCAGACCGCTGTCGCCACAGATCAGCTCAACCGAATTGATCTTCAAGGGAATGTCTTGATTACACGCGCAGCAGACGGCAGTCAGCCTGCGGCGCGTATTGAAACCGAACGCGCAACGCTTTTCATCAAAGAGGAGCGAGCCGTGAGCGATGCCCCTGTGCTGATCTCGCGCGGCGTCTCAACCCTTCAAGGTGTGGGCATGGTGTTTGATCAGAAGACGCAGAAGATCGAGATCACCGCTGATTCCCGCATGGTCGTTCCAAGAGAGAAACGATGAACGCACGTCTTCTACGCCACCTGATCACCCTTGTCATCGCACCGCTCTGTCTCGCCTTCATCACGGGTCAGGCGGCTGCGGAAAAAGCGGATCGCGATAAGCCCACCACGATTGACTCAGATCGTCTGAGTCACGATGACCAGAAACAGATCACTACCTTCAGTGGGAATGTAGTCCTGACCAAGGGCACCCTTCAGATGCGGGGCGATCGACTCGAGCTCTGGCAGGACGCCAATGGACATTACTTCGGCGTAATGACCGGTCGACCCGCTCGGTTTCGTCAAAAGCGTGACGGCGTCAATGAGTTCATGGAAGGCGAGAGCGGCCGAATGGACTACAACGGGAAAGAAGAGACCGTGATGCTCAGCGGCAACGCCATCATGCGGCGCATTGAAGGCGATCAGCTGAAAGATCAGGTCTCAGGAGATCGTCTGACCTATAACAATCTCACCGAACGTTATCTTGTTGAATCAGGAGAAGGCCAGCCGCGATCCCGCATGTTTCTGATGCCCAAGTCAGAAGGTCGTGCACCGTGACTGAACACCATACCCTTGATGTACGAGGCTTACGCAAGGCCTACAAAGGCCGAACGGTGGTTCAAGATGTCACGATGACCTTGGCCAGTGGCGAGGTCGTGGGGCTGCTCGGCCCGAACGGTGCGGGCAAGACCACGAGCTTTTACATGATCGTCGGTCTCGTACGATCTGATGCAGGCGAGATCTGGATGGATGGAAAGAATCTTGCATTCATGCCGATCCACCAACGTGCCCGACTGGGGCTGTCTTACCTGCCACAAGAGGCCTCCGTCTTTCGTAAGCTTTCCGTTGCCGACAATATTCGCGCGGTCCTTGAGCTTCAGACCGATGACGCGGGGCAGCCTTTATCCGCCGCCGAGATTGAGTCGCGCCTGTCTGCCTTATTAGATGACCTGCAGATCTCGGCGCTTCGTGACAACATGGCGCAGTCCCTCTCAGGGGGCGAGCGTCGCCGTGTCGAAATCGCGCGTGCCCTAGCGACATCCCCACGGTTCATTCTGTTAGACGAACCCTTTGCAGGCGTGGATCCCATCGCGGTAATTGAGATCCAGCGGATCGTACGGTTTCTCAAAAGTCGCGGGATCGGTGTCCTGATCACAGACCATAACGTCCGCGAGACCCTGGGCATCTGTGACCGCGCCTACATCATCAGCGAGGGCTCTGTGCTCGCCAGTGGCGAGCCGCAAGAGATTGTGGCCAATCCGAGTGTTCGCAAGGTCTATCTCGGGGAACACTTCCGGATGTAGGCCCCTTGCCGTCCATGAAACCGACGCTCGGCCTTCGCACTTCTCAACAGCTTGCCCTGACCCCGCAGCTGCAACAGTCCATTCGACTCTTGCAGCTCTCGACAGCAGAGCTCGAGCAAGAAATCGAACAGTTTCTTGCAGATAACCCGCTGCTTGAAATCACTGAGCCCGAGCGGATCGATCATGACCATGAGGATCATAACGATCACCATGATGAACAGCTTCCAGGCTCTGCCGAGAACTGGTCTGTTGGCGGCAAAGGCGCTCGTGACGAGGATGACGAACAAGACTGGATGGCCCAACGCGCTGCGGCCACGGGGCTCGTTGATCACCTGCATGAGCAGGCGATGGCCTTAAAACTATCGCCAAGGGATCGCGCCTGGCTGAAGGTGCTGATTGAAAGCCTGGATGACGATGGTTATCTGCGTGACGGTCTCGATGAGATCGAGGAAGGCATCGGCGAGGCCTTCGAAGCGGCCTTCGGTGAGCGACTCGAGGAGGACGAACAACTGCTGGGACTGACGCTTTTACAGGCCATGGACCCCGCCGGCGTTGGCGCCCGTGATCTGTCGGAATGTCTGCGTCTGCAGTTATCTCGACAGCAAGAGGCCTATGGCCCCGAAGAGTATGAACTTGCCCAGACCATTGTGCGCGAGAGCACTTTGCTTGAGGCCGTTGGCGCACGCGACTTTAATCGCCTCTGTCAGTCACTGAAATGCGACCGAGACACCCTGCGTGAGGTGCTGGCCATCATTACGCGACTCAATCCAAAACCCGGAGGGGCTTTCCGTCAGGATGCCGCAGAAGCCGTGATTCCGGATGTAATTGCCTTTCGAACCAAGACCCGTCAGGGCACGCGCTGGCAGGTTCGTCTGAATGAATCGGCAGTGCCACGACTGACTATCAATCCCGTCTATGCCGAAATGATTCGCCAGGACAAAACAAGCAGCATGTCAGGGCAGCTCCAAGAGGCGCGCTGGGTCATCAAAAATATTCAGCAACGATGCGACACCATTCTTCGTGTCGCGCAGGCCATCGCGAAAGAACAGCACGCTTTTTTTGAGCAGGGCGAAACAGCGATGCGTCCGTTGGTGCTACGCGAGATCGCCCAACAGTGCGAGCTTCATGAATCGACGGTCTCTCGGGTAACCACCAATAAGTACATCCTCACGCCGATGGGCACTTTCGAGCTGAAGTTCTTCTTTACCAGCCACGTGGGGACTGAGGATGGGGGTACCGCCTCGTCCACCGCGATCCGGGCCAAGATAAAGCAATGGATCGCCTTGGAAGATCCCCGTAAACCCTTGTCAGATCAGCAGATTGCGGATCGTTTTGCCCTGGAAGGTGTCCAAGTTGCGCGGCGCACGATTGCAAAGTACCGAGAAGCGCTCAGAATTGACCCCGTCAGCCAACGTAAGAAACTCTAAAAGGAGGTCGTACCATGCATCTGACTGTCAAAGGGCATCACCTTGAGATTACCGACGCAATTCACGATTACGTTGATCAGAAATTTGGGCGAACCTGGCGACACTTTGATCATGTCAATGAAGTTCACGTAGTGCTGAGCATTGAAAAGGTCTACCAACGGGCAGAAGTCACCGTCCACCTGCCCAAGAAAGATATCCACTGCGAGGCCGTCCACACCGACCTCTACGCCGCCATTGACCAGCTTGCCGACAAGCTGGATCGGCAAGTCGTACGGTACAAGGAGACCCATCGGCCGGGCGTCCACAGGGGCCAGGCTAACGATCGCTGGCAGTCCGTTTCCTCGGCTTAACGCGCCGCAACAATAGATCTATAATCCGCCCACTCGATTGATACGAGGCGGAAATGAACCGCATAAGCCAGCTTTTACCCCTGACCAACGTGATGGTTGGTCTTGAAGCCAGTAGTAAAAAGCGTGTTTTCGAACAGGCGGGGCTTCTTTTTGAAAACAACCAGGGCATTGCGCGCGTCAAAGTCTTTGACTCGCTCTTTGCCCGCGAACGCCTTGGGTCGACGGGCCTGGGCGAAGGGATCGCGATTCCGCATGGCCGGATTAAGGGCCTAAAGGATGCGTTCGCTTCCGTCCTGCGACTATCAGAGCCTGTGGCCTTTGATGCGCCCGACGGCAAACCGGTCAGTCTTCTGCTGATCCTGTTGGTGCCTGAACAGGCGACCCAGCAACACCTTGAAATTCTTTCAGAAGTCGCTGAGATGCTGTCAGATCGCGCGATGCGCGATCGGCTTCTTTCCGAGGCCGACCCAAAGGCTCTGCACGAGGCGCTCGCGAGCTGGCAGCCGGCCCGTGCTTGACGTCAAAGCGCTCTTTGATGAAAACGCAGAGGCGTTAAAGCTCAGCTTTTTAACTGGCCAGGTGGGTGCGAGCCGAAAGATCGGTTCGCAGTCCACGCAGAGTGCCGATCTCATCGGCCATCTCAACCTAATCCATCCGAGCCGCATCCAGGTGATGGGCGCCGAAGAAGTGGCGTATTACAACCGGCTTGATCCACAGCGCAAAAGTTATCTCACTGCGGAACTGCTTGCGGGAAAACCACCTGCCATCATCATTGCCGATGACCAGATACCGCCCGCAGAACTGTTTGCCGCCTGCGAACGCGAAGGGCTTGCACTGCTGCGCACACCCGTCTCAGCCGGTCAGATTATTGAAGTCGCTCGCGCCCAGCTATCGCGCGTGCTTGCACCCAAGACCCAGATGCACGGCGTCTTCATGGATGTACTGGGCATGGGGGTGCTGATCGCCGGAGAATCAGGGCTCGGCAAAAGTGAGCTCGCACTGGAGCTTGTGACGCGCGGGCACGGCCTGATTGCTGATGATGTGGTGGAGTTCACGCGTGTTGCCGCAGACGCGGTAGAAGGACGCTGCCCACCGCTACTGCAGAACCTGCTGGAGGTTCGCGGGCTTGGGCTTTTGGATATCAAAACAATCTTCGGTGAGACCTCTGTTCGACGAAAAATGCGTCTCAAGCTGATCGTTCAGCTGATTCGTCGCAGTGTCATGGATGAGTTCGAGCGACTGCCGCTCGAGGCCATGACACAAGATGTCATGGGGCTGCCGATTCGTAAGGTCGTCATTCCTGTTGCAGCAGGTCGAAACCTTGCTGTGCTGGTCGAGGCTGCTGTTCGAAACGCGGTGCTTGGGCTACGCGGAATCGACACCATGCAAGAGTTTGTCGAGCGACAACAGGCGGCAATGCAGAACCCAACGGATAACGCATGAAAGTCGTCTTGGTCACTGGCATGTCCGGCTCGGGCAAGTCTGTTGCATTAAATGTCTTAGAGGATGCAGGCTACTTTTGTATTGATAACCTGCCCGTTGATTTTCTGGAGCAGATGGTCGAGACGCTTGGACGCCAGGGGCATCGCCAGGTCGCCGTTGCTGCAGACGCGAGAACCCGTGGGTCGCTGAGCAACCTTGCCGAACGGCTCCAACGACTGCGTCAAGACGGACATGAGCTGAAAGTGATCTTCTTAAATGCACGGGACGACACCCTGGTGCAGCGCTACTCCGAGACACGTCGTCGTCACCCTCTGAGCCGAACGCTCGATCTCACAGCGATGACGGAAGATGCTGCGTCACAGACACTCTTGGACTGCATTCACGCAGAACGCGACCTGCTTGCTGAGATTGAACCACTCGGCATTCCTTTGGATACGAGCGATCTGCAGCCTCAGGTCTTGCGACGCTGGGTCAAAGAACTGCTTGATCTCGAGTCGATTCGACTGTCGCTTTTATTTCAGTCATTCGCTTTTAAAGACGGTATTCCGATGGATGCCGATCTTGTTTTCGATGCCCGCTGTCTACCCAATCCGCACTACGTGCCCGCGCTGAAGGAATTAACAGGACGTGATCAGCCCGTAGTGGACTATCTCGCAGCCCAGGCAGCAGTCGGTGAAATGATCAATGACATTGCCGGCTACCTTAAGAAATGGCTGCCCCACCACGCCGAGGAGTACCGCAGCTATCTAACGGTAGCCATCGGCTGCACTGGGGGTCAGCACCGCTCGGTCTACATCAGCGAGCGACTCTACGATCTCTTTAAGGCAGATTACGCCTGTGCGGTTCGCCATCGCTCTCTCTCGAAGCGTGGGCGAGCCTAGCCAGTAGGCGACTCACGGGAGCGGGGCAGGGAAGCGATAAGGCGTCTGCCCAGGTCCATCGGATCAGGCCCCTCGGTGCACCGACGGGTCGATTGCCCGACCAGGCGAAACATCCCGCCTCAATCTCTAATTTGTAATGCGTGAACTGATGCCGCAGGCTGATGATTGCCGTGCGCGTTTCACCCACGGCACGCCAATTCCGCGGAGGATGTTGAAGGTCTAACTGCCACGGCACCCAGAGACTGGGCCAGATGCCCTTATCCGGTTGTTGCATCAGCCAGACGTGATCACGGCTCATCAACACAGCCCAATAGGCCTGACGCGTCGGAATTATTTTTTTCGCTTTTGGTCGCGGAAACGCATCGACTCGATTCTGGGCGAACGCGCTGCAATGTCTCTGCACTGGGCACTGGGCACAGGCCGGCTGCCGAGCGCGACAGACCATTGCACCCAGATCCATAATCGCCTGCGTGTATGCGGGCATTGACGCCGGATCCTTCGGCAGATGCGCCTGGGCCACAGGCCAGAGCGCCTGATTTAATGACGGACTTCCCCAAGGCGCATCAGTACACGTCAGTCTCGCCAATACACGCTGCACATTGCCATCGAGAATCGCCACGCGTTCTTGATAGACCGTTGATGCAATCGCTGCAGCAGTCGAGCGTCCGATACCTGGAAGTTTTTCGAGCGCCTGGGCCGAAGACGGGAACTGACCATCATGATCGCGCACGAGTGTCTGGGCACATCGCAGCAGATTACGACCCCGTTGGTAATACCCAAGCCCTGCCCATAACGCCAAGACTTGCTGCTCAGAAGCCTGAGCAAGATCGCTCAGCGTTGGAAACTCCGCAAGAAATCGATGGAAATAAGGAATGACCGTAGCCACCTGCGTCTGCTGCAGCATGATCTCGGATAGCCAGACACGATAAGGATCAACAGGCGTGGTCTGCCAAGGCAGATCATGACGGCCATAGTGCTCATGCCAGGCGATTAAGTCCTGTGCAAAATCAGCGCTGGCAGCCATAGCAATAGAACGTGCTTCGTTGCTGTTGAATCATTCGTCGAATAGGATGTTTGCACGTAGGGCACGGGGTTCCTTCACGTCCATAGACTTGATGCGACTGACCGTATCGTCCGCGGGCACCATCGGCACTCACAAAATCTCGAATCGTGCTGCCCCCTGCATCGATTGCCGACTGCAGAATCTCCCGAATTGATGCGGCAAGTCGATCGTAACGCGCAAGCGAAATCGCGCCCGCTGCGCGCGCTGGATGAATACCACTGGCATAGAGCGCCTCACAGGCGTAAATGTTGCCTACACCGACTACGGTCGACCCCTGCATCAGCCAAGGCTTGATCGCCGCACGAATCGATCGTGACTTCGCATAGAGCAGCTGGCCATTAAAGCCAATATCGAAAGGCTCAATTCCTGTGGCACTTTCTCCAAGCAAAGCACCGACCGCCTGGAGATCACTTGCCTGTGATTTCTCAAACCATTGGAAAGATCCGAATCGTCTCGGATCGTTGTAGATCAGGTCACAGGTCTGCTGATTGGGGAGATGAAATCCAAGCCGCACGTGGTCATGCTTCTCTGGCGGGGTTGCGGTATCGCAGACCTGTGCCGCCCCCGACATCCCCAGATGAATCGCGAGCCAGCCCGATGGGAACTCCAGCATGACAAACTTTGCGCGACGCGTGACATTCTGTAAGGGCTCGCCGATGAGCCGATCAATCGCCTGCTTCGGAAATGCATGACGAAGCCGCTTGCCACTAAACCGTGCGGCGGCAAGTCGGCCACCCGCGAGCTGCCCACGCAGTGACTGCACAACGACTTCTACTTCAGGGAGTTCCGGCATGACACGACAAATCGATAATCGGGTAGTGTAGAACCCTGATGATGACGAAAGTTTTTCCCTTCCGCATGTTGGGGGCCGCGCTCCTTTCGACGGCCTTGGTGATGACTGCGCCCACGCAGGCGGCTAGCCCCAACCCCGTCACGCGACTCTCAACCCAGGCCCTTGGCCAGCAACAGGCCGGCCTGATCTTTCAGATTCTGGCCAGTGAGCTTGCCATTGCACAGGGCGAGATCGGTGTCGCTGCAGCGACTTATCTCAGCATTGCGCGTGAGACCAAAGACCCTGCTGCTGCCAAACGTGCCACAGAGCTGGCCATCGCGGCGCGATCCCCAAGTCACGCCGAACAGGCCGCAGCCATCTGGCTCGCCGCCACCCCAGATGACCCAGAAGCACAGGGCACCTTAGACCTGCTTCAGCTCGCGGTTGGCGAAGGCGACAAACTCGTTCGTTCGCTACTTGCACGGCGCAAGAAGGCCGTTGAGGCCAACGAACTAGAGAGCTTTATTGACTACGTCGCTGGACTTGCGGGTCGCTCACCGAACAAGCCGCTTGGCGTCTCTGTCTTTGAACGCGCAACCGCACAGGATCGCGACAAACCAAGTGTCAGCTATACCCTGGCCATGCTCTACGAGCGGATTGGTCGGTTTGACGATATGGAACGTCTGCTTCGCACCTTGATCGCCAAGGAGCCGTCCCATGCCCACGCCAGAAATGCGCTGGGCTATCACTTTGCGGATCGCAACAAGCGACTACCCGAGGCCTTGGCCTTGATTGAACAGGCCCTGAGTCTTTCCCCAAATGACGCCCATATCATCGACAGCATGGGCTGGGTCCAGTTTCGACTGGGCAATCTTGTTGCAGCAGAGAAATACCTGCGGCAGGCCTATCGCCAACAGCCAGACGCCGAGATCTCTACCCACCTGGGTGAAGTCCTTTGGGTCGCAGGAAAAACCGAGGAAGCCGAATCTTTCCTGCGGGCCGCCTTTCGGGCCGACCCAAGAAACGAGGTGCTGCTCGACACCCTAAAGCGACTTGGCATTCCACCGCTTCGCGTTCACCCCCAGTAAGCCTCTGATGCGTTGGTCTGGTCTTGCTCGAACGCTTGTGACTCTGAGCCTGATCGGACTGCCCTTGGGCTGTACCACGGTTAGCCCGCTGCCCCAGTTTCAGTTGGAGCGAGCCGGAGAGTCCCTTGCAAAGACCCAGTCAGGCCGATTCGTTTTGAAGGGCACAGATGCGTCAGGCCAGCCGCAAGGCACCCAGGGAAGGTTTGAATGGCTGGTCTACGGAAACCCAGAAACGTCTCGACAGGCGCTTATTTTGATTGGTCCACTAGGCCAATCTATGGGAGTAATAGAGAAAGTAAGCGCTAACAATAAAGTGAATATCTATGATCATCAGGGTCTGTTATTGGACCCCGACAACCGGCGCAACATCCTGATACAGATGCTTGGCCAAGACGGTTCGATGCAGGCTTTTGAGCAAGACACTGACGCGCTCTTAGCGGCTGTGGTGCGCTTTTTTGAACGTACGTCGAGCGAGGGTCACCGACGCACCGAGCAGGATTTTCGACTCGGTCCGGCGCAGTTCAGCCTGACCATTCTGGTGGATGCTTAGGCTATGGCCCCGTCCGACTCCGCTCCCGTGACAAGCGATCCCCTCACGCTGGCTGCACCAGCCAAGATCAATCTGTTTCTGCATGTCACGGGTCGGCGACCTGACGGCTATCACCTGCTGGAGAGCGTCTTTAGCCTGATCGACTGGTCTGACACGATTCGTCTGACAAAGACCGCAAGCCCTGAGATTACGCGCCAAGGCGATCGGCTTTGCCAGGATGCGATGGATCTCGCCGTTCGGGCGGCCAAGACCCTGCAGGCACTTCCTGTTTGGGAGGCAAAAGGTCGCCCAGGCGCCCTCATTGAGGTGACGAAGCAGATTCCAGCGGGGGCGGGTCTTGGGGGCGGCAGTTCGGACGCCGCCACGACCTTGTTAGGGCTTAACCGTCTCTGGGGCCTGGGTCTGACCCATCAAGAACTGGCTACCCTTGGGCTTTCGCTTGGGGCCGATGTGCCATTTTTTATCTTTGGGCAGACCGCCTTTGCCAAGGGAATCGGCGAAGATCTGGTCCCCTTTGCGCTTAGCCCCCGCTGGGTTCTCGTTGCTGTGCCCCGATCGCCCGTGTCGACCGGTGTCATCTTCCAGGACCCCGAATTGACACGCCATTCCAAACCCTTGAAAATCGCGGACTTCGCCCAAGCAGCCTCGGATTCCATTTGGAGGTTTGGCCATAACGATCTGGAGCCGGTCACCCGGCGGCATTTCCAAGACGTCGACCAGGTTCTCAAATGGCTCACCGCGACCGCTGTCAGCGAAGGCATCTCACCAGATGCGGTTCGAATGTCAGGTTCAGGTGGCGCAGTCTTTTGCACCGCATCAGACCAGAATCAGGCTGAACGTATGTTGCACCAGATGGCGTCTTATCAGCAGTCAGTTGCGGGTCAGTGTCTGTCCCAGTTGAAGGTCTGCAGGACATTAGCGGTGCACCCCGAAGCAGGGGCTGGGTGAGATGCATGAGAATGTAAGTAACCCGTTGGGGAGTCGCCAAGTTGGTTAAGGCACCGGATTTTGATTCCGGCATTCGAGGGTTCGAATCCTTCCTCCCCAGCCATCCACTAGCCTTGCCCGAGATGAGAGATTGAAATGGTCGACCGCATATTGAATAAAGAAGGCGGCGCCCCCGAAGGGCTGATGATCTTTACGGGCAACGCGAATCCCAAGCTTGCTGCCGATGTCGCGCGCCACTTGAATACGCGCGTCGGACGCGCCAACGTGGCGCAGTTTAGTGACGGCGAATCCACCGTTGAAATTCTTGAACACGTGCGGGGTAAGCACGTTGTAGTGCTGCAGTCCACCTGCGCGCCCGCTAATGATCACCTGATGGAAGTCATGCTGATGTGCGACGCGCTGCGTCGCGCTTCAGCAGAGCGGATTACTGCTGCCATTCCTTATTTCGGGTACGCCCGCCAAGACCGGCGCGTTCGTTCGTCTCGGGTGCCGATCAGCGCGAAGGTCGTTGCCAACATGCTGCAGAGCGTGGGAGTTGACCGTGTCTTAACGATGGACCTGCACTCGGATCAGATCCAGGGGTTCTTCGATATCCCGGTCGACAATATTTATGCGGCCCCCATTATTCTTGCGGACGTCTGGCAACAGACCTATCCGAATCTCATGGTGGTCTCTCCTGATGTGGGCGGTGTAGTACGTGCCCGCGCCTTCGCTAAACAGATGGACTGTGACCTGGCCATCATCGACAAGCGTCGACCGAAGGCCAATCTCTCCGAAGTCATGAACATCATCGGAGACGTCAAGGGACGGGTCTGCATGATCATGGATGACATGGTGGATACCGCAGGTACCCTGACCAAGGCTGCCCAGGCGTTGAAGGATCATGGTGCTGATCGTGTCGTGGCCTACTGTACCCATGCGGTGCTTTCGGGTGGTGCCATTGACCGGATCGCCCACTCCGCCTTAGATGAGCTGGTTGTGACAGATTCCATTCCCTTATCCGCCGAGGCCCAGGCCATTGGCCGGATTCGCGTATTATCGTGTGCCGGCCTTGTGGCCGAGACCATTCTCAGGATCGTCAAGTCGGACTCAGTGAGTTCGCTCTTTGTTGAGTAATCTTTTTTAGCCCCTTTCATCCCACCAGATTGCTGGTCGCGGCAGCTGACTGAGTTGAAAGGATTTTTCACCGTGCCAATGAATGGCACGTTTTTGTCGAAGGAGTAGTACATGAAAGTTGTTGCGTCTTCCCGCACGGTGCAGGGATCGGGTGCGAGCCGCCGTCTCCGCCGCAGCGGTAAGGTACCGGGAATTGTCTACGGTGCCAAAAAATCGCCCGTCAATATTGAGATGGACCATAACCCCATCCTGTTGGCGCTGAAGGTAGAGTCATTCCACTCGTCTATTCTTGATCTCGAGATTGACGGCAAGACCGAGCAGGTTCTGCTGCGTGACTATCAGATGCACCCTTATAAGCCTCTGGTGCAGCACGTTGATTTCCAGCGCATTGATGCCAATGCAAAACTGCAGACCAAAGTGCCGTTGCACTTCAAGAATCAGGATATCTCTCCTGCGGTGAAGCTTTCCGGTGCCATGGTCAGCCACGTGATGAACGATGTGCTGATCACCTGTCTGCCAAAAGATCTGCCCGAGTTCATTGAAGTCGACCTCTCTAATCTGGCCGTTGGTCATTCCGTACACGTTCGTGACCTAGTGATGCCCGCAGGGGTCACACCTGTGCTGCATGCCGGTGAGAATCCCACTGTTGTCACCGTAGCATCTCCTGGTGGCGCAGCGAGCGATGAAGCCGAAGCCGGTGGCGCAGCACCTGCCGCTGGTGAGGCAAAGCCAGCTGCCTAAGCAGCCGGTGATGCTGGCCTGAAAAGGCTGCTCCAGGTTCTAAGATAGAGTCCTGGCGCAGCCTTTCTTATTTCTCTATGCCCATCAAACTGATCGTTGGTCTTGGTAACCCTGGTCCCGAATACGCGGCCCATCGGCATAACGTTGGCTTCTGGGTAGTGGATCGACTGGCCACAATATCCTGGTCACGAGAATCAAAATTTAAAGCAGACCTCTCGAAGACCCGCATCGCTGGCGAAGATCGCTGGCTGATGAAACCAACGACCTACATGAACGCCTCGGGCGAAGCCGTCGGCGCCTTTGCGCGGTTTCATCGGCTCAATGCAGAAGAGATCTTGGTGATTCACGATGAGCTTGATCTGCTACCGGGTGCAGTGCGACTCAAACAAGGGGGCGGTCACGGAGGGCACAACGGCATTCGAGATATCGACAGTCATCTCGGATCAGCCCAGTTCTGGCGTTGCCGAATTGGTATCGGTCATCCCCGCACCCTAGGACTTGCCCAACAGGTTGCCGACTTTGTGCTGCATCCGCCCAGACAGACAGAGCAGTCTGCGATTGATCAGGTGATTGACGCTATCGTGCGTGAGATACCGATAATGGTCACAGATGAGTTTGCCAAGGCGCAGCGTGCACTACATGGTCTTCCGCCGATAGCGCAGCCAACTGCTGCCGCACCGTCCGGTAAGGCGTAATTAAAAAGACTTCTGGTTAGACATTAAACCGGAAGTGCATGACATCGCCATCTTTGACGATGTAGTCCTTGCCCTCTAGCCGCATCTTGCCGGCTTCTTTTGCGCCGTGCTCGCCCTTGAACTGAATGAAGTCATCATAGGCCGTGACCTCCGCACGAATAAAGCCGCGCTCAAAGTCAGTATGAATCACGCCCGCTGCCTGCGGTGCAGTGGCGCCAATCGGTACGGTCCAGGCGCGGACTTCTTTCACGCCTGCTGTGAAATACGTCTGTAGTCCCAAGAGCGTAAACCCCGCGCGAATCAGTCGATTCAGCCCCGGCTCTTCCATGCCCATATCCGCAAGAAACACCGCCTTGTCTTCGTCCGACATATCTCCGATCTCGGCCTCGATGGCTGCACAGATCGCTACAACGGGAGCGTTCTGGCTTGCTGCGTAGGCCTGCAGTTTTTCGAGATACGGGTTGTTTGTAAATCCGCCCTCAGACACGTTCGCCACAAACATCGCAGGCTTTGCCGTAATCAGACAGAACGGTTTAGTCAGTTCTTTTTCTTCGTCATAAAGATCCAGCGCACGCACCGGTTTGGCCTGGTTCAACTGAGCCTGGCATTTTTCCAGCACCACTAATAACCGTTGGGCTTCTTTGTCGTTGCCAGATTTCGCAAGCTTCGCCGTCTTGGCAATCTGCTTCTCAACGTTCGCAAGGTCTGCCAGTGCAAGCTCGGTTTCAATCGTCTCAATATCCGCTAACGGATCCACACGGCCATTCACGTGCACCACATTGTCATCATCGAAGCAGCGAACGACATTCACGATCGCATCCGTCTCGCGAATGTTGGCGAGAAACTGGTTCCCCAGGCCTTCGCCTTTGCTAGCCCCTGCAACAAGACCTGCAATGTCAACGAACTCCACTGTCGCTGGAAGAATCCGCTCGGGTTTCACGATCTCCGCAAGTTTGGCAAGCCGCGGATCGGGGACTTCAACGATGCCGACGTTGGGCTCGATGGTGCAGAACGGATAGTTTTCCGCTGCGATTCCCGCCTTGGTCAGCGCGTTAAAGAGGGTGGATTTGCCGACGTTAGGCAGGCCGACGATGCCGCATTGAAGTGCCATTCAGGATTCTCAAAAGTCGTTAAAAGCATGCCCGCTGATCGACGAGCTCGCTCGATTCGTTAATTATCGCTTTTTGTGGCGACGAGCGTTCCCAGGGCCTGGACCTTGGCCTCTAGGGCCTCACGGCTCTCGACCCAGTCGGGATTGAGTTCGATACAAGAGACCGGGCAGACCACCTGGCACTGGGGTTCTTCGAAATGGCCCACACACTCGGTACAACGCGAGGGATTGATCTCATAGATCTCTGGGCCCATATAGATCGCGTCGTTCGGACACGCGGGCTCGCAGACATCGCAGTTAATGCATTGATCGGTAATCAGGAGTGCCATAGCGGCTGTTATTTTGCCGCCTGTTCGCCGAGCCGCTTCTTAAGCCACTGCTCCACCGATGGGAATACGAACTTACTGACATCGCCACCCAGCAGAGCAATTTCGCGAACAATCGTGCCCGAGATGAACTGGTACTGGTCTGACGGCGTCAGAAAGATCGTCTCCACATCCGGCATCAGATAACGGTTCATGCCGGCCATCTGAAACTCGTACTCAAAGTCCGAAACAGCACGCAGGCCCCGGATAATCACTTTCGCGTCATGGGATCGAACAAAATCCTTGAGAAGTCCCGTGAATCCGCAGACCTCAACATTCGGGTAGTGCCCCAGGACCTCGTTCGCGATCGAGACCCGCTCTTCCATCGAAAAGAATGGGCGTTTCGAACGGCTATCGGCCACTCCCACAACAACCTGATCAAACAATTTACTGGCCCGCCGGACAAGGTCCTCGTGGCCTCGGGTCATGGGATCAAAGGTTCCCGGGTAGACCGCCTTCAGCATGGTGTTCTCCTCAATCCGCGTCCTGCGACTGCAACAGATGATAGTGGACCAACCCCGCCTTGTCTGCGCGGACCAGATCAAGCCCAAATTGGGCGGCCCAGTCTTGGGTGACCTCGGCATCAGACTCGACATAGACCAGTCCCTTAGGGGCCAGCAGTGGCCGAATGCGGGGCATCACCTGCTCAAGCCAGTTCTGGCCAAACGGGGGATCTAGAAATATCAGATCGAACGGCGCGGCCTTGGGCGGCTGCCGGGATAGCCAATCCAGGGCATTCGTCTGAACAAGCCTCAGCCGATCCCGCGCGTCGAGTTTATCGATCAGGGCTGTAATCGACCGTGCCGCCAGCGGATTCGGCTCGATCAAGATCACTTCTGCCGCACCTCGAGATGCTGATTCAAATCCGAGTGCACCAGAGCCCGCAAAAAGATCAAGGCAACGCCATTCGTCGAGTCGCTG
>JACCEB010707449.1_pt1 | contig 16637 bp, 21 predicted proteins | sample 7454761 | NCBI WGS metagenome assembly JACCEB01 (sample SAMN15323454, study PRJNA562643) | freshwater metagenome | isolation source: river surface water | place: USA:Blue River Watershed | collected 2017-08-18 | reverse complement strand
AGTTTGATCCTAAATCTCCTAAGTTTGCAGCAGATAACAATGCGTCAGCACATGCATGTGCCACAACATCGCCATCTGAATGTCCAGCTAATCCAGTTTCATTAGGCCAAAGTAATCCTGCTACAAAAAGTTCTCTTCCATTTTCAAATGGATGAACATCTACTCCTACACCAATTCTTTGCATTCTTTATTTTCCTTTTTCGTAAAAACTTTTGGCTATATCTAAATCAAATGCAGTTGTTATTTTGAATGATTCCACAGATCCTTCAACTGTGGAAACAACTATTCCGGCAAGTTCTGCTAATCCTGCATCATCTGTAGTTGGTTTTAAATCAGAATTTGCATAAATTTCTGACAAAACATCGCGAGCAAAACCTTGTGGAGTTTGAACTGCTTTTAGTTTTGTTCTATCTAAAGTATTTTGTACTTTGCTATTTTCTACAGTTTTTATTGTGTCGACGACATTTATAACTGGGATTACTACTTTTGAACCTTTATCTAAATTTTCAATAACATCTTGAAAAACGTTCTTAGGCACAAATGGTCTTGCCGCATCATGAACTAAAACTAATGAATCTAATGGGTCTAATGCTAATAAAGAATTTTTTACTGACTCTGTTCTAGTTTGACCCCCTGCTACTACATCAAAAGGTATTTTTCTTTCTGTTTCTCTTATAGCTCTATCTATTTGATCTAGTGCTTGGTCTTTAAATTCGTTAGGCACAGCAACAATAATGTGGCCGACTCGATCTATTTCTAAAACCCTTTTAATGGTTAATGTTAATAATGAATAGTTACTTATATTTACAAATGCTTTAGGAGTATTTAGTCCAAGGCGCTCACCTAATCCTGCAGCCGGAATGACTACGCAAACATTGGCTGATGAGCTCACAGGTTGGTTTCTGTTAAGAAGCTAGAACCTCGTCAAGTAATGCTTCAGCGTTTACTTCATTAGTTCTTTCAGCTAAAGCTAATTCACTTACGAGAATTTGACGGGCTTTGGCAAGCATTCTTTTTTCACCTGCAGATAAACCGCGATCTTGATCTCTTCTCCAAAGATCTCTTACAACTTCTGCAACCTTCATAACATCACCTGAAGCTAATTTTTCTAAATTTGCTTTGTATCTTCTTGACCAATTTGTTGGTTCTTCTGTATATGGTTGACGTAATACGTCAAAAACTCTTTCTAAACCTTCTGCGTTTACAACATCTCTTACGCCAACTAATTCAACGTTGTCAGCTGGAACTCTTACAGTTAAGTCACCTTGTTTAACTCTTAAAACTAAATATTTTCTTTCAACACCTTTTATATTTCTTGATTCGATTGCTTCGATTACTGCTGCGCCGTGATGAGGATAAACAACTGTTTCGCCAACTTTAAAGGACATTTATTAAAAACCTTTCGTAAGTCTTCCTATTCTACCAGCCCAATACTGAACAGGCTCATTCACCTCATATTCGGTAGAATTAAATCATTATGCGTCGATTTAAATCATTTATATCTTTAATTGCAGTTTCACTAGTTGTTACAAGTTGTGCAGCTGGACCAAATGCTCAAACTACAACTCAAGGTCCAACTGGTAGTGGTGATTATGCAAAAGTTGGAGATATTTATGTACAAAACGTTGTAATTGTTAAAGGTAATGAAAATGTTGGAACAGTTGTTGCAACTTTGATTAATGATTCAAATGAAGACGATCAATTAGTTAGTGTTTCAGTTGATAATCCTGCGCCAAAGTCTGTGGTGTTTAGCCCAGCAAATGAAATAAATATTCCTGCAAAAAAATTAGTCACAATTGGTGTTAATTCTGACTCACCTCATGTTGATTTAATTGAATTTGCCCCTCGTCAATCAAGTTTTGTAAAAATTACATTCGTATTCAAAAAAGCAGGCATAGTTGATCAAGTTGTTTTGGTGAAACCAAACACTGGAATTTATGAAGGAATTGCACCACTTGCAACTGCTCCTAAATCTGCTGCCCAAGAAGGTAGAGAAATCATTGCAGGCTCGCTAAAAGATGTAAGTATTACTGTTTTAAATGGAACTAGAAGACCAGGTTTTGCAAGATCTGTAGCCGATACTTTGCAGGTTCAAGGTATGAGAATTGTTGAAGTTGCTGATGCTTCAAATAAAGACACTGCCCAAACACAAATTGTTTACGCTCCTGGCTTTGCTGCAAAAGCTGAAGCCATTGCAAAACTAATCTCTGTTGGAGTTTTAGTGGAAGATCCAAATCAAACAAGTGCCAACATTATTCTTACCTTGGGTAATGATGCACCGTTTAATCTTTAGGATTTAACTTTTGAGCAAACTAAATCAAATCGCACTTTTATCAGTTCATACCTCCCCACTTGATCAACCAGGTGTTGGAGATGCTGGTGGATTAAATGTTTACGTAGTTGAAACTTCAAAACGTTTAGCAGATTTAGGAATTAAAGTTGATATTTTTACAAGAAGAACAAGTAGTGCAATTAAAAATGAAACAGAACTTTATGACGGAGTAATTGTTAAGCAATTAACTGCTGGACCCTTTGAAGGTTTAGCAAAACAAAGTTTGCCTTCACAACTTTGTGCTCTCAGTGCAGGAGTTTTAAGAGAAGAAGCAAGACACAATGAAGGACATTATCAATTAATTCATTCACATTATTGGTTAAGTGGACAAGTTGGTTGGGTTGCGTCTGAAAGATGGAATGTGCCACTAGTTCACACCATGCACACAATGGCAAAAGTTAAAAATTCAACACTTGCAATTGGTGATATTGCAGAACCAGCTGAAAGAGAAATTGGTGAACAACAAGTTGTAGATGCAGCAAGTCAATTAGTTGCAAATACTCAAGCAGAAGCTGATGAGTTAATTAATTTATATTCTGCTGATAAAAAGCGAGTAAATGTTGTTAATCCTGGAGTTGATTTAGAAGTTTTCAATATTGGAGATAAAACAAAAGCTAGAAAAGAATTTGGGATTCCTCAAGATGCAATTGTTTTTACTTTTGTGGGAAGAGTCCAGCCATTAAAAGCACCAGATGTATTAGTGAAAGCAGCTCATCAATTTATTCAAAATAATCCACAATTAAAAAATAAAGTAAGAATTGTAATTTGTGGTGGACTTTCAGGAACAGGTTTTGATCATCCAGATTCTTTAATGCACTTAGTTAAAGAATTACATCTGACAGAAAATGTAATGTTTTTACCACCTTCTACTAGAGAAAAATTGGCTGCGCTTTATCAAGCTTCAACTTTGGTTGCTGTTCCTTCATATTCAGAATCATTTGGTTTAGTTGCTGTGGAAGCACAAGCTTGTGGAACTCCTGTTATTGCCACAAATGTTGGTGGATTAAAAACAGTTGTCGCAGATAATTCGAGTGGTCTTTTAGTGAATGGACACGATGCTAGAACTTGGGCAGAAGCACTTTCCCAAATTGCATTAAATGAAGAATTAGCAAATCGACTACAAATTGGAGCAAGACAGCATGCTTCAAAATTTAGTTGGGATAAAACAGTTGATGGCCTTGTGGCAGTTTATGAAAAAGCAATATCAACCCCAACAAAAACTATTCGAAATTTAAAGGTTATATAAATGAGTAAAGAATATAAATTAATTCTTTTAAGACATGGCGAAAGCCAATGGAATGCACTGAACTTATTTACAGGCTGGGTTGATGTTGATTTAAGTGAAAAAGGTGTTCTAGAGGCAAAACGTGGTGGAGAACTTTTAAAAGAAAAAAATTTAATTCCTGACACTCTTCATACCTCTTTATTAAATAGAGCAATAAAAACTTCAGAATTAGCTCTTGAAACGGCAGGAATAAAAGAGATTCCTACAAAAAGATCTTGGAGACTAAATGAAAGACATTATGGAGCGCTTCAAGGCTTAAATAAAAAAGATACTTTAGAAAAATATGGCGAAGAACAATTCATGTTGTGGAGAAGATCCTATGATGTTCCACCTCCACCAATTGATCCAAACGATAAATATGCCCAAAACAATGACCCAAAATATAAAGACATGCCAAGTTCAGAAATTCCTTTAACTGAATGCTTAAAAGATGTAGTCAAAAGAGTTATTCCTTACTGGCAAGAATCTATAGTTCCTGATTTACAGGCTGAAAAAACTGTTCTAGTAGTAGCACATGGAAACTCGTTACGTGCATTGATTAAATATTTAGAAAATATAAGTGATGAAGATATTGCTAAATTAAATCTTCCAACAGGAATCCCATTACTTTATAGATTGGATGAAAACTTTAAACCTTTAATTTTTGGTGGAGAATATTTAGATCCTCAAGCTGCAAAAGAAGCTATTAATGCAGTTGCTAACCAAGGAAAGAAATAATTACTTTCTTAATTCGTTAAGTCTTGGTCTTTGATCAACCAAGTAAACGATTGCCAAAATTAATCCAACCACTTGTAGTAATCCGTAATTTGAACTTCCTTGCAAAACAGATAGATATTGTGAGAAAACAGAAATGCCTAGTAAACCTACCCAAAATAATTTTGATTGTCTGCCAACTGCTTCGTAATAAGGTTTCTTTTGAGTAGCAGCATCCACAAATGCCCACATTTTTATTGCAACAAATAAATATCCCAAAACAACATTTAAGGTATACATCGACATTGGCATTTAAAATTACCTCTCTATAGGAAGTGCTTGTAAGTATCCTACGGTTTTACCGCCACCTAATACTTCACTTTTTTCCAAATTACTTAACTTATTTAAAATTGCTGAATCAACACCCCAATATTTCAACACAGAATAAACAAATGTTGCTCGTGGCCTCATTGAACCATCACTGAATTTAACTGCAAAAGCTCTACCGTCACTTAAGGCACCAACGTGTACTCCTTCTGCGCCTTCTTTTGTAAAAAATCCTGGAACATTTTGCATAAATTGAGCAACATCTCTGTTAGTGCCAGAGTTATAAATTGGAAAATTTCTAGCTGCATCTGCTACTTTTCTTTCTTCTTTATTTGAATCTGCTAGTACTGCGTTTTGTGCCATCTTGGCAAGTCCAATTAAAGAAATAGCATGAAGTGGTGCACCACATCCATCGACACTTGATTTAGAAATTTTTTCTTCACATAAGTATTCAATGGTTTCCATGATTTTAATTTGTAGTGGATGATTGATTGATAAATATTCTTTCGTTGACCAATTGTTATTTACACAAGCTGTAAGCATCCCGGCATGTTTTCCTGAGCAATTCATTGTTACCGGTTTTGGCTCTAAACCTGACTTTATATATTCAATTTGAATTTTTGGATCCAATGGATAATCTGGTGGAGTTTGTAATTCATTTAAATTTAAACCAATGGTAGAAAGCATTTTTTCAACTAAATTTCTATGTAATTCTTCTCCGCTATGTGATGCACAAGAAATTGCTAAAGTTTCATTTTCTAACTTTGCTCCAGCTCTTAACATGGCTGTTGCTTGCGCTAATTTAATTGCACTTCTTGGATAAATTATTTCTCTTGCGTTACCTAACTCTTTTTCAATATTTCCATCTTTATCAATTAGTACTGCATTGCCTATGTGTATTGATTCGACTAGACCGTCTCTAGTCATTTGCACTAATACCGGTTCAATACTCATTGCGCCACAACAATATCTTGCATAGTGGCAGGAATTTCATCCACTGCAACATTTAATAAAACTTGAGTTTTTGCTTTAACAATCGCTAATGCAATTGGCCCTAATTCAAAATGTTGCGCACTTGAACCAACAAAGCCAACATCCTGCCCATCAACAATCACTGCACTATTTGGCTTTGGTAAACGGTTAACACTTCCATCAAGATGTAATAAGACTAATTTTCTTGGTGGTTTTCCTAAATTATGAACTCTGGCTATAGTTTCTTGCCCTTTATAGCAACCTTTTTCTAAATGAACAGCATTACCAATTAAACCAATTTCATGTGGAATTGTTCGATGATCTGCATCAATTATTACTCGTGGAACTCCTGCAGCAATTCTTAAAGCTTCTAATGCCCAAGTTCCTGCAAGATATTTTGCATTCAACAAATAATTTTCTAGGTCGTTTCTAGGAATTAATATTTCTCGACCGCTAAATTTTCCTGGTCTTTTAGGCACATATTTATTGGGATCTCCCCCAGCACTTGTTCCTGCATCTTGAATTGGTTCACCTAAATAATTCAACGGAGTAAGCCAGGTTGGAAATGTGTTATGAACTTCTCTTTTTGACTCAAAAACTGTGGCTAATTCATCTGTCACATCATTAATCTCAACTTGAGATAAGAAAATCATTTTTTGTAAAAATTCCAAAATTGATTTTAAAGAGGCATTTTCTACAATTAAATAAATTTCCTCAGGATTATTTATGACATGTAATTCATGTTCTATATGTCCATTAGGTGTAAGAAGTAATGAAATAGTTGAATCTTTTTCTTTCAATTTTTCAATATGCTGAGAAGTTAAAGAATGTAAGAAAGTTTTTCTGTCTTTTCCCGTAATTTTTATAACCCCACGATTTGAAATATCTACAGTTGTTTCAAATTGAGTTAAATATTTCTCCTCTCTTAATGGGTCTCCGTAATGCCACGCAACATTTTGATCAATGAAACTTTCAGGTGCTCTTACTTGATTTGGGATATTTATTACTTGTTGTTTAGTGTTCATGATCTAAAAGGGAATTTCCCCCATCAACACATTTTTTACATAATCCATGTAGAGCTACATGGGAAACATTTACAACAAAACCTTCTTTTTCTTCTAATTGACTAGCAAATTTAGTAAATGTTGCTCCATCAATTGACTCAACTTTTCTACATCTTGAGCAAACTAAATGAATATGTGGTGTGTCATCAACAACATGGTAAGTAGGTGCGCCATGACCAATATGAGCGTGAGTAACTAAACCAACTTGCTCTAAAACTTCTAAAGTTCTATAAACAGTTGAAAGGTTTACACCCGTTGCAGTGATTTGCACTTCAGCCAATATTTCTTCTGGAGTTGCATGTCTTAAATTTGTAACAGCTTCTAAAACAAGTTGTCTTTGAGGTGTGATGCGAAAACCAGCGGTGCGAAGTTTTTTATCCCACTGTTCTAGATAATCGTTCACTTTTTAACTCCTGGTATTTCGGGAATTTCGTGCAATCTTACTGGTCTTAAAGTTTTCTTTGTTTCAATTGTTTCTAAATCACTTAAAGGTTTTAGTCTTGCCCATAAATGATTTTGCATTTCTTGTCCAACTGCTGCCATGTCGTAAGTCCACATTAATTCACCATTCATTAATCCATACAAACGATCTCCTGCATCAACTGGTTTTGCAGAAGGAGTTCTGCCTACCCAATTAGTTGCAAGTCTTGCTCGAGCAGAAGTAATCTTTGCATCTTCAATACTTAGGACTTCATTAATTCCTGTCCATATTTCAGTAATTCCTGTTATATGTGAAATCACTGCTTCAATACCTGTTCCATCCCCTGGTCTAAAAAAACCTTTTTCTGTATGCAAAGGTTCACCACTTGTTCCATCACTATTTAGATTCCAAGACTTACTTTCATAATTAAGAAAACTTTGCCCATCATTTGTGAATTCAATTTGTTGAATAAAAGAAAAATTATTGGAATTTGGATATTGGCCTTGGCCAACTCCCTCCCACATTCCAAGAAGCCAAGAAATTCTTACAACCTCAGAGGGAAGTTCGGAAGGTAATTTTGTCATTTGTAAAAGTCTATCTTTTAGATTGAATTGTGCTAATTCGCGCTTAAATTCCTCAGGTACAAAGTTCTCAAAATTCAACTTTAGGTAAAATTTAAAGATGTTTGGAAAAGGAGCAAAATGACTAATCTGATTTTAGTCACTAACGCTCGTGGCAACTCTATAGATATTTTGCCAGCTCTTTCTTTGCTAAATCATCAAGTAAAAATAATGCCTGCAGAACCTTCTGCATTAATTAATGCACCCATCTGTGATGCAGTTTTAGTTGACGCTAGAAAAGATTTACCTGGGGCAAAAAGTTTATGCAGATTAATTAGAACCACTGGAATTACTGCTCCATTAATTGCAATTACTACTGAAGGTGGCTTAATAGCAATAACTTCTGATTGGGGAATTGATGAAGTTATTTTAGAAAATGCAGGACCTGCAGAAGTTGATGCCAGAATTCGTTTAGTTATTTCTCGACTTAAAGGAAATGATGAAAGTGTTAACCCAGAAATTGAACGTGGTGATTTAGTAATTGATGAATCTGCATATTCGGTAAAAATTAAGGGACAATTAATTGATTTAACTTTTAAAGAATTTGAATTACTAAAATTTTTAGCTCAACATCCAGGTCGAGTTTTTAGTCGTCAACAACTATTACAAGAAGTATGGGGATTTGACTACTTTGGTGGCACCAGAACTGTGGATGTTCATGTTAGAAGATTAAGAGCAAAACTTGGTCCAGAATATGAAAACTTCATTAGTACTTTAAGAAATGTTGGTTATAAGTTTATTTCCAGTAGAGATTTAAAAGATTCAACAACTGTTGATGAGGAAGTCAATAACCGGATAAATGGTTAACACCTATGACTAAGGTGTTAGTTTTAAAAGAATTAAACAATAACCAAGTTGATCAAATACTTGAAATTGTTATAAAAGCTAGTGAAACAGATGGTGCTAGACCATTTTCTGAACATGTTGAACTGCACTTAAGAAGTGGTGGCGATAGACCAGTCACCCATTTAATAGCAGAAGATGAAAATAAAAATATTGTTGGTTATGCACACCTTGATACAACAGATTTAGTCTCAGGTCCTAGTGGTGAATTAGTTGTAAGTCCCAATTCCAGGAAAAAAGGTATTGCAACTTTGTTATTAAATGAAATGAAGAATCAAATCAATGATCAACCCTTAAGACTTTGGTCTCACGGAGATACTGATTTAGCTAGAAATTTTGCAACAAAATTAGGTTTTGTTCCTGTAAGAAATGTGATCCAAATGCGCAGATCATTATTCTCTCAAATTGATCCACTGTTTGAAATTCAAGGATTAAAATTTAGAAACTTTGAAGCAAATAAAGATTCAGATAAATTTTTAGAATTGAATAAAAAATGTTTTGTAAAATTACCTGATCAAGCTAATTGGACTATTAAAGATTTGGAATTAAGACTTAAAGAATCTTGGTTTAAACCAGATGGTTTTGTATTACTAGAAAATAATAAGAATGATTTAGTTGGATTTTGTTGGACAAAAATTCATGGTCAAGATCACGAACATTCTGAATACGATGGCCACACCCATCATTCTCACGGTCATGAACCAATTGGAGAAATTTATGTTTTAGGAGTAGATCCAGAACATCAAGGAAAAGGTATTGGAAAATTATTAACTTTATGGGGATTAAATTATTTAAGAAGATCAGGACTTGATTCAGCAATGTTATATGTGGATTCAAATAATAAAAATGCTATAGATCTTTACACAACTTTAGGATTTAATTTTTGGGGTGTAGATAAACTTTATACATATAATTCATATGAAATCTGAAAAAATAGTTGCAGCTGGAGCCGTAATTTATAAAAAAGAAAACGATTATTTATTTGCGGTAATTCATAGATCTCACCATGATGATTGGTCATTTCCTAAAGGAAAACAAGATGAAAATGAGACTATTGAAGAAACTGCTAAGAGAGAAATTCTGGAAGAAACGGGCTTAATTGTGGAATTTGAAAAAAAACTTATGAGCAGAGAATATGAAGTTAAAGGTAAAGAAAAAATTGTTCATTATTGGCTTGCAAAGAATTTAATAGAAAAAGATTTTCAAGTAAATGACGAAGTAGATGAACTACTTTGGTTAACTAAGTCTGATGCCTTAAAAACTTTAAGTTATGAGGCTGATAGATTTCTTTTGGAAGAAGCTTGCCAAGAATTAGGGATTAAATAATTGAATACAAAATCTAACCAGTTAACTGGTTATGGATTAATGACTTTAGGGCTTTTTTGCTTTGCTATTAATGGTCCCGTTGCAAAATTAGCCTTATTAAATGGACTGTCATCTTCTGAATTATCTGCGTTAAGAATTGAAGGTGCCTTTCTTTTACTACTTATTGTCTCTTTATTTATAGGTAGAAAAGGTTTACGAGTAAAGAAAAATGAAATTTTGCCTTTAATAGGTTATGGGTTTTTTGGTGTAGCTATGACTCAATTTCTTTATTTTGTTGCGATAAAAAGAATTGAAGTGGGTGTTGCTTTAATTATTGAATTTACTGCTCCCATAATGGTGGCACTTTATTTGCGATTTGTTTTAAAAAGACAAGTTAGCGCCAGAGTTTGGTTATCACTATTTCTAGCCATACTTGGTTTATCTTTTATAACTCAAGTCTGGACTGGATCAAAACTAGATTCATTCGGAGTTGTAAGTGCTTTTGGAGCAGCTGTTGCTTTAGCAATTTATTACATCGGTGGTGAATTTTTAGTTTCCAAAAGAAGTGCAATTTCTTTAACAACTCTTGCTATGGGTGTTGGTGCAATATTTTGGTTCTTTGCTCAACCATTAAATACAATTCCTTGGAATTTACTTTCTAATCAAGTTGTTCTTCCACATAATATAGGAAGCATTCCTTTAGGTGCAGTTATTTTTTGGATTATTTTCATGGGAACAGTCTTGCCATTTTTGCTTTATTTCATGGCATTTAAATATATAGATTCAAAAAGAGCATCAGTGTTTGGATTACTTGAACCAGTTCTTGCTTCCGTTGTAGCACTTATTCTTTTAGGTGAAACTTTGGTAGGAATTCAGATTTTAGGTGGAATTATGGTTTTAACCGGTGTTCTTTTTGCCGAAACTGCTAGAAATTAAATACTTTTCAAATTAAACTTAAATCATGACAAATCTTGGTCAATTTAGAGTTCGCCAAGTAATGCTTGCCGGTGGCACAATTTTTATTTTGTCTGCTGTGGCCTTAATTTCAAGACCTGATTTATTTGGTCAATTTATTGGTATTTCTGGAGAAGATGCATTCTGGAGTTTAAGAATGACAGGAATTGTTTTGTTACCTTTAGGTTATTTAATGATTGTGGTTAGAAATAATTCTTCCAATTACGTTGTAAGAACTTTTGCAATTTTAATGTCATTAGTTTCTTTAGCTTTAGGAATCGTAACTTTACTTGCTCCTGGTGAACCTAATGTGGGAAGAATTATTTATGCAGTTATTGGTTTTGTATTTTCAACACTTTATGTTGTTGCACTAGCTTTAGGTAAAAATAAAAACTAACTTTTTAAGTTTTCCTCAAAAAATCTAGTAGTTTCAGCCATAGAATCTGGCCATTTAGGAATAAAGGCATGTTTTTCACCTTCGTATTGAATAAATTCAAATTTCTTCCCTGCTTTTTCTAACATGTCTGCTGCATTTACTGACCATTGAATATCGCAAGATTCATCTTCGGTGCCATGCAAAATTAAAACTGGTTCTTGGATTCGATCAAAATAATTAATCGCAGAAATACCTTTCCAAAATTCTGGATTTTGATCAGGCAAACCAAATTGTTCTTCTATTCTTTCTGCAACATCAAAGCGCATTCTGGTCCACCTATTGAAATTATCAACTGCATTAGCACTTGTTGGGGCAAAAAGTACAAAGGCATCAAATACTCCTGGTTTTGCAACCATAGTGTTAAATGCAATTCCTCCGCCCATTGATCTTCCTAACAACCCAATTCTTTCTTTATCAACAAATTCAAAATTTGAATTTCGAAGTGCAAGAGCAGCATTTACTACATCTTCGGTGTAGCCGAATCTAAAGTTGACATCATTATCTGGATCTTTATCAGAACCAGCATGATTTCTGTAATCTGTATGCAAAACTACATATCCTCGTTCTGCTAAATATTTTTGTTCTCTTGCTAAACCTCGACCAGTTGTATAAATTTCTGGATCAATATAGCCGTGAGCTAAAACTAAAGTTGGAAATGGACCTTCACCTTTTGGCACATTCATAATTCCTGAAATTAATAAACCATTTGATTTATAAGTTATGTAATGGCGAGTAAATTTAGAATTTTCTGCCAACACTTTTTCAAGTTTTAAATCTGTGCCAATAAATTCTTGCTCGCTTAAAGCATCTAAAGAAATAGGGTGAAAATTCTTAGTAGGACTTGTAGTTGGAGAACTGATCACTTGACTTTGTGCTTGATTTTCTTCAGGGGAACTTGAACAAGATGACAAAATGAGTGCAGAAACAATGCTAAGTAGCGCTAGCATCTTCTTCATGAGATCAATCTCCCGTTTTGCATTCGGTGTTAATTCCATAGTGGCATGGCTTGGCGCACTTGGCTCGTTGACCATAGATGCCTTCGGCATAGTCATCACACCTCAAGAGGGACCAACATTATTTGGTGGACATCCTGATGGAATGGCAGGTGCAATTCCTCGCATAATCGATAACTTAAGTTACTTCACAATTTGGAGCAATATTTTAGTTGGTATAACAACTTATGCTTTATACAAAAATCCAAGTAACAATAAGAATTGGTTAAAAGTTTTAAGAATTTCCAGCCTAATGATGATTACTGTGACTGCAATTGTTTACATTTTAATTCTTGCACCAGATGCAAATCCACAAAGTTGGAATATTTACACAAATTATTTATTACATTACATAACTCCACCTGTAACAATTTTGGTTTGGTTATTATTTGGACCAAGAAAATGGTTTAGTTGGAAAAATATTGGTAAAGCTTTAGTTATTCCAGTTATTTATATTGGCTACACATTTATTAGAGGTTATTTTATAAACCAATATCCATATGCATTTATAAATGCTGCAGATCTAGGTTATGCAGGAGCATTAACTGGAACTGGTTTTACTTTAATTTTTGGATTAGTAGTTTTCATAATCTATTTTGCAATAGACAAAATCTTGCCAGGTAAAAGAAGATAATTTACTCGCAATATCCGCCGTCGCAACAAGGTTGTATATAAAAACATTTTGGGCACATATCTTTACCGCCACGTCTTTCTAAATCACTTGCTTCGCATGCAGGGCATGGTCCAGGATCACCCATCATAAAATCTATTAGACTAAAAATTAAGTGCAGTAAGCAAATTTGACTCGCACAATTTGAAATGAGGATTTATGAGTGAAAATAAAGTGACTATGTATGGTGCTGAATGGTGTGGAGATTGCAGACGTTCAAAAAGATTTTTAGACCAAAACAATGTCAATTACGCATATATAGATATAGAACATGATGATGCTGGTAAAGAAAAAGCTATACAAATAAGTGGAAAACAATCAATTCCAGTGATTACTTTTCCTGATAATTCATACTTAGTTGAACCTTCAGATAATGATTTGAAGAAAAAACTGGAAGAATTTTCTATTCTTTAATTTGGATAAGGACAATGTCTGCAATTTGATTTGCAGCAAAAACCTTTTGATTTTAAAAAAGGTTCTGTCATAACTGAAAATCCAGATTTAGGATCCTTATATTCAGTTAAACCTGCAGCAACTGCAGCATCATGCGCTGCCATAATTTTTTCATACATTGGATCTGATTTATCAAATTTAATTGGCATTAACTTAATGCTCCTATAACTAGTCCCATCAAAACAAAATTTAATACATCATTTCCTACTTCTAGTGCCCAAACTTTAAAGCCATGACCACCCATTAAACGATGACTTAAAGGTGTAGCTGCCACAATTCCTACTCCCACAATTAAGCCAGCAAGTGCTCCACTTGTTGCAGTTAAGCTTCCATTACTTGCAGCAAACCAACTTAAAACTATTGAAAGAAATAAAGCTTGTACAAAAAGAGCTACCACAATAGTTCCAAAAACTACTACCATATTTTGATGTGAACCTGGTTCTTCTTTGTCAGATTTACCCATTGCTTTCCACCAAACTGGATAAAAAGTTTTTGGTCCAAACCAAATAAATCCACTAATAAAACTCACTAAAGTTGCTAATAAAACTGCAATCCAATTTATATTTGAAAGCAAAATATCTCCTATTTAACTGGTTGATTTCTAGTTTCGTCACGATGCTTGCGCAAATAAATCATAAATGGTGTTCCACCGGTTCCAACAGCAGATGGATTTCCTGGCGTTTTTTGCGCTTGAGCATGAATATATGTTCCTGCATATTCAAGATGAAGTGCTCTGAAATCTGCTACTAATGAAACACATTCATTAAAAACATTTTTTATTGCATTATTATTTAGTTTAAAAACAAAATCTCTAACCCTTGGTCCATTTTCAACAGCTTCAATGAATTTCACATGCTTTGGTGGCATATATTGGCGCATTTCCATTAAGTAATCTCTTAACTCATCTCTTTCATGTTCAATACCTAATACGCCATCAAGTGCTGGAACGATCGCACTTTGAGCCCCAGTTTCACCTCTAAATTTTTGACCTTTACCTTGATATTCATCAACACCTTCATAAATAACACCATCAGGTAATGCTGGATTATTTTTCCAACCAAATATGTATGGACGAACTCTATGAAAATAAACATAGGGATCGCATTTTTCAGGCATTCTGGCTAAAACGTCATACATCGCTTTGATGCCATCGCGCATTTTTGTTAAAGCTTTTTCTAACTTGTCGGCATCATTTGCAACAACTGCTGTTTGAGCTTCTTCTATTGCTTTTAATACTTTTCCAGCCTTTTTTTCAATATCAATATGGATAAGAATGAACCATTCTTCATCTTGACCACCTAAGAAACATTGCAAAAGGGCAATGTTGCCACATTCAATTGGACCTTTTTTATCTAAGCGATACCAATTATCAATTGAATAACTTGCGTAAGAAAGTATGGGAGGTCTACCTACTAATTTTCCAACTTCATACCAGGGTTTAGCTAATCTTTCTGGAATTACAAATGCAGGATTATTATCTGACCATTGATAAGCCATTCCAATATAAGAAAGCACAAGCATTGCTCTTCTTATTTCGCCTTCTGTTTTTAAAGTTTGTAAATTAAATGGTGGTAATTCTTTAACTCTTTTTCTAAAATCAGAACCCATTAAATATTTTGGTAAATTTTTCCCCATTTCATCCCAAGCCTCATTGCCTGCTGGAAGTGAAGTTACTGGGTCAACATTTTGCATGTAGCCAAATTCTTCAGATATTCCAAAATCTTCAATTTTTACAACTTGACTACTCATGTAAATCTCCTTTGATTCTTGGGTAATTCTTCACCTTAAGCACACATTTATCAAGCGATATTTAGGTTGTTTCACAATATAAAAAGCCCGCAAAATTTTTGCGGGCTTTTTTGTTTTCTAATTTTTAATTAGAAGTCCATTCCTCCACCATCTGGCATTGCTGGAGCTGCAGGAGTTTTTTCAGGTTTATCTGCAACTACTGCTTCTGTGGTTAAGAAGAGTGCTGCAATTGATGCTGCGTTTTGTAGTGCTGAACGAGTTACTTTGGCAGGATCAATAATTCCAGCCTTGACCATGTCAACATATTCACCACTTGATGCATCTAAACCTTCGCCTGCTTTTAGATTTGCAACTTTTTCAGCTACAACTCCACCTTCAAGACCTGCGTTAACTGCGATTTGTTTTAACGGAGCTTCAATTGCTACACGAACAATATTTACTCCAGTTGCTTCATCACCAGTTAGTTTTACATCTTTTAATGCTTCTTTACCTGCTTGGATTAAAGCAACGCCACCACCGGCAACGATTCCTTCTTCCACTGCAGCTTTTGCATTTCTTACCGCATCTTCAATGCGATGTTTACGTTCTTTTAGTTCAACTTCAGTTGCAGCGCCAACTTTAATTACGGCAACTCCACCTGCAAGTTTTGCTAAACGTTCTTGTAATTTTTCACGATCATAATCAGAATCGCTGTTTTCAATTTCGGTACGAATTTGAGCAACTCTTCCTGCGATTTGATCTGCAGATCCTGCACCTTCAACAATTGTGGTTTCATCTTTTGTTGAAACTACTTTGCGAGCTTTGCCGAGCATGTCAAGACCAGTGTTTTCAAGTTTCAATCCAACTTCTTCACTGATTACTTGAGCGCCTGTCAAAATTGCAATGTCTTGCAACATTGCTTTTCTGCGATCGCCAAATCCTGGAGCTTTTACTGCAACTGAGCGGAAAGTTCCTTTGATTTTGTTAACAATCAATGTTGCTAAAGCTTCGCCTTCTACATCTTCAGCAAGAATTACTAGTGGTTTTCCACTTTGCATTACTTTTTCCAAAATTGGTAACACATCTTTAACTGCACTTATTTTTGAATTTGCAATCAAAATGTATGGATCTTCAATTACAGTTTCCATTCTTTCTGGATCTGTTACAAAGTATGGAGAAATGTAACCTTTATCAAAACGCATACCTTCTGTTAGTTCTAGTTCTAAACCAAAAGTGTTGCTTTCTTCAACAGTGATTACACCTTCTTTACCAACTTTGTCCATTGCTTCTGCAATGATTCCGCCAACTTCAGAATCTCCACCAGCAGAAATAGATGCAGTTGAAGCAATCTGTTCCTTGGTTTCAACATCTTTTGCCATGTCTAATAATTTGGCAACAATTTTTTCAACAGCTGCTTCGATGCCACGTTTTAATGCCATTGGATTTGCACCAGCTGCAACGTTTCTTAAACCTTCGCGAACTAATGCTTGAGCTAAAACTGTTGCTGTAGTTGTACCATCACCTGCTACATCGTCAGTTTTT
>JACCEB010215688.1_pt1 | contig 16639 bp, 10 predicted proteins | sample 7454761 | NCBI WGS metagenome assembly JACCEB01 (sample SAMN15323454, study PRJNA562643) | freshwater metagenome | isolation source: river surface water | place: USA:Blue River Watershed | collected 2017-08-18 | reverse complement strand
GCCATTCACTTCCAGATAATGTTCATTATCAGACAAATAAAAATTAGAAATTTGAGTCTTATCCTGTAAAAATTGAATTTTTGCAGATTTTTCAAGGAGCCATTTATTTTTAAAAATCTTTAGTTCCGTTGAAGTAAAATGGAAGTCGGCAATTTCCTTAAAAATCTGTCCGGTTCCATTCATTTTTAATGAATATTTATTTTCAACTTCTTTAATTTCTGAATTCAACATGTATATATCACTTCCACAAGCCCAGTATACATTTACTTTATCGTATAATGTTTTGTCGAAACGCGCATTGTTTGTATTGAATGTGATTTGAGTTGGCAAACCCAACGACATATCTTTTCGAATGTTGATTTTAGTTTTCTCACCATAAAACAAGCCATATTCAATCGAAAACGGCCCCATATCTACCGAGTATTTATTGGATGCGCCATGGTAATATCCCCTCAATGAAACTGGACCCAATCTCAATCCTGGAGCAATCAATGCATCGAGCCAAACTGTTTGAAGTAAGAATAAATCGAAATGAACAGAATCCTTAGACGCCTCCAATGGCTTTTCAAACCTCGCTGGAATCATTTCATGCATGATTTGCTCAAACCAAAGTCCTGTTTTAGCCAATTTCCAATTCCCTTTGATGTTTCCATCAATCCAATTTCCCGAAAAGGAAACCAACTCAGGAATGTCCCTCCGAATCACTTGTAATGGCAATACAAACTCTTCATCATCTCTGTTAAATACGCAATTCCTAAAGGTTATATCCCCTAAAATTGAATTTAAATCATTTCCACTGGTGGCAATTTCAATTGATCCTTTGAAGGCAGTATGCACTGAATCAAATCCTAACTTTTCAAAATCAAGATTTTGAACCTTCATTTCAATTGTTGAAACTTGATTTTTAAAAATATTCTCACCCTCTACCGAAGCTGTTAAAAGCGCCGATGGGTCTTCTGAATTGAAGAATCCACTGAGTTTACCGTTGTCTAGCCTTCCATCAACAGACGCTTTTTTGAACTTTCGTTTGTTTAAAGTATACGACGATGTGGTAATGTCGTATTCCAAACTTGCATGCTCATCGAACCCACTTCCCTTCACATAGACGCCCATGTTTGCCTTACCTAAAAACGATGCTTGAGGCAAAAAATGCAACCAATTCACCGAATCGATGTTCACGTTCAACATGTATTTCAGGGGCAATTTTTCGTTGGCATAATCCAATTCCATGAGGCCATTCATGTGCCCCATATCCGTTTTGATATCCCCATCCCAACTCAACGACCCCATAGGAACATCCAATTTTCCGTTTAAATTCACTAAACCAACGCCAACCACGGTTTTTGGTAAATCGAGCTCAGGCATGATTTCCTGCAAATCACTCATGGCAATCACAGACCTGTCAAATTCAAATGAATTCAATAATTGAGGGACATTTGGCAACCCAATCAATCCATATTTCAATTTCAAATTGGTGCCATTGCCAGAAACGGCATGAAAATATTTTGCCCTTAGATTCGATAACGGCCCTCTGACTTCTGCATTCACATCGAAGCAAAACGTTCTGTTGGCCAACCAATCGCTGAACATTCTAAAATCGTGCATGCACAATTTCGAATTTTTCAATTTTAGGTCGTAAATCACATCATGAAAGGGCCTATCGTAAGCACTATCATTTTTGTTGATCATTTCAAAACGGGGTCCAATGATGCAATTGGGCGTTCTCAACTTCATATGATCCAACAAGATATGCTTGCCATTGATTTCACAATCTGCCACCAATTCAACCAATTCTAAACCACTTCTTTCTTTGGCTTTAAGGTGTTCAATTCTAAATCGATTGCCATGGATGTCATCCATCGTCCATTTGGGAATATCAATGTCAATATCTCGAACCATGAGATAATCGTTGTTGTATTCATTGGGGACATTTACAATTGGACCATTTTTATAGTAAAATTGAAGAAACTCAGCGTTCCTAATTTTGATATTGCTAGCTTCAAAGAACCACGGTTTTGTTTTTTCTTCAGGGGCTGGCGATGAAAAATAATCGGAAATAAAGTCGAAATTCATGCCTTTTTCTCCAGCATAATCGCCAATGTGGATTACCAGTTGATTCAATTCAACCGCGCGAATATCAATTTTTTGTTTCCGATACGAAAAATGTGCAATTCGAAAATTAAAAGTAGAAGCGAAAAACAGGGTATCTCCGTGTCGGTCTTGAATCAGAAAATCTTCAAAATGAAAATTTCTCAAAAAATCAATTTCAACGGCTTTTATCGACACTTTTGCCTTTAATTCACTTGATAGATAATTGGTTACAGATTGCGCGATTCGGGTTTGAACATATTTATTACGGGTAAGCACAGCCACCACACTCGAAAAGAAAACGAGTATAAGTAGCGTTCTGAGCAATATCTTCCGTAATTTTGAACCGCGTTTTTTCAAGAAAACCAAATTTAAATTTAAACTTCCGGATTGAATCCACAATGAAACAGGCTTCCACTATATTGGGCATAGAAAGCAGTTGCGATGATACAGCAGCAGCCGTATTACAGAACGGACAAATTGTATCAAATATTACGTCGACCCAAAAAGTTCATGAAATTTATGGCGGTGTGGTGCCAGAATTGGCTTCTCGTGCTCATCAGAGTAGCATCATTCCGGTGATTGATGTTGCCTTAAAAAATGCAAATATTCAATTAAATCAATTGACAGCGGTGGCGGTGACCCAAGGTCCAGGACTTATGGGTTCACTCATGGTTGGATTAAATACAGCAAAAGCGCTGGCAATGTCACTCAAAATACCCATTATTGGGGTGAATCATTTACAAGCCCATGTGGCTGCATTATATATCGAAAATGATGTGCAATTTCCAATGCTTTGCCTACTCGTGAGCGGCGGTCATACACAGTTAATCTGGGTAAAAGACCATATGGAAATGGAAATCATAGGTTCTACAATAGATGACGCCGTTGGTGAGGCTTTTGACAAAGCAGGGAAACTTTTAGGACTCGGTTATCCCGGGGGACCGCAAATTTCAAAACTAGCACAATCTGGAGATCCTACAACCTATAAATTTCCCGATAGTACGCTCCCAGATTACCAATTTAGTTTTTCAGGAATCAAAACTTCTCTTCTTTATTTTTTGAGGGATAACAGTAAAACCAACGCGGATTTTGCAAAAGAAAATCTAGAAAATATTTGCGCTTCTTACGAAAATGCATTGGTCAATATGCTCACAAAAAGAGTCAAAAAAGCCATTCAAAATCTTAAGCCAAAATCTATTGGATTGGTGGGTGGCGTTTCGGCCAATTCTGTACTCAGAAAGGCCATGATGGAGCTAGGACAAAAACATCAAACGGAATGCTATATCCCTGATTTCCAATTCTGTACCGACAATGCCGGTATGATTGCCAAAGCAGGTTCGTATTTATTGGAAAAGAATCAATTCATTGATATTTCAACTTTGCCTTTTTCAAAAAGCAAAGCATAACCATTATCTTTGTAAAGTGAGCATGATACCAACACCTGAATTAATTGCTGAAGGCAATGAAAAAGCCATTGCGAGGGCAATTTCTTGGGTTGAAAACAATCATCCAGAAGCTCAGAAATTATTGATGCAATTATCTGGCAATGCAGAAGTCATTGGCATCACTGGTCCTCCAGGTGCAGGAAAAAGCAGTTTGGTGAATGCATTGGCAAAATTTTGGAGTGCTCAAAACCTCAGAATTGCGATTGTTGCGGTAGATCCATCTTCGGTCTTTAATTTTGGTTCTTTACTTGGCGACAGACTTCGAATGCAATCACTCTTTTTAATGCCCAATATTTTCATTCGTAGCCTTTCCTCAAGAGGTTCTTTGGGCGGTTTGAGTGGAAGTATCATTGAAGTTGTAGATGTGCTGAAACACGCTAAATTCGATAAAATCATCATTGAAACTGTGGGTGTAGGACAAAGTGAAGTTGAAATTGCAGGATTGGCCGACACCACCGTGGTGGTTTCTGTTCCTGAAAGCGGTGATGAAATACAAACTTTAAAAAGTGGAATCATGGAGATTGCCAATATTTTCGTGGTCAACAAAAGCGACCGTGAAGGCGCTGAGGCGTTTGCAAGTCATCTACAAAAATTGGCGCATTCTAGATCCACAATCGATTGGGAAACCCCTGTTGTATTGACAAATGCGGTTTCAGAAAAAGGAATAAACGAATTATCTGATTCCATTAGCAAACACGCCCAATATAACAAAGGGAACCAACGTTTGAATGATTTGTATGCAGAAAAAGCATATACGTTAATTCAAAAAAATCGGATGCAAGGAATTCATATTCAATCGCTCAAAAACGAAATTGAAACCTTAAGAAATCAGAATGAGTTTAATTTGTACAGTTACGTGGCTTCTAAATTGAAGTAAACCTTAACGAGCAACTTGCACTTTTGTAGTACTCAGTGAAGTACTCAACATGTAAATTCCAGACGATAATCTTGAAACATCAACCTGAGTTTGATTGTCTACAATTTTCCCTTCCAAAACAACATCACCTAAATGATTCATCACTTTATAGGAGGTCCCTAGTTCTTGTTGTTTCCATTGAACATTAAGTAATTGACTCACAGGGTTAGGATACACTTGAAGTGCATTTTTACTCAAATCACGCGCAGAGGCACTTGCATCATAAATGGTCACTCCACATGCATTTGAATAAGCGTCCCAACGTGAATCAAAATTAACCATAGCCGTATTTGGTATCACCGTATTTAGAGGAATTTTCTCGTAAAGATCGACTTGATATTCAACCCAGCCACTGCTCGTTTTAGGATTGCTTTCAACACTAGTCAAATTTGCTGGATCGAAATTTACCACTAGAATTCTTCCTTGCTGAATACTATAAGTGGCCTTTGTTGGGTAGAACGATTTTAACAATACTTGTTGCAATGGCAACAACGATGATAATGTATCGACCATAACCGCTTTCGTCACAAATGTGCCGCTCGTATTTTTAAAGTTTACGGTATATTTCCAACTAGTATTTCTGTAATCAACTTTATCTCCACTTGAAGAAGATTTCTCAACAGCACCTTCACTACCTCGCTTTCCAATCGATAATTTTACGGTATCGTAATTATCTGATTTTGTAGCATCATTTTGAACAAATAAAGATCCTGTTTTTACGAATATTGGGTATGCAGAAGATTCAGTTGCATCGGCAGGGATTTTAAATGATAGTTCAATATATTTTGTTTCAAACGGCATTAGGTCTACCAGAGAAAATGTTGCTTCATTTCCCTCATAATTGTCGGCCATAGGAACACTTGAAAAACTTGAAAGGTTGGCTGCGTGATTCACATGAATCGTTGGGCCATTTAATTTACTTGCACCTCTGTTCACAACAGTTAACAACACTTTCATTTCATCACCTGGCAATAATTCTGGAGCATAAATTGGTTTCAAAGAAACATCTAAGTCCTTTATTGTGGGTGTCATATATTCCCCTAAAAAAACCGATGAATATTTTCCTGCTCTAATTGTTGTTGCAAAGTTACTCGCACAAACAGAATACATATGTCGTTGAGATGTATTGTAAATTGAATAATCACCTTCAGGTAAAGTTGCCGAGAAATGACCATCTTTGTCCGTTACTGCAAAGAAATTTTGTTTGGTGGTTTTATTCATCATACGAATCACTGCATTTGGAATTCCTGTTTCTGAAGCTTCCATCACACAATTGCTATTGAGATCGTAGAATAATGAACCATATAAATTTCCACCGCCAGATTCAATGCTAGAGAAATAGCGAACATCTGTATTTTGCTCTACAAAATTTCCCCAGACAAAGGCGCCGTTCCCTCGTTGTCCAAGTGTAAATAATCCTTGCAATCTATTTCCAGTAAACGTAAGTTGTTGTCCCTCATATTTTAATAGAGACGATGCATTTCCATCCTTCATAAAATCACCACCAAGTAACAAATAATTTGGAGTTCCAGCGATGGTTTTCACCTGAGCTGTTGAAAATGAATCAAAATTGATCGCCTTACTCCAACCACTTTTGAAAGTTCTAACCTCAGGCTTGTTGAAAGAATCTTTTCCTAAAGCAACGAGTTGATTATCGAAATATGCCAACGCAGTAATTTCGCCAATAAATGGACTACCCACACCACCCCAACCACCATTTGCAGCAGTGTAATAGGCAATATTACCGGTGTATGAGCCCGCGAAATGCTGAAAATCCCCAGCAATATAAAGTCTATTCCCTACGACTTGGAGGGTATTGATTAAACCATCAGCACCTTGTGTTAAATCGCTACTTCCCAAATAATTCCATGAGGTTCCATCAAAAGAAGCAATATTATTGCACATTTTTCCATTGACCGTGTTGTTAAAACGACCTGCAACGATGAGTTTATTGTCGAAAACCGTCATGGCAATGATTCCATTTGTTTTGGTATCAATGACACCAACTTCAGGCTGCCAACTATTGTCCTTTTCAACCCATTTATAAAGATGACTTACAGGCACTTCCGCATCTTTTGATGCATTTGCAATATAAGCCGCCACATAAATTGTATTGTTAAAATATGCAACCGAATGGAAGTTATATGAACCCATGGTGCCTAAAATAGGAGGAGGAGTTGTTAATCCTGAATAATATTTCCAATAAACACCATTCCAACGACCCAAAGTATAATCGTTTGGAATAGGAGTACTCAAATCTTCGAAGAGCGCAAAATATTCGGTTGTTGTAGCAAATGAAGCCACAACACGAGAAGGCAAACCAGTTCCAAGTGGCTGTAATACCTGTGCTTTCGACGTAATTAAAACGCCCAACACCAGCAAAAACAACACTACCTTTTTCATCAGTTGCAATTTACGCGATATGATTTGAAAATTTTGCACTTTGTTTTATTTTATGAATCGCCAAACATAATACCCCGACAAACCAACACTCCAGCCACGATTTTCAATGGCAGAATTTTGTTTGTAATAAGGTGTAAACATCCCTTGCGTGTTGATACGCATTCCCACACTATTTTTAGAATTCAACTCGCGTTGAACACCAACTCCAAATTTTCCAGACCACAATAAGTTACGATAAACACCGCCATCAATGTCTTGCAACATCAAATTGTGATAGTTTAGTGTATTTCCTTTACGGGCCGATAAATAATTTGCTTGAATCAATGCCTCGGCAGTCATTGTCCATTTTCGATTCAAAGAATGTTCAAAAATGGCACCTACAGGCACACTTAACATTGATACATTTGATATACCCTCATAGTGAATTTGAGGACCTAAATTTAAATATCCAAAGATTGGGTAATTGCCATAAGCGTCGGCTTCAAAACCTTGCTGAACACTTGCGGGCATGCTGTCTCTGAAATGGAAATTCTGCTGGGTACGGTTCTGCATCCACGATAACCCAGCAGACAGCATCCACTTTTTAGACAACTGATATCGTAAGGCGAAGTGCACTTGTGATGCGCTGAGTGCAAATTCGCTTTCTTTCATTCTTTGTAAATAGTTTTTGTGTACGTATTGAGCCAACTCAGGGTTCGATTTGTACACCATTGAAGTTTGATTCTGATCATACCCCACCTCGAAAGCCCAACGCGACAACTTACGTTCTAATGGCTTTCGAGATGACGGGGTTATCAAAGTCAACTGTAAAAAATCACCGAAATGAAACGGGAATATTTGGGGTGATTTCGAATCGAAATCACTGTAAGCTACATTGCCCAAAGTTGATGAGGCCTCGGCAATAGAAGTTTCGAAAATTTCGTAAACAGGTGGTTCAACTTCATCATTGAACATTTTTTCTGTATACTGTGGATTGGTAAATTCAACTTTTTCAGATCTGTTGAATTTTTTAGCACTCATTTCAGGTTGTAAATTCAACCCTTGGCTTTGATCTAATTTTGAATTTGTTTTTTCTTGAGGGATGACAGCTGCGGAATGATTGTCAACTTTGGAAGTTGAAACAAGACCTTGTTGTTTAACTTGACCTCCTTGAGTCTGCATCATACCAAAATATGCCACACCACTCACAACTACGGCAGAAACTGCAGCAACAGCAGACCAAATTGCAATACGGCGTTTGCGATCATTTTTGTTGTCTAACTTAGACTCCAACTCGCTCCATACCAACATATTCGGCATAGGAGAGAAATCAGAAAATTTCTCCTTAAGCTGATTGTCGATATTTGAACCGTTATTCTTCAATTTCGTTGTTGTTTTGTTTTTCTTCAATCAAATCTTTGAGCATTTTTCTTGCCCTGCTTAACATACTTTTTGAATTCGATTCAGAAGTATTTAAATACTGAGCAATTTCTTTGTGAGTAAGGTTGTCGATAGCATACATGTTTAAAACCAAGGCATATTTTTCAGGGAGTTGCTTCATAAGCTCCAAAACCTGATCTGCCGAAAGTTGATTCATGCTACCTTCTTCCACTTCAATTTCCTCGGGGGCATCTACGTGATCGATATCAACAATGGTTGGACCACTTTTGGCTTTTCTAAATTTAGAAAGTGCCATGTTGATAAAAATCCGCGTCATCCATCCCTCAAAAAAAGAAACGTCTCGCAAAGATTGAATACTGTCAAAGATCTTCATGAAACCTTCTTGCAACAAATCTTGGGCATCTGCACTGCTGGGAGAATATCTCAGGCAGTGTCCGTACATTTTTGCACCAAACCGATCGAAAAGTTCCTTTTGGGATCTACGATCATTTTTGATACATCCGGATATGATTTCCTCATTTGTTAACAAGTAGCTTCAGATTTATGACGCGAAAAATAGAAAAGGTTGCAAAAAAAAATTAAAATTGTAGCAAATATGATCTCAACCCTATGAAAAACCAACCATTTTCGCTAAAAACTTTTTTTATTCTCGCTCTTAGCCTCTGCTATTCAACCAATATTTTTTCGCAAAGCTATGATAGAGAATATTATTCAGCCAATAAAGATGTTTCTATTTACACCTCCGAATTTCAAAAGGGCAAAACCGCTATTTCAAATTATATTTTAAAGAACAACGCCGATATTTTAAGTGAAAATTTGAGTCGCTACGATTATCGTGTCGATTTTTCAATTGACCAACAAACAATTCTTAACCTCGACTCCCTCTTACAAACATTGGGTTACGTGACAAGGTCAAACCAAACCAACAACAACAATAAATTAAAAATTAAAAATCTTCAAAACCAAATTGAAGATTATCAAATTCAAATTAGCCGTATCAAGGAGCGTTCTCGCAGAGATTCAACAGCCCAACAACGCAATAGCACTGAAAGTTCTATTAATTACAATGAAGATAAAATCAAAGAAGCCAATCGGAAACTCAGTCAGATTAACGAAAATCAATCTAAAGTTTTTGTGAGTATCAATTTGAATGATGAACTTTCTGTTCCAAGTGGAAATAGCAAAATTACTTGGGCAAAAATGCCGGGTATTGCCTACAATTATTTAATCGTAGAAAACCCAAAAATTGGAATGTCAGATAAAACATACGCCGGCATGAATTTAAAGTATATTTTCACTAAAGGAAAAAGCTTTTTTCAAATTGGCGTTCTCAAATCACAAAAAATAGGTGATGTGCAGGAATATGATTCTATCAAAACACCAAATACCATCAATGAATTTTTCACCATTGAGTTTGGACAAGATTTTTACACCAAACATTTCGGACGTGGAAATCGTAAATTTTTCAATTTATACTCAGGTTATACCATCGGTGGTATGATCCCGAATAAAAGAAACGACGACAACCTTGGGTTCATTCCTGTCCTAAATTTATCGATGGGCGTTGAGCTAATCAAAACGAAACATATTTTACTCGATGCCCGTGGATCTTATTTCTTACCGCTTCATGGCATCAACAGAAATACCAGAGGCATCCTTCTAGGAACTTCATTTAACTTTGTATTCTAATTCATTGAACCATGAAATTTGACAAGAAAAACTTATCGGAAGCAGAACTGATGCTCTTATACCGTGCACTCTTAAAACCTAGGGTCATAGAAGAACGCATGTTGGTTCTGTTACGACAAGGGAAGATTGGCAAATGGTTCAGTGGCATTGGACAAGAAGCGATTTCAGTGGGTGTTGCAATGGCCTTAAACACCGATGAATATATTTTACCTCTTCATCGGAATTTGGGCGTTTTCACCACCCGAAATATGACCGACGCCCAGCTTTTTGCGCAATGGCAAGGCAAAAAAAGCGGGTTTACAAATGGTCGAGACCGCAGTTTTCACTTTGGTAGCAACGAACACCACATTGTGGGTATGATTTCTCACCTTGGAGCCATGCTCGGAGTGGCCAATGGAATTGCCCTGGCCGATTTATTGGAAAACAAACAAAGTGTCACCCTCTGCTTTAGTGGCGATGGTGGTACTTCCGAAGGCGACTTTCATGAGGCGCTCAATGTGGCAGCAGTTTGGTCGCTGCCCGTCATCTTTTTAATTGAAAATAATGGGTATGGATTGTCGACACCTAGCAACGATCAATTCAAATGCAAACAATTCATTGACAAAGGAATAGGCTATGGAATGGAAACCCTTCAAATTGATGGAAATAACATCTTAGAAGTTTACCATGCCATCACTGACATTGCAGAATCCATGCGTCAAAATCCCAGGCCAATTTTGGTTGAAGCCCTCACCTTTCGCATGCGCGGCCACGAGGAAGCTAGCGGCACGAAATATGTCCCTCAAGAATTATTCGATCAATGGGCACCCAAAGATCCCCTCAAAAATTATGAAGCATTTCTTTTTTCGGAGGGATATTTAACTAAAGAACTACAACAAAGCATCGAATCGGAGATTCTCAAATCGCTCAATTCGGCCATCGAAACTGTTTTCGATGAACCCGAAATTGTAGCCGATACCCAATTAGAACTCAGTGATATTTTTGCCCCTTTTGTACTTCCTGAATTGCCAGAAGCAAGCGAAAATAAGCAAGAACTGCGACTCATCGACGCAGTGAGGAATGCACTTTGGATGGCCATGGAAAAACATGATAATCTTGTGATTATGGGACAAGATGTGGCAGATTATGGAGGTGTTTTCAAAGCCACCGACGGATTTGTAGAAAAGTTTGGAAAACAAAGGGTACGGAATACGCCGATCACCGAAAGTAGCATTTTAGGAGCTGGGTATGGACTTGCCATTCGCAAACATAAAGCCATCGTTGAAATGCAATTTTCTGATTTTGTGACCTGTGGTTTCAATCAGATTGTCAATAACTTAGCCAAAAGTCATTACCGCTGGAATCAACCTGCCGATGTTGTGGTGCGCATGCCTACGGGTGCAGGGGTTCAAGCAGGACCTTTCCATAGCCAGAGTACTGAAGCGTGGTTTTACCATGTTCCGGGACTTAAAATTTACTATCCAAGCACGGCAAAAGATGCAAAAGGATTGCTATTGAGAGCCATCGAAGACCCGAATCCGGTTCTATTTTTCGAACATAAATTTTTGTACCGTACACAATCAGACCTTGTTCCTGAAGACTATTATTTTATTGATGAGGGACAAGCGGCGGTGCACAATTTCGGAACAGACGCTTGCATTATCACCTATGGATGGGGCGTTCAAAATGCCTTGAAAGTGGTACAAGAAAACAAGTTGAATGTGACTGTTGTTGATTTAAGGACTTTGGTTCCATTGGATAAAAACACCATCGGCGAAGTTGTAAAATCAACTGGTAAAGTATTGGTTCTCACAGAAGATTGTCTCACTGGAAGCATTGCTTCAGACATAGGCAGTTGGATTTCTGAAGAATTTTTCGTATATTTAGATGCACCGGTAATGCGCCTAGGCAGTTTAGACACACCCATTCCGTTGGCAAAATCACTCGAAGACGATTTTCTCCCTTGGGGTCGGTTGAAAGGAAAATTGATGGAGCTAATTGAATTTTAAAATTCTTTTAAAATTCGATTAGAAAGATGAGATGGATTAGACAGATTAGATGGATCCAACCTACACAAGGCAACTTTAAACGTTAAACTTTAAACGTTAAACGTTAAATCTAAAGTGCATACAATCACCGTCTTTAACGATGTATTCTTTGCCCTCTACGCGTAATTTTCCAACTTCTCGGCAAGCAGCTTCAGAACCGTGATGAATCCAATCTTCGTAGGCAATAACTTCTGCTCTAATGAATCCTTTTTCAAAGTCGGTGTGAATCACAGCCGCCGCTTGTGGCGCTTTGGTACCTTCAGTGATGGTCCATGCCCTAACCTCTTTCACCCCAACGGTGAAATAAGTGATATAATTTAAGAGTTTATAAGCACCTTGAATTAACTTTTCGACACCGCTTTGCGACAATCCCATTTCTTCAAGGAAAATCTTACGGTCTTCAAAGCTTTCTAATTCAGCAATTTCAGCTTCGATGGCTGCAGAAATAATTAAAATTTCAGCATTTTCATCTTTAACAGCATTTCTCACTTGCTCAACATAAGCATTTCCGTTGATTGAAGAATCTGGATCTACATTACAAACATACATCACAGGCTTTTCAGTCAATAAGTTTAAGTCTTTAACAAACTCTTTCTTTTCAACTTCAATTTCAATGGTACGGGCATTTTTACCTTGCAATAAATGCGCTTTATAGGCTTCACAAACTTCTAATGTTTTAGCCGCTTCTTTGTCGCCACCTGTTCTTGCTTGTTTTGCAATTTTAGAAATTCTAGCTTCGAGGGTTTCCAAATCTTTCAATTGCAATTCGGTATCAATAATTTCTTTGTCGCGAATTGGGTTAACTGAGCCATCAACATGGATGATGTTATCATCATCGAAACATCTCAAAACGTGCAAAATGGCATGGGTATTTCGAATATTTCCGAGGAATTGATTTCCCAAACCATCTCCTTTAGAAGCACCTTTTACCAAACCAGCAATGTCAACAATTTCAATGGTTGTTGGCACAATATTTTGAGGATTAACAAGCTCGGCAAGCTTGTTCATACGTTGATCGGGAACAGTAATTGTTCCTACATTCGGCTCAATGGTGCAGAATGGAAAATTGGCTGACTGCGCTTTAGCGCTAGACACTGCGTTAAAAAGGGTTGATTTACCTACGTTAGGCAAACCTACGATTCCACATTGTAAAGACATTTGACTACAAAGTTACTCTAATAAATCACCAATATCTTGTAAAATTTTCTTGGTGAGGTTTTCTGCGGTTGTTAAACTCGCACTCTCAGCATAAATACGGATGATAGGTTCGGTGTTACTTTTACGCAAATGCACCCAATCTTCATCAAATTCAATTTTCACCCCGTCGATAGTATTTACAGGCTGTTTTTTGTATTTGTCGCGTATTTTTTCTAAGATCAAATCAACGTCGGTTCCTGCTTGTAATTCAGCTTTGTTTTTCGACATCATATAGGTTGGATACAATGCACGCAACCCAGAAGTTTTCATGTTTGAAGCTGCCAAATGCGATAAAAACAAGGCAATTCCAACCAGTGCGTCTCTACCGTAATGCAACTCAGGAACAATGATACCACCGTTGCCTTCGCCACCAATCACAGCATTGTTTGCTTTCATGCATTCAACTACATTGACTTCACCCACTGCACTGGCAAAATATTTTTGACCCGCTTTTTCTGTAAGTTCTTTTAAGGCTCTTGTGCTCGACAAATTGCTTACTGTTGCACCTGGATTGTGTTTCAATACATAATCGGAAATGGCAACCAATGTATATTCTTCACCAAACATTTCACCATCGTCGGAAATAAAGGCCAAACGATCTACATCTGGATCAACAACAATGCCTAAATGACATTTATCTGATTTTACAATCGAAGAAATTTCACCCAAATGCTCAGCCAAAGGCTCAGGATTGTGCGCAAAGTTTCCTGTTGCTTCGCCATTGATTAAAACAATATCATCTACACCCAATGCCTTTAATAAACGAGGAATGGCAATCCCACCCACACTGTTTACCGCATCAACTGCAATTTTATATTTCTTTTCTTTGATTAATTCAGGCTTCACCAATTCTAATTCCAATATTTTTTGGATGTGATAGTCTAAATAATCTGTTTTTGTCCTTTTACCTAATAAATCAACCGTTGCAAAATTGAAGTTTCCAGCTTCAGCAATTTCTAAAATTGATTCTCCATCAGCACCGCTAATAAACTCTCCTTTTTCGTTGAGAAGCTTTAAAGCATTCCATTGTTTTGGATTATGACTCGCAGTAATAATGATACCACCAGCAGCATTTTCAGCCACTACAGCCATTTCTACCGTCGGTGTTGTAGCCAAATCCAAATCTACAACGTCCAATCCAAGTCCTAAAAGTGTATTTACAATCAGTTCATGAACCATTGGTCCGCTGATTCTTGCATCACGGCCAATCACAATTTTTTTATTGCCTGACTTTCCGTAAATCCAAGAGCCATAAGCAGATGCAAACTTCACAATATCTATTGGCGTTAAATTATCCGCTGGTGAACCGCCAATTGTTCCTCTGATACCTGAAATTGATTTGATTAACGTCATAATTTTGGGGGTGCAAAAATAGTTAAAATTACAAGAATAATAACTAGTATTATGTAAATTTATTGTCGAATTATAGAGTTTATTTTCTAAATAACATATTTAACACTTTTCTAAAGTTTCCAACGCATTTTCTATCAGTTTAAACGAAAAAATGTACCTTTGTTGCATGCAGAAAATTGTTGAATGTGTTCCTAATTTTAGCGAAGGAAAGAATTTACAAATCATCAAACAAATTACAGATGCCATGGAAACCGTTGAAGGAGTGCAACTCCTCGATGTTGATCCAGGAAAAGCAACCAATAGAACAGTTGTAACCATTGTTGGTGAAGTAGAACTGGTGGTTGAAGCCGCATTTCGTGGAATCCAAATGGCAGCATCCCTCATCGATATGAGAAACCATTCCGGTGAACACCCAAGAATGGGCGCCACCGACGTTTGTCCTCTCATTCCAATTTCAGGCATCTCTATGGAAGAAACCGCTCAGTACGCAACTCAACTTGCCGAAAGAGTGTCCAACGAATTAAATATCCCTACTTATCTATACGAAAACGCCCAACCTAACAAATCTCGATCAAACCTAAGTGTCATTAGAGCAGGTGAATATGAGGGATTTTTCGACAAAATTAAAGAACCCCAATGGGCCCCCGATTTTGGCAAAGCAGAAATGAATGCCACCGCAGGTGCAACCGTTATTGGAGCCCGCGATTTCCTCATTGCATTTAACATTAACTTAAATACCAAAAGTACCCGCGTTGCAAACCGTATTGCTTTCGATGTTCGTGAAGCCGGTCGAGTGAAACGCGAAGGAAACCCAATCTCTGGCAAAATTGTGAAAGATGAAAATGGTGAAGATGTGCGTATCCCAGGTAAATTAAAAGCTGTGAAAGCCATCGGTTGGTATATCGAAGAATACAATATGGCCCAAATTTCAATGAATCTCACAAATTACCAAATCACTCCCCTACATATCGCCTTTGAAGAAACAAGAAAAAGTGCCGATGAAAGAGGTGTGCGTGTGACAGGTAGTGAATTGGTGGGACTTATTCCTTTGCAACCAATGCTCGATGCAGGTAAATATTTCCTAGAAAAACAAGGACTTAGCAGCGGAGTGAGCGAAGCAGAACTCGTGAATTCGGCAGTGAGAAGCCTTGGACTTTCTGAAATTTCAACGTTTGATCCTCAAAAGAAAATCATTGAATATATTCTAAACGACCCTAAAAAATCGAAGTTGGTTTCTATGTCTGTAAAATCATTTGCCGACGAAACTGCTTCCGATAGCCCTGCACCTGGAGGTGGAAGCATTGCCGCACTCTCTGGAGCTTTAGGCGCTTCACTTGGTACAATGGTTGCCAATTTAAGTGCTTCAAAAAGAGGTTGGGAAGACAGAGTGGGAGAATTTTCTCCTTGGGCTGAAAAAGGACAAAAAATCAAAGATGAATTGCTTTTTTTGGTGGATGAAGACACCCGTGCGTTTGATAAAATTATGGCAGCGTTTGGATTGCCAAAGGACAATCCAGAACAAGTTTCAGCCCGCAAGCAAGCCATTGAAGACGCCAGTAAGTATGCTACCGAAATTCCATTTAAAACCATGCAAGTGGCTTTTAGCTGCATTCCTCTGCTGAAAGAAATGGCAACCAACGGAAATCAAAACTCATTGAGCGACGTTGGCGTAGGCGCCATCTGCATAAAAACTGCTGTTAGAGGCGCTTGGTTAAACGTTTTAATCAATGCAAAAGGTTTGAACGACAAAGATTGGGCCGCAGAAATAGTTGCCAAAGCCAAATCCCTCCTAGAAGAAAACCATAAACTCTGCGACGAAATTGTCAACTACATCGAGGCCAAACTCTATAATTAAGGTTAAAGGGTTATTGGATTAAAGGGTTATTAGACTCAAGAGTTATTGGTTTTAAAGGGTTAATAGAATAGAAAGATGAATAGATTTGTTTATTTAATTCCTACTTATCTTCCTAATCCCTCTAATCTTCCTAATCCCTCTAATCTTTCTAATCCCTCTAATCCCTCTAATCTTTCCTTGAGAACCCTATTCGCCATATTATCCCTCTTCTCATCATCGCTGAACGCTCAGTTTGCGCCAGCGGCTGGAAAAATAGGCTCTACTGCCATCAAGTCCGACAGTT
>JACCEB010072261.1_pt1 | contig 16647 bp, 13 predicted proteins | sample 7454761 | NCBI WGS metagenome assembly JACCEB01 (sample SAMN15323454, study PRJNA562643) | freshwater metagenome | isolation source: river surface water | place: USA:Blue River Watershed | collected 2017-08-18 | reverse complement strand
GTTACCTGAATTAGTCCAACCGCTGTGTCTATCGTGACTTTGGTAATCGGTTCTTGCATCGGAACAATGCCAGTTTCTAAAACTGCCGTGACCGTACACATTGTGTTACTACCGGACATTGCGGTGAAGTTGGCTTGCTCAAGCACGATCATGCCAAAATCTGCTTCAGGTGAAATGGCTGGCATAACTATTGCAGAACATAGGGCAGGGTAGCCCCGAGGTTCGCGAAGTACTGTATGGCGCAGCCAATTCAGTTCTTTGGTGCAATATGCAAACCGCTGCGCCATAGTGTCACCCTTAACTAGGTGACCCATGTTCGTAATTACTCGACCAGGTTCACCTGCGGCATGAACGTCTACCGTTTCGATTACCAAAGGTTTCGACATAAATTTGCCTCTTAGCTAACGATCCAGTTTTCTTCAACAAACATGCGTTCGCGGGCTGCAAGGTGAGCGAGCGAATCAGCAGCAACACTTTTACCTAATTCTGTTGCGTAGGCACTTTCAAAATCTTCTTTTGAGTCAAACCATAGTTCTGAGATTCCGTCATAAGCGCCGCCGTCATCAACTAAGTTGAAACAGATTTTGCGCACTTTAGGAAGTTGACTTGCTAGTGGAGCGTGTTCTACAAGCCACCAATCTTTAAATTCTTCGTGGGTCATGTCTTCTTTGCGCTTAAGCAAAATAATGGCTTTAAACATTTTTCCTACTTCACTTTTGTAACGCGAGCATGTGGACGGCCACCCACAGATAACACAATCGCAATTAACATTTCATCTGCTCGTGGTGAATCACCGATTGAAATCTCAGCTGAATCCATATCATCAAATTCCCACCGGTCATCTTTATTGCCAATTGGCATAGTGATTAATGCACCTGGACCAGCAACTTTTTTAGTGCCCGGAATAATGTCAGCGCCACCACCAATTGCAGCGCGAACAGGTGCACCAAAACGTGGATGAAGTACCGCAGCAGTGTGCTCGAGTTCACCGTCAGTACCCACAATGGCACCTTTGCCATACCCGCGAACATCGCTTGCACTTAATCCGATGGCTCCCAGTGCAGCAATAGCTTTCTTAGATAAATACTCAGTTACTTCTGCGCTCATCAGTTCTAATTCAGTTAGATCCTTTACCAGCGCTTTACCGGCTAGTGGGTTAGTTACTACTGCAGCAGCAACAACTTTTACGGTCGGTGGGTTTACGGCTTGGCCACTTTCCCGAGTGATTTCTTCTACAGTTACTACCGTCTTACGAATCTGTGCCATGTGCACCTCCAGTTAGTCCATAACCTACTGCAAGGCCATTTGAATTTGGGCACTAGATTAGGGATCAGACTGAAACAAAGGAGTCCCCGGATGACCACTCGGATCACCCACTGGATAGATGGCAAGCCATGGAGTGGCAAAGCCGAACGGACAAGCGCAGTATTTAACCCAGCAACTGGCGTGCAAACTGGCGAAGTTGATTTAGCTTCAACTGCGGTGATGGCCGAGGCGGTAGCGGTTGCAAAACGTGCTGGAAAAGAATGGGCAGCTGCCTCTTTAACTAAGCGCACCTCAGTGTTGTTTGCATTCCGTGAATTACTCAATGCACACAAAGAAGAATTAGCCGCCATTATTACCGCTGAACACGGAAAAGTTTTATCCGATGCTTTGGGTGAAGTAACCCGTGGCCAAGAAGTCGTGGAATTTGCTTGCGGTATCCCACATTTACTTAAAGGTTCTTACAGCGAGTCAGTTTCCACTGGCGTTGACGTTTATTCATTGCGCCAACCGCTTGGCGTAGTCGGCGTTATTTCGCCATTTAACTTCCCGGCAATGGTGCCGATGTGGTTTTTCCCAATTGCAATCGGAGCCGGTAACTCAGTCATAGTTAAACCTTCGGAAAAAGATCCAAGTGCGCAAAATTTCATTGCGCAGCTATGGAAAAAAGCAGGCTTACCTGACGGTGTATTCAACGTTGTTCATGGCGATAAAGAATCAGTGGATGCAATGTTGGAGCATCCAGACATTAAAAGTATTTCGTTCGTTGGTTCAACCCCAATCGCAAAATACATTTATGAAAATGGCACCAAGAACGGTAAGCGCGTTCAAGCACTTGGTGGGGCTAAGAACCACATGCTTGTGCTTCCAGATGCTGATTTAGATCTAGTAGCCGATGCTGCAGTAAATGCCGGCTTTGGTTCTGCAGGAGAGCGCTGCATGGCGATATCAGTATTAGTTGCTGTTGAGCCGATTGCCGATGAAGCTATTGCGAAAATTGTCGATCGAATTGGCAAATTAACTACAGGTGATGGCACGCGAAACTGTGACATGGGTCCGTTAGTTACTTCACAACATCGAGACAAAGTGAAAAGCTACATCGATGCTGGTGTGGCCGAAGGCGCCAAAATTGTTTGTGATGGCCGCAATGTTGAACCAAACGCTGATGGTTCCGGGTACTTTATTGGCCCAACTTTGTTCGATTCAGTCCAACCAAGTATGTCAATTTACAAAGAAGAAATCTTTGGTCCAGTACTTTCGGTAGTTCGCGTTAAGTCTTACGAAGAAGGCCTCAAACTTATTAACGATCATCCATACGGAAACGGAACCGCGATTTTCACAAATGATGGCGGGGCAGCACGTCGCTTCCAAAATGAAGTCGAAGTTGGCATGGTCGGTGTGAATGTTCCAATTCCAGTGCCAATGGCGTACTTCTCATTTGGTGGTTGGAAAGCTTCGCTCTTTGGTGACACACACGCACACGGTATGGAAGGCGTGCACTTCTTTACTCGAGGCAAAGTTGTTACCAGTCGTTGGCTTGATCCAAGCCATGGTGGAATCAACTTAGGTTTTCCAACTCACGGATAATTCACAAAAAAAGCCCGCACATAATTGTGCGGGCTTTTTTGTTTTTAACTGCTATTTAAGTATTTTGGCTAGTTGGCCAGAGACAACTAATTTTTCGGCAGCAGCTAAGTCAGGAGCCAAGAAGCGATCAGGCCCGGGTCCGCCAGCTGTTTGGCGCAGTAATTCAACTGCCTTTGCAGTGGTCGGTGCTGGTTTAAGTGGAGCACGTAAATCTAATGCTCGGGCTGCAGTTAGATATTCGATACTGATTATCTTGGCTAAGTTCGCCACACTTTGGCGAAGTTTACGAGCCGCACTCCAACCCATCGAAACATGGTCTTCTTGCATCGCTGAACTCGGAATTGAATCAACACTTGCGGGAACTGCAAGACGTTTATTTTCAGAAACCAATGCTGCCTGCGTGTACTGAGCGATCATTAATCCGGAATCAACACCTGGATCATCAGCCAAGAAAGGCGGTAAACCATGTGAGCGAGCTTTATCCAGCATTCGATCTGTTCTGCGCTCAGAGATTGAACCTAAGTCTGCTGCGGCAATAGCAAGAAAATCTAAGACATAAGCAACAGGAGCGCCATGAAAGTTGCCATTCGAAGATACTCGACCATCTTCGAGCACTACAGGATTGTCTACAGCAGCTGCTAGTTCTCGCTGTGCAACCAATCGGGCATGTGCCAAGGTATCGCGCACAGCCCCAGCAACTTGTGGTGCACAGCGAAGTGAGTAAGCATCCTGAACGACGGTGTCATCGTCTTGGTGCGATGCCACTATTGATGAATCCTTGAGAGCCTGATAAATGTTTGCCGCGCTAGTCGCTTGGCCTGGATGTGGTCGAAGTGGAAGGTGAAGCTCAGGAATAAATACTTGGTCTGTACCGAGTAGCGCCTCAACACTCATTGCTGCAGTTAAATCGACACTGTCACAAAGCTGTTCTAAATCGGTGATGGCTAAAATCAACATGCCGAGCATTCCATCCGTGCCATTGATTAGCGCTAAACCCTCTTTTTCAACTAGTTGCACCGGCTGAATGCCAGCGGCGTTAAGCGCGTCTTTTGCCGAGATAATTTTTCCGTCAGTGCCTTGAACTTCGCCTTCACCCATTAACACCATTGCACAGTGGGCAAGTGGAGCTAAGTCACCACTACAACCGAGCGACCCAAATTCATAAACCACAGGAGTAATTCCAGCGTTGAGAATTGCAGCCATAGTTTCGACGACAACTGGGCGAACACCTGTATGTCCGCTACATAAGGTTTTTAACCGCAACAACATAAGGGCACGTACAACTTCACGTTCTACAGTGGTACCTAAGCCAGCAGCATGTGAGCGAATAAGTGAACTTTGAAGTTGTTTGCGCAGTTCTGGTGAAACATGGCGATTTGCTAGTGCGCCAAATCCAGTCGAAACTCCATATACAGGCGTTGGTGCAGCGGCTAGCCGGTCAATATGTTCGCGAGTTTTCGTTACTGCAGCTAGTGCTTCAGCGCTGATTGTTACTTTGGCGTCATGTCTTGCTACAGCAATCACGTCTTCAAAAGTCATTCCAGATGTCTTAATGACTACTTCGTTCATGAACTTGCTCCTTTAGTAAACACAACGTTCCCATCTTTCCAAGTTTTAGAAATAAGTGGCACACCAGGCCGATATGCAAAATGAACGTAAGTTGGTGCGTTAAGCAGCACAAAATCAGCATTACTGCCAACACTTAGTTGACCAACATCGCTTCTGCGCAATGCTTTCGCGCCACCTTTAGTGGCTGCATATAGTGCTTCATCAACTGTCATGTGCATTTCTCGAACTGCTAACGCGATAGAAAAAGGCATGTTAGTTGTGTAACTACTTCCAGGATTGCAATCAGGTGACAGGGCCACTGCTGCACCTGCATCGAGTAAGTCACGTGCACGGGGGTATTGCGCAGACCTGGTACTGAAATCACACGCTGGAACCAATCCAGCAACAGTTTGACTATTTGCAAGTAGAGCGATGTCTTGGTCAGTGAGAAAAGTTAAATGATCGGCGGATGCACAATCTAACTCAACTGCCATCTGAATACCTTCACCTTGTTCCAATTGATTCAAGTGAACTCTTGGCTTCAATCCAGCAGAAATTCCAGCCTTTAAAATTTTTCGAGTTTGTTCAACTGTGAATGCACCACGGTCGCAAAAAACATCAATCCATTTTGAATGAGGTTGACAGGCTTGCAACATTTCGCCACAAACTAAATCCACATATGTATCTGGTTCACTGGAATATTCAGGTGCAATCACATGCGCACCTAAGTAAGTGACTTCAGAAGTTAATTCAGCAGCTACTTTTACACTTCGCTCTTCTGTTACAACATCAAGGCCGTAACCAGATTTAATTTCGATTGTCGTAGTACCCGACTCTTGCATCTCGGCAATTAATCGAGCCGCATTGACTTTTAATTGATCAGCAGTTGCTGACCTAGTTGCTGCCGTAGTTACTTTGATTCCACCGGCTGAATACGGAACACCAGCCATGCGAGCAGCAAACTCTGTTGAGCGATCGCCGGCAAAAATAAGGTGCGAGTGACTATCAACGAATCCAGGGATTACACACTTTCCGTATGCTTCGACGGTAGGCAAACTTTTGTCTACTGAGCTCGAATTACCAACCCAAGCAATTTTTCCATTGACCACACTGAGCGCAGCATTTTCGATTAAACCAAGTGGACCTTCGCCAAGTTCTGCATCATTCGTAACCAATAGGCCAATGTTGACCAGACTAAAGTCCACAGATTTATTTATCGACATATTTAAAGGTAGTCGCCATTTTCTAGCATCGGTACGTGTACATGTTTTGCCTTTGCCACATCAACAGCCAAGTCATAACCGGCATCAACGTGACGAATTACGCCCATACCAGGGTCGTTTGTTAATACCCGAGCGAGTTTTTGAGCAGCAAGTGCAGTTCCATCAGCAACGGATACTTGACCGGCATGAATTGATCGACCAATCCCAACACCACCACCATGATGAATTGAAACCCATGAGGCTCCGGATGAAATGTTGATCATGGCATTTAGCAGTGGCCAGTCAGCGATTGCATCTGAGCCATCGAGCATGGCTTCTGATTCACGATATGGAGATGCAACAGAACCGCAATCTAAGTGATCGCGGCCGATTACAATTGGTGCACTAAGTTCACCTTTTGCAACTAGGTCATTAAATGCCACACCAGCTTTATCGCGTTCACCATAACCAAGCCAGCAAATTCGGGCAGGTAAGCCTTGAAAAGCAACTCGTTCCTGAGCCATATTTATCCATCGACGTAAATGTTCATTTTCTGGAAATAGTTCTAGAACTGCTCGATCTGTTCGAGCGATATCTTTTGGATCTCCAGATAGTGCTGCCCAACGGAATGGACCTTTACCTTCACAAAACAGTGGACGAATGTAGGCCGGAATAAAACCAGGGAAGTCAAAAGCTCGATCGTAGCCACCTTTTCGCGCTTCATCGCGGATTGAATTTCCGTAATCGAATACTTCAGCACCCTTATCCATAAATCCCACCATGGCTTCAACATGACGAGCCATAGATTCGCGGGATCGATCAGTGAATTCATCCGGCTTTTTATCTGCGTATTCGCGAGCATGACCAAATTCAATTCCAGTTGGAATGTAGTACAGCGGATCATGTGCCGACGTTTGGTCAGTGACTATATCTACTGGTACATCCATCTCTAAAAGTTGAGGCAATACTTCTGCAGCATTTCCCACCAAGCCAACGGATAGCGCACGCCTTTCATTTTTAGCTTTAAGGCAACGATCAACAGCATCTTTTAGATCAGTTGTTACTTCATCGAGGTATCTGGTCTCTACCCGACGACGTAGCCGAGTTGCGTCAATATCGATAATTAGACAGACGCCTTCATTCATAGTCACCGCAAGTGGTTGAGCTCCACCCATGCCACCACAACCACCAGTTACGGTAAGCGTTCCAGCAAGAGTGCCGCCGAAACGTTTTGCGGCAACAGCAGCAAAAGTTTCGTAAGTACCTTGAAGAATTCCTTGCGTACCGATGTAAATCCAGGAACCAGCTGTCATCTGGCCATACATAGTTAAACCAAGTTGCTCTAGTCGACGAAACTCTGGCCAGTTAGCCCAGTCGCCAACTAAGTTTGAATTTGCCAGGATCACTCGCGGTGCCCACTCGTGTGTTTGAAAAACGCCAACTGGTTTTCCAGATTGAACCAACATAGTTTCGTCATTTTCTAAGTTGGTTAAGGTACGAACTATCGCATCAAATGAAGCCCAGTTTCTTGCGGCTTTGCCTGTGCCGCCGTAAACAACTAGTTCATCAGGATGTTCGGCCACATTCGGATCTAAGTTGTTCATCAGCATTCGAATAGCAGCCTCTTGCTGCCAACCTTTAGCTGACAATTTAGTTCCGGTAGCAGCTTTTACTGGGCGAGGACCTGACAAGCGAAACACCATACCTTTTGGACTTATTTACATTCTTGATTTTGATTCTGAACCAAATCAATTATTCAACGCTAGCCCAAAACTCACTAGGGCAATACCCATTTTTCTTACGAATGAACCGGTACCGTAGGCGAAATTACCTGTAACCGATAAGTTTTAGTTACTGATTTAAGAGAGCGTTGCTATGACAAATCTGCCAACTGATCCGTTATGGCCTAGAGCTGGCCATTGGCTGTCGACAACTGCACAAAAAAATCCAGATCTAATTTTCTTAGGTGTTCCAGCGCATTTAACTTCAATCAGCCATACAAATGCACACACAACTCCAGACGCAGTACGTGAGGCACTACTTAGATACTCAACTTACTCTTGGTCAAATAACTTGGATGTTGCTCGAGCAAGTTTTTTTGATGCGGGCAATGTAACTGAACCCGATTATGAAGACGGCGAATTACGAGTTGAGCACAAAATCACAAACCTGCCTGAATCAGAATTACTCATAGCTATTGGTGGCGATAACTCGATAACTTATTCAGTTGCCAAGTCTTTTTGGCAAGACAAAATTGGTAAGGCAGGCTTAATCACTTTTGATGCACACCATGATTTGCGAGATGGGGAAAGCAACGGTTCTCCAGTTCGACGGTTAATTGCAGCAGGATTGCAAGGCACCCACGTGGTGCAAATTGGAATTAGTGATTTTGCAAACTCTCCTGAATATGCAAAGCGGGCAAAAGATTATGGCATCACTGTGATAACTCGAGACGCCGTGCGAAAGCGATCACTTTCAGAAATCATGCTCGAGGCATTAGAAATTGCTGGCGCTAGCGGTGGACCGATACATGTTGATGTTGACGTTGATGTTTGCGATCGATCGGTTGTCCCGGCCTGCCCAGCAGCTGCGCCAGGGGGAATAAGCGCAGATGAACTTCGTCAACTGGTCCACTTAGCCAGCCTAAATTCAAAAGTTAAGTCCATGGATTTCACTGAAATTGATGCCAGTATCGATAGTCCGGATCAACGAACTGTTCGATTGGCTGCGCTTTGTGTTTTAGAAGCGGCAGCAGGGGTAGTAATTCGGACCGGAAACCTACAAAATTAGTAACTAAGTAATCACGAGAGGTAAACCATGACCACATTGAAAAACTTTATCGGTGGCAAATTAGTCGACCCAGTAAAAGGTCAGATGATGGATATGGAAAATCCAGCTACCGGCCAAGTTTATGGACACGCACCAAAGTCCTCACCAGAAGATGTTGATTTAGCATTTAAAGCAGCTGATGCAGCATTCGATTCTTGGAAACGCACTAGCCCTGCAGATCGCAGCTTGGCCCTATTTCGTATTGCTGATGCAATGGAAAAACGCGCTTCGGAAATAATCGCAGCTGAGGTTCAAGACACTGGTAAGCCGGTGTGGTGGATGCGTGATATGGAAATGCCAATGATCGTTGATCACACTCGCTTCCATGCCACGTTAGCTAGAAACTTACCTGGCCTATCAACTGGTGAATATTTGCCTGGCTATGACTCAACAGTTCGTCGTGAACCAGTTGGTGTTTGTGCACAAGTTGCACCATGGAATTATCCGATGCTGATGGCTGTCTGGAAATTTGCGCCAGCGATCGCGCTAGGCAACACAATTGTTTTAAAACCTTCAGATACAACTCCGGCATCTGCGGCAATCTTGGCTGAAATTTTTGCTGAGTATTTACCAGCTGGTGTAGCCAACATTATTTATGGTGATCGCGATACCGGTCGGGCAATGGTCGCACACAAACGTCCAGACATGGTTTCTATCACTGGCTCTGTGCGTGCTGGCATGGAGATTGCGGCTAATGCTGCACCTGATCTAAAACGTGTTCACCTAGAACTTGGTGGAAAAGCACCGGTAATAGTTTTTGCTGATTGTGACTTTGATCGCACAGTTGATGAAGTGGCAACTGCAAACGTCATGAATGCCGGTCAAGACTGTGCCGCTGGTTGTCGCGTTCTTGTTGAAGAAAGTATTGCTGATGAATTCACCCGGGCACTAGCCAAGCGCATCAGTGAATTTAATTTTGGTGCGCCAGAGGATGACAAGAATTACTACGGTTCATTAAACAGCCAGGCACAATTAGATCGAGTGCAAGGCTTTATGGATCGCCTGCCAAGTCATGCTCAGGTTCTGACCGGTGGCAAAGCCTCACGCCTTAATGGTGGTTATTACTTTGAGCCAACTTTGGTTGCCGGCTTGAAGCAAGATGACGAAATGATTCAAAATGAAGTTTTCGCATCGGTACAGACAATTCAAACCTTCAAGGATGAAGCTCAAGCTGTGCAGATGGCTAATGATGTTGCTTACGGTTTAGCTGCATCAATTTGGTCAACAAACCATCAGAAAATTATTCGAGTCAGCCAAGACATCGACTTTGGTCAGGTTTGGGTTAACTGCCACTTAGTTCAAGTTGGGGAAATGCCAAATGGTGGATTCAAACACTCTGGCCATGGCAATGACCTTTCTAATGAAGCGATTGAGGGCTATACCCGAGTGAAGCACGTAATGAGCTTTACTGGTCGGTAAGCGACCGTTTTATTCAAAAAAAGGCACTGGTAATCCAGTGCCTTTTTTGATTTTTACCTTATTTTTTCTTCGCTAGGCTTGAACTTCATCAACCCAAAGGCAGCCAAATGGATTTGCGTAATCGAGATTTCTTGAAAGAAATCGATTTCACGGCTGCCGAATTTAATTACTTAATTAATTTAGCAATTGAGCTAAAGCGCGAAAAAAAGGTGCGCAATGAAAAACAACGTATGGTTGGCCGGAGTATCGCCCTAATTTTCGAAAAACCCTCGACTCGCACTCGATGCGCATTTGAAGTTGCGGCGTTTGACCAAGGTGCATTCACAACTTATTTAGATGGCTCATCCTCGCAAGTTGGGCATAAAGAATCTGTGGCTGATACAGCTCGAGTCCTTTCTCGTTATTACGATGCAATTGAATATCGAGGTAATGAGCAAGAACTTGTTGAAGAATTAGCCGAGTATTCAGATGTCCCGGTTTATAACGGGTTAACAGATAAATGGCATCCCACTCAAATGCTGGCTGACTTTATGACCATGATGGAGCACTCAGGTAAGCAGCCTAATGAAATTAAATTCACCTACGTTGGGGATGCAAGATCAAATATGGGTAACTCGCTGCTTGTGACTAGCGCATTACTCGGTAGCGAAATACGAATTGCCTCACCAAAACAATTGTGGCCAAAACAAGATATCCTAGACATCGCAAATAACCTGGCTAAAACAAGCGGAGCTAAGTTACTGCTGACTGAAAATATGTCAGATGCCCTTCCTGGTGCTGACTTCGTGCATACAGATGTATGGGTCTCGATGGGCGAGTCCGAAGAAATTTGGAAAGAGCGCGTTGAATTATTAGGTGATTACCAAGTCAATTATGAGACTTTGGCTAGCACCCAAAATCCAAATGCAAAGTTCATGCATTGCTTACCGGGCTTTCATAATGAACAAACAACTGTTGGTCGGGCGATCGCAAATAAAACTGGAATGCATGAAGGTTTAGAAGTTTCGCACGATGTATTCGAAGGACCAGCAAGCGTAGTTTTTGATCAAGCAGAAAATAGACTTCACACTATAAAAGCAATCATGGTTGCCACAATCGGTGAAATTTAGATCTAATCCAAAGGAAATAAGTGAGTAAATTATTTAGTCCAGTAAAAATCGGTGGCGTCGAAATTAAAAATCGGGCTTGGGTTTCACCCATGTGTCAGTATTCGGCAGTTGATGGAGTAATGCAGGACTGGCATGCCGTAAATTATGGTGCGTACATTTTGGGTGGAGCTGGCCTAGTTATGGTCGAAGCAACCGCTGTCAGGCCCGAAGGCCGGATTACGCCAGGTTGCACTGGAATTTGGAACGATAAACAAGCTCAGGTTATGACTGAGATAACTGGATTTGCACATAAACATGATGTGAAAATTGGAATTCAACTTGCTCACGCTGGAAGAAAAGCATCTGCGTCCTCTCCCTGGACTGGACTTAAGTATGTCAACCCTGATCAGGGTGGATGGCAAACCGAAGCACCTTCAGCAGTGGCTTTTGAAGATTATCCGGTACCAAGGGAATTGACTCTAGAGGACATCGCAAGGCTAAAGAATGATTTTGCTGCAGGTGCGGAGCGAGCTCTATCAGCGGATTTTGATGTAATCGAAATTCATAGTGCACATGGTTACTTGTTACATGAATTTTTGTCACCTATTTCAAATAAACGCACCGATGAATATGGTGGATCCTTTGAAAACCGCATTAGGTTACTTTGCGAAATTGCCAGCGAACTTAGATTAATCGTGCCAACTTCAAGGGCGCTAGGTGTTCGAATTTCTGCCACTGATTGGATCGAAGGCGGCTGGGATGTGGATCAGAGTGTAGATCTTTGTCGTGAACTGAAATCTAGGGGCATTGATTTTATTGACGTCTCGTCAGCAGGAATTTCCTTGGCGCAAGACATAAAACTGGGACCGGCTTATCAGACACCATTTGCTGAACGAATTCATCAGGAAACCGGGATCGCCACAAATGCCGTTGGGTCAATTACAACGGGACCCCAAGCAGAAGAAATTTTACAACGCGGAAATGTAGAAGCAGTCATGATTGGTCGAGCAATGCTTGCAAATCCTCATTGGCCAGCCCAAGCTGCAGTGGATCTTGGCGAAGACTTACCTCTACCAAATCAGTACTTGAGGGCGGTTTTTAGTTAACTTTAGGTTTACTTGCAGCCAAAATTGAGCCAAGCAAAATAATTGGAAATGCCAGTGCAATTCCAACAGTTAGCGGTTCGCTCAAAATTGCAATCCCTAGCACTACAGCGACAGCTGGGTTTATGTAAGTAATGATTGTGATCCGACTCGGCCCAACTTCATCAACTGCCTTAAATAGCAGAATGAAAGCAAGGGCAGTACAAAGTACGCCAAGACTAATCACACTAAGAATTGTTTGCATCGAAACTGTTTCAACATATTTCCAACTGCCACGATTTAACTCAAAAACCACAAAAGGTGTGTAAATCGCCATTCCCACAAACTGCGACCAGGCGATAATGCCAATACTTGGCACATCGCTCAAAAACTTAGAGATAATTACTGGTCCTAGCGCATAACCAAGAATCGCTAAACTCACAATCGCTACTGACCACCAGTTATCCGCACTTATTTCAAAACCAACCAGTAATGCAACGCCAGAAAGTCCAATTAACAATCCACTGATTCTCTTTAAGTTCCAGTGTTTATCTAAACCAAGTTGGTGAGTAATCACGGCGTTGACGATTGGAACTGCTGCGACTAAAAGTCCAGTTAACGAACTGGAAATACCTTGTTCGGCATAACCTAGTGCACCAAAGGGAATAACCATTTCAATAACTGCGAAAAGTAGAATCGCTTTTCCGTGAGTCCGAATAACGCCTGCTTGCCCCTGTTTATAGGCAAGTGGAAGCAGTAGAAGTGCACCAATAAGTAGTCGACTAAAAACCACCATGGCTGGTGAAATTTCTTCAACTGCAATACGAATAAATAAATAAGGTGTTCCCCAAATAAGCCCAAGTGCCCCAATTAACAGCCAGCCACGTTTAGTCATGAGCACGAGTCTAGACAGGGATAAATGTCCAGTAATCTTGGGGATTATGAGTACGCAATTGCCAAATGCAGATCAAAATCAGCAAGATCCAAATGCGATTGACTTTAATGCCATTCAAGAAAAGTGGCTGCCTATTTGGGACGAGTTAGCGCCATTTCGGTCAGGGCGCCCAGATGACACTCGACCAAAAAAATATGTACTCGACATGTTTCCTTACCCTTCTGGTGATTTACACATGGGACATGCTGAGGCTTATGCACTCGGTGACGTAATTGCTCGCTATTGGGTGCACAAAGGTTTTAATGTGATGCATCCAATTGGTTGGGATGCTTTTGGTTTACCAGCTGAAAATGCCGCAATCAAGCGTAATGAAAGCCCAGCCATCTGGACTTACGAAAACATAGCAGTGCAAAAAGCATCAATGCGTAGATATGCCTGCTCATTTGATTGGGATCGAGTACTAAATACTTGCGATCCTGAATACTACAAATGGAACCAGTGGTTCTTTTTACAGATGTATAACCGAGGATTGGCATACCGAAAAGCATCTGCCGTTAACTGGTGTCCGTCATGTCAGACCGTTTTGGCAAATGAACAAGTAGTTGCTGGATTATGTGAACGGTGTGATTCGGTAGTTACCAAGAAAAAACTAACCCAGTGGTATTTCAAAATTACCGAGTACGCCGATCGCTTGTTGGATGACATGGCGCAACTTGAAGGCAAGTGGCCGGAAAAAGTTTTGCAAATGCAGCGTAATTGGATCGGCCGCAGTCAAGGTGCTGAAGTAACTTTTGACATTGAGGGCATGAATAAGTCAGTTGTTGTTTATACAACTCGACCAGATACATTGTTCGGCGCAACTTTTTTCGTCGTCGCTGCAGATTCTGATCTTGCGAGTGAATTAGCAACAGGTACTGAGAGCCAAAAAGAATTTGAAGCCTACTTAGAAAAAGTTAAGGCAACTAGCGACATTGATCGTTTGGCAACTGATCGACCAAAGACTGGAATATTTTTAAATCGTTATGCAATAAATCCTGTCAATGGAGAAAGGCTTCCGATTTGGGCAAGTGAATATGTGCTGGCTGACTATGGCACAGGTGCAATCATGGCAGTGCCGGCTCATGATCAACGAGATTTAGATTTTGCACGTACTTTTAACTTGCCAATTCGAGTAGTTGTTGCAAGTGAAACCGACCCAGCACAAACGGGCGTGGCAACTGCAGATGATGGTGCGCATGTAAATTCTGGTCCGCTAGATGGCTTAAATAAATCTGATGCGATCAGCAAAATGATTGAAATTTTGCAAAAAGATGGTCGAGGTAAACCAGCTAAAAACTATCGCTTACGTGATTGGTTAATTTCACGTCAACGTTTCTGGGGAACCCCAATTCCTATTGTTCATTGCCCAAAGTGTGGCGAAGTTCCAGTTCCGGAAAATCAGTTGCCAGTTGAACTGCCAGATGCAACAGGTTTAGATTTAGCGCCAAAAGGAACTTCACCACTTGGCGGTGCCGAAGAATGGGTTAATGTTGAATGTCCATCTTGTGGTGGTTCGGCAAAACGTGATGCTGACACCATGGACACTTTCGTGGATTCTTCTTGGTATTACATGCGTTATTTAAATCCGCAATTAACTGATCGCGCTTTTGATCCGCAGCAAGCAAAAGATTGGCTACCAATTGATCAATATGTTGGTGGCGTCACTCACGCAATTTTGCACCTACTTTATAGCCGCTTCTTTACCAAAGTTATGTATGACATGGGATTGGTTGATTTCACTGAACCGTTCACTCGATTACTGAATCAGGGCATGGTCATCATGGATAGTTCTGCGATGAGTAAAAGCCGAGGGAATTTAGTGCGTCTTAGTGATGAGCTAAATGATCACGGTGTAGATGCAGTTCGCTTAACTATGGTTTTTTCTGGGCCTCCTGAAGATGATGTTGACTGGGCCGATGTTTCTCCAAGCGGATCAAAAAAGTTTTTAGGTCGGGCTTATCGCCTCGCTGCTGATGTGAAAAGTCCTGTCAACGCGGATTTCAAAACAGGTGATCGCGCATTGCGAAAAGCAACACATAGAGCATTGAATGATGCGCAACTAGCTGTAGAAACTTACCGCTTCAACGTAGCAGTGGCCAGAACCATGGAACTGGTAAATGTCACTCGCAAAGCAATTGATTCAGGCTGTGGCCCAAATGATCCTGCGGTTCGAGAGGCTACTGAAGCAGTGGCAATTATGTTGTCCTTGGTGTCACCATTCACCGCTGAAGAAATGTGGGAAAAGTTAGGACATCAACCATCGGTTGCATTAGCACCATGGCCAGAAGTTGATCCAGATTTACTTGTCGAAGATGAAGTTGAAGCAATAATTCAAATTAATGGCAAGATTAAAGAGCGAGTTCAAATTTCACCAAATATCAGTGAAGACGAATTTCGAACTTTGGCACTTGAGTTGCCAAGTGTGGCTAAAGAAATTGCAGGTAAAGCCCCTAAAGCAATTATTGTTCGACCTCCAAAACTCGTGAACATCGTTTTGGGTTAAGACCTAATAGGCTGACAGTAATTAATGGCACTTGGAATAGTCACTGACTCAACGGCATATTTGGCCCAAGACTTTATCGACCGCAACCAGATCAAAGTAATTCCAATCCAAGTGGTGATAGACGGGAAAGCACATGCCGATTCACCAGAGATATCTGTAGCTGAACTTGTTAGTGCGTTACGCGCAGGTAAATCTGTAACAACTGCAAGACCTGGAGTTCAAAATTTTACTGAGGCATATAAAGAATTGATTAACGCCGGAGTCACAGAAATTTTGAGTATCCATATTTCTGGCAAGTTGTCCGGTACTTATGAATCTGCTGTGATGGCAAGTAAGCAATTTGAAATTCCCATTGCAGTTTTAGACAGCAAAGGAGTTGCTGGATTCCTAGCCCTAAGTGTTATCGAAGCTGCGAAATTGCGTACTTTAAACCGATCACTGTCTCAGATTGAAACTGAGTTACAAGATTCAATTGCCAATCGAAAAATGTATTTTTATGTAGATACTTTGGAATTTTTACAAAAAGGTGGTCGGGTCACTTCTTTGCGATCCAAAGTTGGCCAACTGTTCACGGTTAAACCAATTTTGAAAATGGAAAAAGGTCAGGTTGAGTTACACGAACTAGTGCGAACAGAAGCAAAAGCTGTTAAAAGATTGGTCGAGCTTGCGACCCAGGAGAAATCAACTGATTCATTTCTGATTAATCATGTTGCTGCAGCAGGTAGAGCTGCCCAGGTTGCCCAGGAATTGACAGCAAAAAATCCAGCAGCTGAATTCTTAGTAAGCGAGGTAGGCGCAGTAGTAGCAGCGCACGTCGGCCCAGGCGCAGTTTCAGTAGTAGTAAATTAACAACCCGAATTAATTAACAGTAGAAATCCTGTGGGGCTATCTGGGTCCACATTTCTTAATTTACGTAGATGCGTTCATTAAATCGATCGAGCCAAAACATCCAAAAACGCCTTAGTAAGTTATTCGCGAGTCGAGAACTTAATCCAACTTTTATCGATGAGCAAGAAACCCAAGTATTAATTAATCCACCCGATTTTGCCTTACGACCAATAATTAGGGGTGGTGTAGTACTAATTATTATTGTCGGTGCTTTTTGGTGGCTAAATAAACCAGCAGAAATGTCGCAAGTAGCCACATTAAGTAATCAATCGACTACAAATCAACATTCCGAAAATCAATTTGG
>JACCEB010405724.1_pt1 | contig 16648 bp, 17 predicted proteins | sample 7454761 | NCBI WGS metagenome assembly JACCEB01 (sample SAMN15323454, study PRJNA562643) | freshwater metagenome | isolation source: river surface water | place: USA:Blue River Watershed | collected 2017-08-18 | reverse complement strand
GGACTATTTGCAAGAGCTGACGCCGTTCCGCAAAGCTGATTAAGCGGCCTTGCGGTTGGTGCCGACCAGCCAGTCCCGCGCCGCACGCTGGGCCAACGCAATCTCGCGGGCTGACATTTCCGCTGCCAGATCGGCGCGATATTGCTGGGCGCGCTCATCCCCGCTCATTGCGGCCAAGTTAAACCATTTATGCGCCTCGACATAATCTGGGGCGATGCCATCCTGCCCCGAGGCATAGGCTATGCCCAATTCAAAACAGGCCTCGGGCGCGCCATTGGCTGCATCTCTAAGCCAACGGTTTATCTTGAACACCCCAGTGATCAATGTGTCTGCCATGATCGTTCATCCTCTATCCGCCTTGGATGAGGTGATTGGACCAAAATGGTTTAAACAAGCAGTTAATGGACTAACAAATTTATGCAGCGGGCAGCACTGGCAGATTGTCTATCAACCGCGCCTTGCCAATGCGGGCAGCCGCAAGCAGCCGGCCAGGGCGATTGAGTTTCTCAAGCGGAACAAGGGTTTCGGCGTCGACCAACTCGACATAATCAACTGAGGAAAAGCCGGCTTTCTGCAAGGCAGGTGCAATGCTGGACAGCGTATTGGCAATGTCGTCACCGCCCTCAATGGCCCGCGCGGCATGGCCCAAAGCACGCGGCAGCGATACCGCAGCGGCGCGTTCCTCCGCCGTCAAATAGGCATTTCGCGATGATAGGGCGAGGCCATCATCCTCGCGCTGGGTGGGAAAGCCAACCACATCTATGCCCATGTCCAAATCAGCGGCCATGCGGCGGATAATGGCCAATTGCTGCCAATCCTTTTCGCCAAAAATCGCAATGTCGGGCCGCACTTGGTTGAACAGCTTGGCAACTACCGTTGCCACGCCATCAAAATGGCCGGGCCGTGCGGCGCCGCACAGCCGATCGGGCAGGCCTGCAACGCGGATATTGGTAGCAAAGCCTGTGGGATACATTTCGTCGACGCTCGGCATCCACAGCACATCGACGCCGGCAGTCAGCAGCTTGGCAGAGTCTGCCTCGGTCCGGCGGGGATAAGCCTCAAAATCTTCATTCGGGCCAAATTGCTTGGGGTTCACAAAGATAGAGACGGCAACGCGCGTGGCCCGTTTTTTTGCCTCCGCCACCAAGGCCATATGTCCGGCGTGCAGCGCCCCCATGGTCGGGACCAAGGCAATCGTCTCGCCAGCGGCGCGAAAGCTGCCCAAATGCGCGGTTAGCGCAGCACGATCATGGATGGTTTGCACGGTCTTTCCTGCACGGCTATTAAGGGCTTTCGTCTCTAGCGAGAGTAAGGGAGGCGAATCAAGGAAGGATCGCAGCAGGTTCATGTCGGGGGCAAAGCCGCACATCATCGTTTTCGCCAATGAAAAGGGCGGTTCAGGCAAATCGACAACGGCGGTGCATACTGCTGTGGCGCTTGCTGTGTCTGGGCATAAGGTTGCCGCGATTGATCTGGATACGCGCCAGCGCACATTGGCCCGCTATTTGGAAAACCGCGACGCCACAGTGCGCCGCCGCGATGCGGATCTTGAGTTGCCACTTTATTCTGTTCTCGACCCACTGACGGAAGCCGCGCTCGAGGCAGAAATTGCGCGCTTGAGCGTGGGGCAAGATTTTCTGATTATTGATACGCCGGGCCGGGATGATCCCGTGGCGCGCGCCGCCATTGCCCGGGCGGACACAATAGTGACGCCCATTAATGACAGCTTTGTTGATCTGGACTTGATTGGCCAAGTTGATCCGGAAAGTTTCCGCGTCAGCAAGCCCAGCTTTTATGCCGAGCTGATCTGGGATTTGCGCAAAGAACGCGCCCGCGCCGATGGGGCGACCGTGGATTGGGTGGTGCTGCGCAACCGGCTGCAGCATCTGGATGCGCATAATATGCGACGCGTTGGTGCGGCCTTGGGGGAATTGTCCAAGCGCGTTGGCTTTCGCACCGTGCCGGGGCTGAGCGAACGTGTGATCTATCGTGAGCTTTTCCCCAAGGGGCTAACGCTGCTCGATAAGAAAGAACTGGGCGGTTTTTCCGTCAGCCATGTCGCGGCGCGGCAGGAATTGCGCGAGATGATTTCTGCGTTCGCGCTGCCCACACATGATGCCGCCCAACGCGAATTGGCGTTTGGCTGATGCGTTTTATAATTTTTTTTGCTGTCATCGCGGCCATAATTTGGCTGTGGCGCAGCGCCAAACGCCCTTCTGAAATCATGCGCCGAGACGAGGCCGCACGCCTATTGGGTGTGGCGGAGGATGCAACAGCCGATGAGATTATTGAGGCGCATAAAAGACTTATCGCCAAGGTGCATCCCGATGCCGGCGGAAGCGCAGATTTGGCCGCCCAAGTGAACCGCGCGCGTGACGTGTTGTTAGACGCCAATCAAGGCTGAACGGGGTTAGCAAATCCGCCCGGAGGGGTACTTGATTCCCCGTGCCGATTTGGGCAGGCCGTGAAGATCAATTTTCCAAGGAAAGCCGGGCCAAATGACGCATGAGTTCCACGCCACAGCGCTGCGCGAATATGATATTCGGGGAATTGTTGGCGACACGCTGACGGACGCCGATGCTTGGGCCATTGGCCGCAGCTTTGCGACCATCGTGCGGCGTGCAGGCGGCAAGACAGTGGCTATTGGCTATGATGGTCGCTTGTCCTCCCCCATGTTGGAGGCAGCCCTGATCAAGGGCCTGACAGAAAGCGGTGCTGATGTCGTGCGCGTGGGCCTAGGGCCAACCCCAATGCTCTATTATGCGGAGGCCGCTTTGGAGGGCGTAGATGGCGGTATCCAGATAACCGGCAGCCATAATCCCCCCAATTACAATGGCTTCAAGATGGTGCACGCCCATGCGCCCTTTTTTGGGGCAGATATTCAAACCATTGGCGCTCTTGCCGCTGCGGGGGATTGGGAGGCTGGGGTCGGCACCGTCCGCGATCACGATATTTTTGACCAATATGTCGCCCGGCTCGCCCAAGACTTTACAGGCGGCGCCTTCCGTGTGGGGTGGGATGCCGGCAATGGTGCGGGCGGCGCTGTCATTGAGGCTTTGGTCAAGCGCCTGCCTGGGGAGCATCACTTGCTCTTTACCGATATTGATGGAACTTTCCCCAACCATCACCCAGACCCCACAGTTGAAGCCAATTTGGAAGATCTGCGCCGCCTTGTCGCAGAGAAGAAACTCGATTTCGGACTGGCTTTTGACGGCGATGCCGACCGGATTGGGGCGATTGATGGCGAGGGCCGGGTGGTATGGGGGGATCAGCTGCTCGCTATCCTGTCAGAAGCCGTGCTGAAGGATGTGCCGGGGGCAACAATCATTGCCGATGTTAAAGCCAGCCAAGCGCTTTATGATCGCGTGGCCGAATTGGGTGGCACACCGCTGATGTGGAAAACGGGCCACAGCCTCATCAAAGCAAAGATGAAAGAGGTCAACTCGCCCCTCGCAGGCGAAATGTCGGGCCATATTTTCTTCAAGCATCGCTGGTATGGCTTTGACGATGCCATTTATGCGGGCTTGCGCCTGATTGAAGCTGTCAGCGAATTGGGCGGTTCTTTGACGGCCCTTAGATCTGCCATGCCCGCCATGATCAACACGCCTGAAATGCGCTTTCAAGTTGATGAAAGCCGCAAATTCGCCGTGGTGGAAGAAGTTTTGGCCCGGCTGGAAGCCGAAGGCGCAGATGTGAACCGCACCGATGGCGCACGGGTGAACACGCCAGATGGTTGGTGGCTGCTGCGCGCGTCCAACACGCAAGATGTGCTGGTGGCCCGCGCCGAGGCGAAGGATGAAGCCGGATTGGCCCGGCTCTTGGCGCAAATTGATGCGCAACTGGCGGCATCCGGCTTAGAGCGCGGGGAAAATGTGGGGCATTAAACCCGCTTGGCCTTGGCTCGCACTCGCGCGGTGATGGGGCGGACAATGCCAATCCCCAAATTGCCTTGGGCGTAATCAGCCACCAACTCTTCAGTTGGGTAGCGGGTTTTCAGCTCATCCCAAAAGCGATGGACTTCAATTTCGGGGTCAAATCGGTTGGGGATGACATCATGCAGCGCGATAAAGCCATTTGCGGCAACAAGCGGAGCGTAGAGTGCAAAATCTTGCCGAACGCCTGCATAGCTATGGTCAGCATCAATCATCAGCACATCAATTTTGCGCCCCGCCAACAAGGTTTCGATGCGATGGCGCGTTTCCACGAGGTGCGAATTTGCTCGCACCAGGTGCAGCGTCTGGCCGGGCTTTGTGAATTTGCGATACAGGGCCTCTTTCCAGCGTGGATAGCCGCCGCCATTGCGGCCATAGGGCAAATCAAGGCTGATGATCAGCGCATCTGGTGCCGCGTGCTGGCAAAACAGGAATAAAGTGCCCCCTTTGGCTGTGCCAATTTCCACAATGACGCGCGGCTGCTTTTCACGCACGCGGTGCATAAGCTGACTAATTTCCCAAGGGTTTTGCAACGGGCGGATCGCGCCGCCGCTTTCCTGCATCGTAAACTGCACAAGCGCCGTTGTATCGTCTTTGAACGCACGTTGCTGCAACAGCCGGGCCATACGCCCCGCGCCCAGCCAATCTCGAAAATTCTTCGCTTGATAATTAAGATAGGCAAGCGCGTTGATGAGGCGGACTGCCCTGCCTTCACGCCGCATTTGGCGCAGCCGGGTTTTTAGAAACGCAATCATCCATCTCTCCGCACTCTATGGGGCAAGAGCCATAGGCTATCATGCAGATCCGCCGCCTGAGCGTGAAAACTTGGTTAGAAAGGCAGTGAGACGCTGATCTTTTTTACTGGAATGACAGGGGCGGAGCAGTGCAGAGAAGGTGTGTGTCAGAATTACCCTCTCTTCTTCAAAATTGGTTCGCCAAACGGGGCTGGTCGCCGCGGCGCTACCAAATGGAGATGCGCGACGCCTATATGGCGGGGGAGCACGCCTTGCTGGTTGCACCAACTGGGGCGGGTAAGACGCTGGCCGGGTTTCTGGCGACATTGGCTGATCTGGTCGCGCATCCGCGTGACGGGCTGCACACAATTTACATCTCGCCATTAAAGGCGCTGGCCGTTGATGTCCGGCGCAATTTGCTGCAGCCCATTGAAGACATGGGCCTCGATATTCGCGTGGAAACGCGCACAGGCGATACTCCGTCAGATCGCAAGGCCCGGCAGCGGGCCAAGCCGCCCCATATCTTGCTGACCACGCCGGAAAGCCTCAGCCTGCTGCTCTCCTACCCCGAAAGTGTCGACATGCTGGCCGGGGTGCAGCGGATTGTGATTGATGAGGTGCACGCCTTTGCCACAGGCAAGCGGGGGGATTTGCTCAATCTTGCCATGGCCCGGCTGCAGGCGCTTGCCCCGCAGATGCGCCGGGCGGCCTTGTCTGCCACAGTGGCTGAGCCAGAGCTGTTCCAGCGCTGGCTTGCCCCCAAAGGCGGGACGGTGCGGCTGGTGCAGGGTGATGCTGGGGCCCCGCCTGATCTTGCCATTTTGCTGCCGGAAGATCGCGTTCCTTGGGCCGGACATAGTGGGGCTTATGCGGTGCCGCAGGTCATGGCCGAAATTGAAACGCATCAGACGACAATTGTCTTTTGCAACACACGCGGCCTGTGTGAGCTGATTTTTCAGGAATTATGGAAAATCAACGATCATAAGCTGCCCATTGGCATTCACCATGGCAGCTTGGATATTGAGGCGCGCCGCAAAGTGGAAAATGCGATGGCAGATGGGCGGCTGCGGGCCTTGGTTGCCACGGCCAGCCTCGATCTGGGGGTGGATTGGGGCAATGTCGATTGCGTCATTCAAATGGGTGCGCCCAAAGGCTCGTCGCGCCTGTTGCAGCGCATTGGCCGCGCCAATCACCGTTTGGACGAGGCGTCTGAGGCCATTCTCGTCCCCGGCAATCGCTTTGAATATCTGGAGGCTTTGGCCGCGTGGGATGCCATTGGGGAAGGCGTGCTGGATGGCGAGCCCTTTCGCCCCGGCAGCTTGGATGTGCTGGCCCAGCATCTTATGGCTTGTGCCTGTGCCGCACCTTTTGATGAAGCGGCCATGCTGGCGGAAGTGCGAGGGGCAGCCCAATATGCGGATTTAGAGGAAGAGACATTCTCTCGCCTGCTCGATTTCATTGCGACAGGGGGCTATGCGCTGCGGGCTTATGATCGCTTTCGCCGGTTAACGCGAACGCCCGATGGCCTGTGGCGGATCACGCATCCGCAATTTGTGGCGCAACACCGGCTGAACGCCGGCATTATTGTTGACACCCCCATGCTGGATGTCAGCTTTAAAAATGGGCGGCGGCTGGGCCAGCTGGATGAATATTTCGCGGCCAGCCTGATGCCGGGCGATAGCTTTTACTTTGCAGGGCTAAGCTTGGAGGTAGAGCGCACTGACGCACAGGGCCTGACCGTTCGGGCGACCAGCAAAAAGGCCCGCATCCCCAGCTATATGGGCGCGCGTATGCCGCTAACGACGCATCTGGCAGATCGTGTCCGGCATTTTCTGCATGATCGCGCCAGTTGGGCGCGTTTTCCCGATGATGTGCGCGATTGGCTGGAGGTGCAGGACCGCGTCTCCACCCTGCCCGCACCCGGGGAGCTGCTGGTCGAAACTTTCCCGCATGAGCAAATGCACTATATGGTCGTCTACAGCTTTGAAGGCTGGAATGCGCACCAATCGCTTGCCATGCTCCTCACGCGGCGCATGGAGGCCCAAGGGCTGCACCCCATTGGCTTTGTCGCCAGTGATTATAGCTTTGCGATTTGGGGGCTTGAGCCCATTGACGATCCAGCAGCCCTCTTGTCCGCCGATATTTTGACTGACGAGTTTGTCACTTGGGTGGAAAATTCAGCTCTGCTCAAGCGCGCGTTTCGCGAAGTGGCGGTCATTGGCGGGCTGGTGGAGCGGCAAATCCCCGGCAAGCGCAAGACGGGGTGGCAAGTGACCTTTTCAACTGATCTCATTTACGATGTGTTGCGCCGCTATGAGCCTGACCATCTGCTCATGCAGGCGGCGTGGGCCGATGCGCGGACGCGGATGACGGATGTGGGCCGCTTGGGCGCGCTGCTCGACCGCGCAGCGCAAACCATGGTCCATAAAAGGCTAGATCGGATCAGCCCCTTGGCCGTGCCTGTTATGGCAATTGTTGGCCGGGAAAGCGTGGCGCAGGGGGCAGCCGAAGATCAGCTTTTGTTTGAGGCTGAGGCCTTGGCCAAAACCGCAATGGGCAGTCGGACCTAGCCTTTCGACTCATTGCGCCAAGGCCCGGCTATGATAGGCTTGCCAAGCGTTGCCCAATGGCACGCCAATCATGGAGATACCGATGCACGCTTTGGTGCTTGCGGCCTTGCTGTTCAGCCCCAGCCCCGTGCTGGCGCAAGAAAGCCGCGACACATTTGTTGCCGAGGCGACGGCCTCTGCTGCGGCAGATGTGGTGCCCACGGGTGATGATGGCGCGGCGCGCATGACCGTGCCTGTCATGGTCAATGGCCAGGGGCCTTTTTCCTTTGTGATTGATACGGGCGCGGATCGCACTGTTATTTCGCGCGAATTGGCAGAGCGGCTGGCCCTGCGCAAAGCAGGCAATGTGCGCCTGCACGCCATGGGCGGCAGTGGGCGGGTGGATGTGGTCAAGGTGGATCATCTGCAAATCTCGCCGCGCGTCTCGCGCCGGTTAGAGGCTGCCGCCTTGCCGCGGCAATATATTGGGGCAGATGGGCTTCTGGGTCTTGATAGCTTGAAGGGCCAGCGGATCATTATGGATTTTCGGGCCGGCACAATGACGCTGGAACCCGCCACCCAGCGTGAGCGTGACGTTGACTCTGCCAGTGATGTCATTGTGGTGACCGCCCGGTCGCGTCTAGGGCAATTGGTGATGGTGGATGCTGATGCCAATGGCCAAAAAGTCTGGGTCGTGGTGGATACGGGCGCCCAGAATAGTGTGGGCAATTTGCGGCTTAAGCGGCTGATGCTGGCGCGCGACCCGCGCACGACAACGCGCCCAATTGAGATGATTGATGTGCTGGGCCAGCGCACCCCGGCAGACTATACCATCGTCAATCGGCTGCGGATTGGCGGCGTGTTAATGGGCAATGCGGCCATTGCCTTTGCCGATGCCCATCCCTTTCGCCTGTTTGATTTGCACAATAAGCCATCCATGCTGATGGGCATGGAAAGCCTGAAAAGCTTTGATCGCGTATCCGTGGATTTCATGGCGCGCAAAATTACATTTTTGCTGCCCTCTGGCGCGCCGCGCGCCGCTGCCGGCCAGTCAGCTGGGGGTGCCACGGGGGCAGGGCGCCCCTGATTATCGGCGGATGCAGCCAAGGGCGGCGGCATCTATGGCAGTGGCTGCGCCTTGCAGGCGATAGCTATCTGCAAAGGGCCGGCCATTTACATCAACAGTTGAGATGCTCATGCTGCGCGCTGCGCGGATTTTAGCAACAATAAAGGCATCATGACGGGGGCTTGGCCCCCAGGCGTCATATTCCCCCGCCATCAGCCGCCAGCGCCGGTCCCCCACGCTCAGCATAACATCGGCGCCTGCCTGGCGTTGCCGGCTCAGCCGAAAATGGACTTGGCCACGGATCGCCTTGTCAGGCCAATGGGAAATGGCGGCAAAGCCCCGCCATTTGCCTGTGCCCGGTTCAACGGGCGTTGCAATGGCAAAGCAGCGCAGTGGCTGGGTGTCTCGAAAGCTGCCCCAACTGCCAAACATCCCCAGCGGCGCGCGCGCCATGGCCGGGCTGGCGCTCAGCCCCCAGAGCGCAAGACAAGCGGCCAGACTGCGCATGAGGTTAGGCCAGATGCCCGCCGCCGCCTTGGCGGACAATGCGTTCTGCGCCATTTTCGATGACGACCATGGTCCCCTGCGGCAGGCTGGGGGCAATGGGGGCTTTCCACGGATCAGTGATGGGCAGGCCCAGCAACAGCCCGCGCAACACCCGGCTCGACATACCGTGCATGATCACCAGCCGGTCGTCTTCAATATGCGCCGTCTCTTCCAGCCAGTGAGTCAGCCGTGCGGCAATCTCATCATACCATTCGCCTTTTGGCGGGCGGACGCTGAACAACCCGGTGTCTGCGTCCATAATCGGCCCGATTTCGCTCATAATATCGGCATAGGTGCGCCCCGCCCAATCCCCCACATTGATTTCGTACAAACGCGGCTCGTGCGCGGTTTGGTGCCAATCATGACCAATATGTTCCGCGACAACGGCCAAAGTCTGCAAGGCCCGGCCCGAGGGGGAGCACCAGAGTTGGAGTTTTTCCCCCGGCTTGAGCCAGTCTGCCAGCGCGGCACCCATGGCATCGGCTTGTGCGAATCCGGTGCGGGTCAACGGGGTGTCGAGCTTGTCGCCCTGCATCCGTTTGGCAAAGTTGAAGACTGTCTCGCCATGGCGAGCGATGAAGATGCGACCTTTAATGTTCATAGCCCGCTTTTCCCACAATTTATTGCTAGTGCAAGCGAAAGGCGGGGGTTGCCGTGCCCGCCAATCTTGTTCATGACCCTAGAATATTGATAAGGCCGACTCCCATGCGGCCAGTAGACGATTTTCGGGGGTTTGAATGAAGGCGACGATCGAACGCGCAAATCTGTTGAGGAGCCTCGGCCACGTCCAGTCGGTCGTGGAGCGTCGCAACACAATCCCCATTTTGTCGAATGTCCTGTTGGAAGCCACAGCAGATGGCACCATCCGCCTGATGGCGACGGATCTCGATTTGCAGATTAATGAGTCGCTCGAAGCCGTAAGTGTCGACGTTCCCGGCGCCACCACAGTGTCGGCGCACACGCTGTTTGATATTGTCCGCAAGCTGCCCGAAGGCACGCAAGTCTCGCTGACGGCAGCCGATGGCAAAATGCAAGTTGTGGCCGCCCGCTCGCGCTACAGCCTCAACACGCTGCCGCGCGATGATTTCCCGATGATTGCGGAAGGCGATTTGCCGACCCGTTTTGAATTGCCCGCCGCTGCGCTGCGTCAAATTATTGATAAGACGCGCTTTGCAATTTCGACGGAAGAAACCCGCTATTATCTCAATGGCATTTTCTTCCATGTCGCAGATGACGGCCAGCCTGTGCTGAAGGCCGCTGCCACGGATGGTCACCGCTTGGCTCGTGTCACCATTCCGCGCCCGGAAGGGGCCGAGGGCATGCCTGACATCATCGTGCCGCGCAAATGCGTGGGCGAATTGCGCAAGCTGCTGGATGAAGTTGAAGGCACAGTGGAAGTATCGCTGTCGGCCACCAAAATCCGCTTTGGCTTGGGCACGGCTGTCCTGACGTCTAAGCTGATTGATGGGACTTTCCCAGATTATAGCCGCGTTATCCCAACCGGGAATGATAAGCTGCTGCGGATTGACCCGAAAAGCTTCATGGCTGGTGTGGACCGCGTGTCGACCATTGCGTCGGATAAGACTCGCGCAGTTAAAATGGCGCTTGAGCCAGATCGGATTACGCTTTCGGTCACTTCGCCGGAAAATGGCACCGCGGCGGAAGAAGTGCCGGGCAGCTATTCCTCCGAAGCTTTCGAAATTGGCTTTAATGCCCGCTATTTGATGGACATTCTCAGCCAGGTGGAAAGCGACAGCGTGGAAGTGCATCTGGCAGACGCCGCTGCGCCAACGCTGATCCGTGAGAATGATAAGTCCGCCGCGCTCTATGTGCTGATGCCAATGCGCGTCTAACCCTGTTCAGCCGCCCCGCTGTGGCTGGGGCGGCGTGAACATGCGGTTCAGCATCCGGCGGGCAGCGGCCATCAACGCCAGTGCGCCAAAAAGCAGGATGACCGCGGTCAACGCTGCGGCAACGGGCGCGTTGAAGATGAGAAGCACTAGCCCGGCTGAAATTACATCTTCGCCTATTGAGACTGCGATATTGCTGAACGGCTCTGGGCTCGCATTGATGATGGCGCGTGTTCCTGCCTTGGCACTATGGCTGATAAGCGCACCGCTGCCGCCCAAAAGCAGGGCAAGGATTTGCCAAACGGGTTGCACGGGATCCATCACGGCCAGCGCCAACAGCGCGCCGCCAATCGGCCGAACAAGGTCGTGCACCACATCCCATAGCGAATCGAGCCACGCGACCTTATCGGCAAAAAATTCCAGCATAAGGCCAAGGCCCGCTATCCCAAGCACCCAATGATGCGCCAAAATCTGCAAGCCCGCCACATGTCGTGGCGCCTCAATCATCCCAAAGTGCATGGCAAGGCCCGTGGCAAACACGCACAGATAAATCCGCCAACCCGCCAACAGGCTTAGGCTTGCGGCAATGCCCAGCATGGGGATGATGTCCATCGCTTTTGTCTCTCCCTTGCGCGCGCTTCCGGCTTGCCCGCTGGCGCTGGCTGGTTCAAGACAGGCATACCAAGCGATTGCGGATAAAGGGAGTGGTGCGGCAGTGAATATTGATATGGCTGAAGCCGGAGAGACGGTTCCCGCAATTCCCGCGGCCACGTTGGTCTTGTTTCGTGAACGCGCGGATGGCCCGCCTGAATTGCTGCTGGTCGAACGGTCCAAAGGCATGGTGTTTGCCGGTGGGGCAATTGTGTTTCCCGGCGGGCGTGTCGATGCAGATGATCATCACTTGGCCAGCCGCCACAGCCATATTGAGGCAGAATGTGCTGCGGCCCGCATTGCCGCCATTCGCGAGACAATTGAAGAAAGCGGCGTGCCTGTGGGGCTCGCCTCTGCGCCGCCCTCGGGCTGGTTGGAAGAGGCACGCAAGGCACTCCACGCGCGTGAAAAATTCAGTGCGCTTCTCGATGCAGCAGATTTAGCCCTAGATTTGGAGGCGCTGATCCCCTTTGCGCGCTGGCGGCCCAATTTTAAGGAAACGCGCGTGTTTGACACGCGCTTTTACATTGCCCGCGCGCCTGATGATCTGCCCGAAGCCATTGTCGATGCGACGGAAAACGTCCGCACCTTTTGGGACAGCGCACAAGCAACAATAGAGGCGGCCTTGCGGGGTGATGTCCACGTCATCTTCCCCACGCACCGCAATTTGGAACGGCTGGCCCTGTTCAACACTTTTGAAGAAGCCCGCGCCCATGCCGAGACGGTGCCCGTAGAAACAGTGACGCCATGGGTGGAGAAGGATGGGGAGAATATCTTCCTCTGTATTCCCGAAGGCCTGGGCTATCCCATCACGCGCGAAAGCATGAAGACGGCCAAACGCGCGGGGGATTAACGCCCCCGCAGCGCGGAAATGGTCGTCCCCACACTAATCCGCTCTGCCTCGGTTTTCAGATGCAGCAGGCGCAGGCCTTGATGCTGCATGGCCTCGGCCAGTGCGGGGGCAAATTGATCAGTGGTTTCAACAGTCGCCGCCCAGCCGCCATAGGCGCGCGCCAAAGCGGCAAAATCAGGGTTGAACAGCCCCGTTCCGGAAACACGCGTCGGATATTCGCGCTCCTGATGCATGCGGATGGTGCCGTACACGCCATTGTCCACCACCAGCACCAGCATATTGCAGCCATATTGCATCGCGGTGGCGAGTTCTTGCCCATTCATCATAAAATCACCATCGCCTGCCAGGGCGACGACCATCTTGTCGGGGCAACGCAGGGCGGCCGCAACAGCGGCAGGCGGGCCATAGCCCATGGCACCCGCCGTTGGCGCCAATTGCGTCCCCGGCCCGCCATAGGGCCAATAACGATGCCACCAGCCTGAGAAATTGCCCGCGCCATTGCACAGGATGCTATCCGCCGGCAGCGCATCGCGCATCGTCGCCACGCATTGGCCAAGGTCCAGCTTTGTCTCAAACGGGGCAGGGGTGTTCCACACCAGCCAGTCCTGATGCGCCTCCGCCCCCCTGGGGGAGGGCGAGGCAGGGGCAGGCAAGGCGGCAGCCGCCTGTGTAAAGCGCGTCATATCCGCGCAGATCGCCAGATCGGCTTTATAGACGCGGTTCAGCTCATTGGGGTCAGGGTGAACATGGATCAGCGTCTGGCCCGGATGATCCGGGGTGATCAGCGTATAGCCATCAGTCGTCGCTTCGCCCAATCGTGCGCCAATCGCCAGCACAAGGTCTGCCGATTTGATCCGCGCGACGAGCTTAGGGTTGGGGCCATAGCCCAAATTGCCCGCCCAAACGGCGGAGTCATTGGCCATGGCATCCTGACGACGAAAGGCCGAAGCAACGGGAATGCCCCAGCCTTCGGCAAAATTCTGCATCGCCTGTGCCGCCTCAGGCGTCCAGCCCGCCCCGCCAATAATGGCGACTGGGTTCTTTGCGGCTGTCAGATGCGTCGCCAGCGCCGCCATCTGTGTGGGCTCTGGCGCTTGGGCAATGCGTTCGACGCGCGGCCGGTCCATCGCCTCTGCCAGCTCGCACAGCATATCTTCGGGCAGCGCAATGACGACAGGGCCGGGGCGGCCCGACATCGCCATAGTAAAGGCACGGGCCACATATTCGGGAATACGCGCCGCTTCATCAATCCGCACGGCCCATTTGGCAAGCGGCGTGAACATCGCAGTAAAGTCCACTTCCTGAAAGCCTTCGCGGTCCTTCATTCCCCGATCCACATCGCCAATGAACAGGATCATCGGCTGTGAATCTTGCATCGCGACATGAACACCAATGGCGGCATTGGTTGCCCCCGGGCCGCGCGTCACAAAGGCAATGCCCGGCCGCCCGGTCAGCGCCCCATCGGCACAGGCCATGAAAGTCACGCCACCTTCTTGTCGGCAAACGATGTTTTGGATTTCAGGCCGATCATGCAGCGCATCGAGGACAGCCAGAAAGCTCTCCCCCGGCACGGAGAACAGGCGATCAACGCCTTGGATCACCAACTGATCCACCAAAATTTGGCCACCTGTGCGCAACTGTGTCTGTGTCATGCCCTGTCCTTAGGCGAGGCTGTTTCAGGAGAAAAGGCTCACGCCTCTGGCCGTGTCCAAATCCAACTGAGGCAGAGGAGCGCCACGCCGGGTGGGATGAGCGACCAAGGCAGCGAGAGGAAGAGAAAGCCAATGACAATGCTCACTGCAAAGGCCCCCGTTGCTGCTTGTTTGCCTGTGCGGCTGATAATCCCCTTTTCCCGCCACGCGCGCAGGGAAGCCCCATAGCGCGGGTGATTGAGCAGCTTTGCCTCCCATGCCGGGTTGCTGCGTGAAAAGGCAAAGGCGGCTAGGATCATGAAGGGAACTGTTGGAAGGATTGGCAGAAAAGCGCCAATCACGCCAAGCCCAACGGAGGCCATGCCCAGCCCCAGCCACAATGCGCGGCTTATGGGGGCGCCTTGGTTCATGCTTGGTGGATCGCTTTGGTCACGAGATAGCTGTCTAACCCTTCCGGCCCGCCTTCGCTTCCAAAGCCCGATTCTTTAATGCCGCCAAAAGGCGCATCGGGCACGGAAATGCCAAAGCTGTTAATGCCCACCATCCCGCTTTCCAGCGCATCGCCCAGCAGATTTGCCTGTCGGCCATTTTCGGTAAAGGCAAAGGCGGCGAGGCCATAAGGCAGGCGGTTGGCTTGGTCGATCGCCTCGTCAAAGCTGTCAAAGGGCCGCATCAGGGCGACGGGGCCAAAGGGCTCATTCGACATGACATTGGCCTCCAGCGGCACATCAGCCAGCACTGTGGGCTGATAGAAAAAGCCTTGATTGCCGCGCGCGCCACCGGCCAGAACGCGCGCGCCCTTGGCTCGTGCATCTTCGACCAGTGCGTCAATCGCATCTGGGCGGCGCGCATTGGCCAGCGGGCCCATCTTGGTCGTGGCATCCATCCCGTTACCGACCACCACCTGCTGCGTCCGCGCGGCAAAACCTTCCACAAAGCGGTCATAAATGCCGCGCTGCACGTAAAAGCGTGTGGGCGAGACGCAGACCTGCCCGGCATTGCGGAATTTCTGCGGGACAACCATGTCGAGTGTCTTGTCCAGATCACAATCGTCAAAAATGAGAACGGGGGCATGGCCGCCCAATTCCATGGTGATCCGCTTCACGCCATCCGCCGCCAGCCGCATCAAATGTTTGCCGACGGGGATGGAGCCTGTGAAGCTGACTTTGCGGATGATGGGGGAGCCAATCAAATGGCGGCTTACGCTATCTGGCACGCCATAGACGAGTTGTGCCACATTGGCAGGCACACCCGCATCACTCAGGCAGCGCATCAAGGCAGAGGTGCAGCCCGGCGTTTCTTCAGGCGGCTTGGCAATGACGGAACAGCCAGCGGCCAATGCCGCTGCCAGCTTTTTCGCCATCAGATAAACCGGGAAATTCCACGGCGTGAACGTTGCCGTTGGGCCAACGGGCTGTTTGATGACAATGGATCGCTGGCCACTGGGCCGCACCAGCACGCGGCCATAAGCGCGCTTGGCTTCTTCCGCATAATAATCAAACAGAGCCGCCGATGAGGCAACTTCGCCACGTGCTTCGACCAGCGGCTTGCCTTGCTCGGTCGTCAGCAGCAGAGCAATTGCCTCCGTCCGCTCTCGGATCAACGCGGCGGCTTTATGAAGGATCGCCCCGCGCGCCTCGACATCCATCTGGCGCCACGCGGCAAAGCCCTTGGCCGAGGCGTCCAGCGCCTCATCCAAATCCGCTGCGCTGGCGAGCGGAAGTTCGGCAATGGCATTGCCAGTTGCGGGGTTGAGCACGGCATGCGCATCGCGGCCTTCGCCGGTGCGCCAACTGCCATTGATGAAAAGCTTCAGCTCTGCGTCATAAGTCTGTGTCATGCGCACAGGCTTACCGCATCCTCAGCGGTAATTGAAGCTTATCGAGATGCGATCTGTTTTAGCTTTGCTGGGCGTCACTTCATGCGTCAGCCAGCTCTCCCATAGGAAAATCGTGCCGGGCTTGGGTTCGGCATAGATAAAGGGTTGAAACTCTTCGGGCGCATCCGTCGCACGGGCCGGGGCCGCCATCATCCGCGCCAGCCGCGGGTCTTCCAGCTTCAACGCGCCAGAGCCTTTGGGGACGGAGATATAGCAGGTGCCAGAAATGATGCTGTGCGGGTGGATATGGCCTGAATGTGTGCCGCCGGGCTTTAAGATATTGACCCACAAGCTATCCAGCTTGGGCTTGCGCCCCAAATCAAAATGACACGCCTTGGCAAAGGCGCGGACATGCTTGTCCAGCAGCCGCCTCAAATCTTCAAAGGCAGGGTCGCGGATCGGCAAATCATTGAGCGAGGCATAGGAGGTATAGCCCTTATAGCCATGGTCTTTGGACCAAGTCTGCCCCGCGACATCATCCTCGGCCAACGCATAGCAGCTATGCTCCAGCTCTTCGATAAGGGCCGGATTCTCCAACTGCCCTTCATAAAAGGGCGTCACGAAAAGCGAACGGATCGTCATGGCTCTCGCCATGCCCGCCAGCGGGGGCGGACGCAAGCCATCGCGCGATTTGCGCTTCCCTTTGCGCGGCTTGAGTGCCAGATTTCAGTCCAACGAAAAAAAGGGAGAGTATGCGCATGGAAATCATCGCTGAAGGTCTGGCCTTTCCGGAAGGCCCTGTCGCCATGCCCGATGGCAGCATCATCCTAACCGAAATTGCCAATGGCCAGATCACGCGCGTCTTTCCCGATGGCCGGAAAGAGGTGGTGGCGCGGCCCGGCGGCGGCCCCAATGGCTTGGCGCTTGGGCCGGATGGTAAGCTCTATTGCACCAATAATGGCGGCTTTAACTGGAATGAGGCGAACGGGATGCGCG
>JACCEB011536169.1_pt1 | contig 16657 bp, 21 predicted proteins | sample 7454761 | NCBI WGS metagenome assembly JACCEB01 (sample SAMN15323454, study PRJNA562643) | freshwater metagenome | isolation source: river surface water | place: USA:Blue River Watershed | collected 2017-08-18 | reverse complement strand
CTTTTGCAGTTTGACTAACAATTTTTTCTAATTTTATATAATAGTCGTGTATGTCGTCTGCTTTTTTAGTCCCAGCTTTTAAACATAATTTTTTGAAACAATTTATTGTGAGAAGAATATTTTCCTTTGGTCTTCCTCCTAAATTAGGTTTTCCGCCGATCGGCGGGATTGCTTTTTCAGTTCGGTAATCTATATCTTCTTTAAAATGTTTTACTAGAACTCTTTTGCATTCTTCAATTCTTCCAAATTCTAACATTTTCCATACATTATCAAATTCAACAACAAAATCTTTCTCATTGTCATAATTTATATAACAATAGCAATTTGTGATAAATAATTTCTGTTCATCTGTACTAAACTGTTCTTTTATCTTGGAAATTATAGTGGATTCATAATCTCCAGATAATTTATTTAAAGGATTATCCTTAACCATTGATACTATATCGAAAGTCTCTTTTATGTTTGTCATTTTAAACAATCTTCTGTTATTTCCTTAAGTATGTTTGTTTTTTTAATCACATTTTTGTTAAAATAAGTTCGCTTATTTATTTACAATTTTATAAAAACATCTAGAAATTATGAAAAATTCAATATATTCTCCAAATAGAAATCCCAATGATTTAGAAAAATTAAACAGATTTGGACTTCGTGATAAAATTGATCAAAGTTCGGGGTTGTCACAAACTAGTCCTGAAAATGCTTCTTATACTTCTATAGAACACACTTTGGTCGTTGATTCACGAGACTGTATTGGAACAACTTCATTGGCGGATGCCAAAACATATTTTACATTTAATGGAGGTAGAGGCCCTATATATGGAAATGTTGTGACGACTTCCTTAGCTGGGACATATCCAACTATAGTAACACTTAACACGGTTGTGGGTATAAAAGACGGAGATACATTAATAATAAAAGGTGTCAAAGGTAATACAAATGTAAACGGAACATATGTTGTATCTAATGTTTTAAGTGGTCCAAATACTGTTCAAATAAATTGTTCGTCTAATGGAAATTATACTGGTTCTGGAAGTTGGGTAAGAGAGGCTGACCCAGGATATCCAAAAATAACAGATAAAGATTCTACTATAGTTGGAAACACAATCACGGTGAATTTAGAAGACGAGTTAAAACTTTTAAGATCTATGACTCTTTTTCACATTGTTATACCAAGAGATATAATACCTTTAATATATACGTTGTCCGATTTTATAACGTCTAGTGTTGGTATAAATAATATAACGTATCCTGGTATTGTAACGAATGACTATACTACTATAATCCCACAGGAAGCTTCTTATATGGAAAAGCGTATGCTAGGATTTTATTCGAGTCCAATAGATTTATGGAGAACATATGGAGGAGCTGCTTTTTCTATGCCAAATCAAGTCACGCCACCTCCTTTAAATTTATGGAACCCTCCAATTGGTGCATGGCCATTGCAACCTATACCATATCCATTTCAAACGGTTCCTACATATAAATCTAATCTATTTACAATTGACACGGTATTGAATAATTATATTGTATTGTCTGGATATGGAGTATATGATTTAGTAGATTGGACTATAATCACTGGAAATAATGTTAGAGATTCAATAAGAACTGATATCATAAGAAAGTTATTGTTAATTTTGATATGTCCAATTCAAAGTTATAATAATTTTGATTATGTTGATTTAATACTAAATTGTAAAACGATAAGCAATTTAGACCCAAATTTGGCATATGGATTCGGGGATTTCCAGAGATTTATACCAGGCCCTGGGATGCAATTAAATTACCAACCAAATACAAACGTTACATATAACACACACGTCGGGTCCGGACCCCCAAATGTTCCACAAGTGGACTCAGTTGTACCATTTCCTAATTTTAACGGAAATGTATGGGGTCCTTATAATAATCCAGGTGATAGATTTCAAAAAATGGGACTCAGAGACACATTACAGGATTTATATCTAAATGGTGACTTGAATAATTTATTTGGGACACCTATTATATCTCCAAATGTTCCATCAGAAGGAATATCTATAGATCCAAGTTTTGGTCTTAATTTTTCTTCACAGATATCAGTTAATATGGCAAATTTTGGAAGTTCTACAAATCCTAATATAACAAATGCTATGAGAATATCGTCTAATGGATTTGGAGCATCAGTGGTAAGAGCAGAGGGAAATGGAACATTATACACAAGCAATTATAACAGCGCAAGTGTAGGTTATGGGGCTGGAGGTATTGGACCGTCACCGCTTGGAGCACCAAGTTCTTGGGTGGATCATGGAGTTTACACAAATGGGTCGTATACGGATCCAACTTCACAGGGTTTTGCAGGACCGAATCCAACGGCAATGACTTCCGATGCTTCATATACTGGTCTTCCAATAGGTGGCAAATATTACAGAACAAGTTATAATGATAGTGGTCCAAATAGTGGTTCTTTCATATCAGGGGTTCAAAATTATATTAATTACACTGTTAATGATATTCCAGATACAGACCTTATAATAAGAATACATGAAGCAAAAAGAGATGAAAATTGCCAAAGCACACGGTCATTGAACAGAGACGCTTTATTGGATGTTCCTGTGCGTTTGAACCTTGGATCAACCAGCGGAACTTTCCAGTATATAGAAAGTTTACAATCTCTTTTAGCACAAGCAACTGCGTATTGGGAAAAAAGATTTTTCAATGCAAAATCAAGTATTAGCCGATTACATATATCATTTACTGATTATGCAGGAAACCCTATTCCTTTGGAAAAGATGTTACAGACAAGAGGAGTATCGGAATCTTTGAATAGATTCGTGAGATTTAACGAGAAATTTGACATTGATTGGATATCATCGGACCTTACAAAATTTAGTTTTCTTTTTGATCCTTTAAACCCTCAGCTTATAGGGCGTATGAAAAGATATTTACAAATAATATTTAAAGTAACTACATATCAAGGAATGCCTCCTGGTCTTGAACCAAATTCAATGCTTAGTAATGCTTCATCAAATGACTTTGATCATAGAGATTTTTCGTAAATAAAATATAAATCAACTTAAAGAAATATGGCGTAAATAATTAAAAAACACCATGGACATCATAAAATCTTTCAAAAATAATGATATAGGGATAAATATTATAATAAAGGGAACTCATGAAGAACCTCTTTTTAGAGCAATTGATATAGGGACAATTTTAGAAATTGCGAATATAAGAACTAGTATTCAAGATTTTGATAAAACTGAAAAATATGGAGTCCATACTGTGGACTCCATGGGACGCGATCAGGAAACTACATTTTTAACGGAAAAAGGACTTTATCAAGTGCTTTTCACATCTAGAAAACCAATAGCAAAAACATTTAAAAATTGGGTTTGCGAAGTCATTAAGGAAATTCGTATAAATGGAAAATATGATTTAGAAAATCAATTAAAGTTAAAAAATAACGAATTAATCGATGTCAAAGAAAAAACCATGATTGATGCGTATGATGGGAAAGCAGTTGTATATATTGGTGTAACTGAAGAAAATGTAAGAAAATTTGGATATTCTAATGATATAAGACATAGGACTCAAACACATAAAAGAGAAATTGGACCACAATTTAAACTTGAGTATATTATTGAAACGGTGTATAACAGAGAATTGGAATCAATGATAAAAGAAACTTTAAAAGATAAAATAATTTCTAAAAAATACCTTGAAAAAACACAAACTGAGCTTGTCACACTTGATGACAAATTTACTTCTAAAAAATTCTACGATACAGTCACAATGTTCAAAGACTCGTTTAAAAACGGAGAAATGATTGTAAAATTGATAGATGAAAACGAACAATTAAAAAAAGAAAACATATTATTAAAGGCTTCTCCTCATAAAGAAGATCTTGCAAATGGAAATTTTATATACCTTTCCCATAAACCTAATACTCTTATGGAATATGAACTAGACCTAACAAATGACCCAAATAAAACTTCTTGTATTTATATGACAACAAATGCTAAAAAAATTAAAAATATGGCATATATTTTTCTAAAGCCATATAAAATTTCTGAAAATTCTTTCGAAATTCAACATGATAAAATAAAAAAAACTTTGGAATATTGCATGGCTGCATATGATATTTATGACATAGACAAAACAGATAACTATCTTTTTTCATACCTAAATAGGTGTTTAGAAGATCGTTCATTGTTGCAGAAAAACAAACCAGTTTTACAAGAATCCATTTTTAATGAATATTTTATTGATAGGTATGAATTAGGCGAAAATCACAAGATAACCATAATTCAAATATATAATAATTTTAATACATGGCATCAAGAAAAATACGGAAAAAATATTGAAAATATTAGTGAAATAAAACTGAAAGAAGACCTGGTTAAATATATCTCTGATTCAACTAAGCTCCAAAAATCTATTGTTTCAGTTACCGATAATCTCACCGGTAAAAAATATTTTAGTTACCCAGGTTTCGTAGGTATAAAATTGAAAGACAGTGACATAACACGTTTATATTCCGAAAACATATATAGAGAATTCATTGAAAAACACATAAAAATCACAAATGACCTCAATGATAAACTTGTTAGAATTGTAATAATAAATAAATTTGTAGAATGGTTGAAAACTACAAGCTATGCTTGGAATCCTAGGACAAAAGGAGAAGAACGGTATACAAAAGTATTTTTTGATGAAATAACAAGTATTATAAAAAATCTTACAGGTGTAAGTTATGAAGCTGATAGACATGCAAGTTCAAAAGGTGAATACCAAGTTAAAGGGAAAAGCAAAAGTAAAATGGGATATTTTTCAGGTCTATTATTAAATGACAGTAACATCAAATAAAAAAAACCCTCTTCTTTGGAAAAAAATAGTAACAAGTGTTAAAAAATCGAGCAAAGGAGGAAAACCAGGGCAATGGTCTGCTAGAAAAGCTCAACTTTCAGTAAAATTATATAAAGACCGTGGAGGTGGTTATACTGGAAAAATGTCATCCAATAACTCTTTGCATAAATGGACTGTTCAAAAATGGAGAACAAAGTCTGGAAAACCTTCTCTTGTTACAGGAGAGAGGTATCTACCAGAAAAAGCAATTAATAAACTTACTAAAAAAGAATATTCATACACATCGAGATTAAAAAGGTTATCGATTAAAAAAAATAAACAATACTCTTCTCAGCCAAAGCGTATAGTTTCAAAAGTTAGAAAATTTAGACAATAAACCATTCTGGGGTTTCTGTAAATTTCCATTTACAAATATCCTTTTTCTTTTTTATATAATATTCTCTATAAGATTCAACAGGATCTTCTTTTTTAAATTCTTCTGGCATTGCCAATCTAAAAGGCGTCATTTCACTTTCACATATATTTTCTGGAAAAAAATTTAAAACTTTTTTTAATTTTTTTTCACATAAATGTATTTTTCCGTATCTAAGTGTATATTCTTTACATAATTCGCAAAATAAACTATACAACCAAGCATAATTTCCAGAAGATTCTCTTGCCCATATAGTGCATGGGTGGTTTTTATGGGCTAGTTTATATATAGGTACTCCATTGATATTATTGGTATTATCAAGGAAAACGTGAGCAGAACATAAAATTTGTGCGCTCTCAAGTATCATTTTTACTACGTGTTTATCACAGTGATACTTAGCACATAATTTAGTTACTAAACTTAAAATAAATATATTCATTAATTATGAAAATTACACATTCCATGTTCTTGGGTATATTTTTTTTTAATTAAAATAAATTTTTCAAAAAAATACATCTTCCTAGGATAAACAATATTATAATTGTATAATAATTCTATAATAGAAAATGTCTGCTTCAATCAAAAATAACTTTGTTTCTCTTAGCTGGGCTTCTGATGAAGAAGAAGAATCAACATTTACATTGGTAGAATCCAAACAACGAAAGAAATCAAATAAAAAACAACTCATTTCAAAAAAACCAGTTGAAGTTGTTGTGAAAGCATCTCCGGTTCCTCAAACTCCTTCCATTAACATTACATCTCTTATGGTGAGCATTGAAGAATACGAGATGGAAATTGCAATTGAAGAAAGCAAACTCACTGAACTCGAAACTGAACAAGCAGCACTTGCACTCAAAATTGAAGAATGCAAACAAAGAATCAGTTCAAAAAAGAAGATTTATGAAGAAAAGGCTTCATTGTTTGGGGATCTTTCTAAGCGAATGAGTGGTAGAATTACTCAAAATGCACAAGTGTTTGTTTCGTCTAGTGATTTTCCAGCACTTCCAGAATCCAAACCTCGTGAAAAGGTTGTAACCAAACAACATACTTCTGTTGTCACAAAAGAAGAACAGTTGAAGCCTTATCCATTTGTAAAAATTGGGGGTGAATATCAAAATATGGAATACTTGTGCAAAGGTTACACTTTCATGGAAGGAGGTGTGAAAAAGACATGCGATTGTCAAGAATTGATCTCATTGTCAGGAAAATACATTACCAAGATGGTTGCATTGTATCCAAACTATGTTCCTCCAGTTCGAACTTATGAATGCAAGAGACTCAATGACAAATTTTTTGATAAAAAACAATAAGTTAAGTTTTAATAAATTTTACAAGTTTTTACAAGTTTATAATTAAAAGGTCTTAGGATCAAACCTAAGACATTTAGAAGTATCATTCACAATAAATGAACAGGATTGTAAATAATTTAACAAAAAAATTATCAAAAAATGATCTACTCAATGAATACTTTAACACTGTTTCAAATGACATGAAAAATTTAGAAGATCTAATAGCAAAAAAAGAATGCCGCAGAATGTTAATAAATGAATCTATTTCATTTAGCGACCAAACTTGTATAAAGATTAGATTTTGTTCAGCTGTTATAGAATATGAAAACTGTGGTAATATTAAAGAGAAGTTATCTAAAGGAAGAAAAATTGTGTCATTTTTCATTCACCAAGGATCTATGTTTGAACTAAAAACTTTGTCAAAAAATAGGGTTAGTCAATTATTGGAAGGAAACTTGGATTTTCTGACATTTGCTAAATATGATATTCTTTCAGAATTGTGTAAAAATAGTGATCTTAATAAATTGATCGCTAATATTCAACAGCGTGAAACAAGTAGTAATAAACAATTGGTTCCGTTGAAGCCTCATCACAGTCCCATATTAAAAAATAGAAAATTATAATTAAATTGTCTTAGAATAATTCTCTAGATATATTAAATGTTGAATAGATCTTGGGCTGACATCGAAGATGAAGAAGAAGCAAAGGAAAAAGCAAAGGCTGAAATTAAGACACAGGAAGTTAGAAAACGTGTAAAAAAATATTATGGTCATAAAGACAAGATTTATTTAAATAATAAATGGATAAGGACTCAAAATTTAACGAAAGAGAATCTAGAATTATCGCAGCTCAATTAATTGTTGCTAAAGGTCTTGTTAAGGAACCGTTGAAAACAATAAAGTTCATAACTCAAAATAGAAAATATTTCCCATCAATTAATGATTCGTCATTACAAATGTTGATTTTAGAGTGTGGTTTTAGTCAAAAAGATATAGATGATTGTCCTTCAGTGGTAACTATTGCTGAATATTAAATAGGTGTAGAAGTCATTGTAGGATTTGATGGTCTAGAAAAATAAAATGCTAAAAAGCATATTAATAGAAATAGTATTATTGCGCCCAAAGATATTGCTATTATTGCTTCTTTAGACAATTCATAGTCTTTATCATTAGAAACAGGTTGAGGCACTGGGGGAAGAGGAGGTATCTTATTAAAAGCTTCTATTAATCCTGGACTATCTGCCTGTAGACATTTCATCATAAAATTGGATACCAAGCTATTCCCTATATTCCTAAATGTTATACTACCTCCAGGTGGACATCTTTCAATTTCTATATCCCCTACTGATATGTTTTGATTATTAAATGATGAAGCCATACAACTTGTCAATTGACTCACATTTACGTTTGTTTTTATAGCAGTATCCATCATGTCTGCTGTTTTTTCATGACCTTCTCTTTTTAGTTTTTTTAGTTGGTCTGTAATTTTGTCTTGTATCATGTTTTTATATTCAGTAGATTGTATACAATTTGCAGATATCGAAGATGTTACACTATTTGTTATATTTTCCATTAAAAGAGGGCAATTTTTTGACCTAATATTTCCAAATTTAATAATCTGAACATTATTAGAAATACCTTCGCATACATTAGATGATGAAGACGAAATATTATCTTGTATATTAGTTAAAGCTGTTGTAACAACTGGACTTTGATATTGTTTTTCAAAAGCAAAGGCAGGTCCCATTTATAATCTACAAATGTTTTTTAATTTACTATTTATTATTTATCATCGATTCTCTTTCTTCATTTTGAATTCCTACTAATATATATTCATCTGCTATTGCACCTCCACATAATGCAAGGGATGCAAGTATAGTAAATATTAAAATTAATATAAATGACCAGGTAACTTTATTATTAGAGTCTGTGGCTAAACCTGGACTTAAATACGCAATAATTGTCATTAAAGCTATAATAATTATCAAACTTCCTCCTACACTAGACAATATCATTGGTCTAACTTGTGCATCAACTGCTTCCTTATTTTTAGGATTATCAGATTTAGCATACATTTTGTCTGCATATGCTTTTTGGCTGAGTGTTGCGTATAAACTTATTGAAAATACTGTTCCACATAAAAATAGGCCTGCCATGCATGTAAGTCTTGTTTTCTTCAAAACTTGTGGATCATTTTGATATCCCTGACCTCCTCCTTGACCTTCTCCTTGACCGCTACTACCTTTTCCATACAATACATAACCAGCAACCCCTCCAACCACACATATTAGGATAACAAGAACTATCATTGCTCCTGCAAACCCTGACATCATATCACCGATAGATTCAAACATTCCTTTATTGGTAGATTTGGCGACTTGTGATATATCATTATCTACTTTTTGAACAGCTTTTACTAAGTCGTCACTATTCTGAATAGCTTTCGCAACAACATTTGATATCAATTGTTGAGTAATATTTCCAATTTTAATACTATCTCCTGTTGTTGTGACATTTCCATAAATATCTCTTGTTGTCACTGGAAAACACCTGAACCCATCTATTGTTATATCATTATCCTGAGATTTTGTGCTGTCATTGATTGCTTTCATCAAATTGTTGACTATAAATTTATTTTCCACAATATTTTCCAAGTCAGTAAAATTTCTCGTATCAGTTATATCCATAACACTCATTGTACCTGCACTTTTAGTACTTGTTGCAAGTTGATCAACTGCATTCTTTAAAGCTGTTTGCAGATCTGCAACGGTAACTGAAGACTGGGCACAGTCAAGTGATACTGTAGAATTCATCCCTTGTGAAATATTTGACATGTCTAGAGAACAATCATCAATATTTCTCAATGATATTTTTATTTTCTGATTACTCTTCGAAATTACACCACAATCTTTAGTCATTGTATTAGATATATCATTTATCATGTTATTTACAATATTTGTAGTATTTGAAGACAAAGTAGCAGCTGGTCCCATTTTATATTTATAAATAAATATATATTTATATTAGAATTTTATTAAATTTTTATTAAATTCAACTTGTCTTACGTGAAAAATATAAGTAAAGCATGAATAAAATAAATATCACTGTTATTAAAACTGTAACTATTATAACTATAGAAGAACTCGATAATGTTTCATTTAATGGTGCTTCTTCCAATGTTTCATTGTATGTAGAAGTTTCTGGTGAAGTGGAAATAGATGGAGATAATGAAATATTTGTAGGAGAAGAATTTACAGAAGGAGAAGATAGAAGAGCATAATCACGTGAATATGTGTATGTGTATGTTTTACCTGGGTCATCTTTGCCCATTAGATAACATATTTTAGTATTTTTATTATACAGTGCCTGAGAACATTTATCATTAACTGAACATGCCAATATACAACTATTTATGTCTGGAACACTGGAATTAGTAAAACTTAGTTTATTTGAATGAACATTGTCTGACATTTTGTATGTTCCCAGCATTGTGGGAATAATACAAGATTGCTCATCTTGATAATATAACATATCATCCGAAGTGCAACAATTAATATTGTATTTGTTTTGTTGAAGAGGGATTGGAATGTTATCATATTTTTTTTTTGCTGCATAAACAGCTTCTTCCAACGTCTTCGTTACACTCGTCTCTCCATTGTCATATGTTGTTGGTGTTATCATATTCATGGCTTTTGAAAATTCATTATATGCAGATTGTTTGGAAGCTACATAGGATTCCATACTTGAATAATATGCGTTTGAAATTTCTATATTTTTCTTTTTCACAGCAGCACAATTAACTATGCTGTTGTTTTTTGGAATCAAAGATAAATTTCTCATTTATTTTATACATATATATTAAATGTCAACAAGTAGTTGTGAAACTGCTCTTACTTCAAATTACACTACTCAAATAGCTAATTTGGATGCAGATATATCAAAAAGAATGAATGTTTTAACAACAATGAAAGCATACAAGTTAGCATATTATAATACAAAGAAGCCAGGTGATTCATTTCAAAGAGAGAAAGATGCCATAAATTCAAAATATAATCAAGGATTTTATATACAATCTTCATATCCAGGAATACCACAAGAGGCTCTAAATAGAAACGGTATTGATGGAAATTTTTATAGAAACAATATAGTGGTTGATTTTAAAAAAGAATCATGTCTCGGAAAATCAGTTGATGGCGTTACTAATTATTGTCAATATGTAAGTCAGGCAAGAAAAGCATGCTGTGCGTGTAGCCCAAGAGGAAAAGCTTTCGATTGTACATTATAAAATTTATATGTAAATGATACCTATAAAATATATTTACATCAATAAATGGGTAACGAAGGGGGGTGTAATGCAAATAATGATGAAGCAACTTGTAACGCTCCATTGAGACACAATATGTTTGAACAAGAGAGATCTAACGAGATTGCAGCTGCAGAAAAGAGAGTCAATGATAATTTAGATGCACTAGAGAGGTCTTGGAATATGGCTGTTAAAGCACCAATTAATAATCAACCTTTAGCTAAAATAGAATGCTGTCAAAGTATAATTACGGGAAATATTGACGCAAAATCTGTAACTTTTAATAATGTTACAAATACATGCTCAATAAATAGATAATTATAGTTTAAAACGATATAAAACGATATATAAAAAATAAATGTGTATAGGATTTATTTTATGTATAAACAAAATGGAAAAAGTATTATCATTATCAATGAGACCTAAGAGTTTAGACGAACTTGTGGGACAACCTAAAATTATTTCATTAATAAATAATCAATTTGAATCCAAAAGAATTCCTCATTTTTTTCTTATTTCTGGAAATCCAGGGACTGGGAAATGTCTTGGATATAATACTCCGGTTATAATGTTTGATGGAACTATAAAAATGGTTCAGGACATTGTGAAAGGGGATAAATTAATGGGTGATGATAGCAAAGAAAGAAATGTTTTAAATGTTTGTAAAGGAAATGAAAAAATGTATAAAATTAAACAGAATAATGCAGATGACTATGTGGTAAATGAAAGTCACATACTTTCTTTGAAAGTGGGGTGTACTGGGAGTTCGAAAATTACAAAAAATGTAAATGAGTATAAAAATATTAATGGGATTCCGTATAAAAAGGGAGATGTTTTAGATATATCTGTTAAAGATTTTCTGAAATTACCAAAGACTGTCCAAACACATAATTTAAAAGGATATAAAACCACTGTTTATTTTAATGAAAGAGATGTTCCAATTGACCCATATATTTTGGGAATATGGCTTGGGGATGGACATTCTGAAAATACCAGACTCACAAATAAAGACTCATCTATTTTATACTACTTAGTTCATAAATTACCTGAATATAATCTAAATTTACAATATAATTCAGACAATACTTACAGTATAATTTCTAATGAAAATCAAACAGGGACGAACAGAAGTAGCCGTTTTAAAAATGTGTTAGAAGATTTAAATTTAATAGATAATAAACATATTCCTGACTCATTCAAATACAACAGTAGGGAAAATCAATTAAAAATATTGGCAGGTCTTTTAGACACTAATGGAAGTTATGATAGATTTGGACGAAAATATAATTTTATTCAAAAAAATTATGTTCTAGCAAAAGATGTAGAATTTATTGCAAGATGCCTTGGATTCAGTTCAAAAGTTGTAGAATGTAAGAAAGGTTGTATGTATAAAGGAAAATATTCAGAGGGAACATATTACAGACAATATATATATGGAGATGGTTTAGAAGAAATCCCGTGTTTAATACCTAGAAAAAAAGCATCTAAAAGAAAACAAGTAAAAAATAATCTTTTTACAGGAATTACAGTTGAACCAGTTGATAATGAATACTATGCTCAAGGTCCAGAATATAGTTATTATTATGGATTTGAAATAGATGGAAATCATAGATTTTTATTGGGAGATCATACAGTAACACACAATACGACTCTAGCGAGAATTATAGCCATGAAACTACAAGGAACAACTCTTAATGAACCAATGAATAAATATGATATCTCGGAAATAAATGCTTCTGATAAAAATGGTGTTGATGATATCAGAGAGTTAATAGACAGAATAAATTACAAGCCATTCAAACCAAGCATTGCTAAAGTAATTATAATGGATGAGTCTCATCAATTGACAAACCAAGCACAAAATGCACTTCTAAAAATAACAGAAGATACATTTGATTACTTATATTTCATATTCTGTACATCTAATGCTACTAAAATTATACCAGCATTGAAAAGACGTGCATTTATCATTGATATATGTGGAATAAACAGTAATTCTATAGGAGAACTTCTAAAATTGGTATCTATTAAATGTGAGTCTGATACAAATATGGAACCTTTGAAAGATGCCCTGTTAAAGTATGAAATTGATTCACCTGGTTTAATTTTACAAGCTGCTGAAAAATATATCGGAGGATTTACACCAGAAGAATGTATATTAAACGTTGATAATAGTGAATTGGATACAAAAACACTGTGTAATTCTATTTCAAAAGGAAATTGGACATCTGCTAAAGGAATTTTAAAACACGTAAGAAAAGAAGATGTAATAATGATAAAAATATGCATTCTTGGTTATCTTAAAGTAGTATTATTGAATGCAGATGATCCGGAACCCATTGCCAAAGCTATTAAACATATAGGATCGACTAATGACGAACTTGCGGTTTTTGTTGCCAATGTGTGCATTGCATGCATGTGTATAAAAGAAAAGAAAAAAAATTAAACATTACATGTTAATACATTTTATAAACTTTATTAATAAATCTATTTAAAAACTTAGGTATACCATAATTTAATATAAGTATTAATAAATGGGTATAACATTTTCTATTGGGCATAGTAAGTCTAAACAATTGCAGCATCTAAATTCTAACACATGTGAAAATTCAATCAAGAAAACAAAATTGTTTATAAAAAATATGATAGAAAAACTTAAACATATCGATGATTTTAAAAAAACAGATGATTTTAAAAAATATGGACTATTCCCAGGTCAGCAAATAAGACGAACAACTAAGAATATATTACCTCATGCAGCAATATATTTATACAATGGATACATCATAGAAATGGGATCGAGCACTAAAAAATGCAGTAGAAATCTTGGGAACCCATTGAGGATAAATGAACATATAACTGGTCTTACGACATTAAAAAATTTTAAATATTATGCTAAAAATAATGTATATAAGATAGTTACTCCATTTGATCAAGATAAAAAAGAGATAATGAAGAGATTGAAAAGAGCATTGAAAGTTACTGGAAAAAATAAGTATAGTGCTATTACCGACAATTGTATTCATTCTGCTAATTATATATCTCATGGAAGAAAATCCCTACTTAATTTGAATAATTTGGTAAAAGAAAAATTAATAAGTTTTTAAAATGTTAGTGTCATTTTCCAATCAAGAATATTCATGTTTTCATAATTAAAAAGTTAATCTTAGGGAAAATTATATATTATTTGATAAATATGATAACGTCGATATTGAATAACGAGAGATTAGTGGATAATAGAATAGATATTAAATTTGAAGATAAAATAGTAACTATATATCGTGTTACTGCATTAAAAACTGTATATTCTGAAAATGGAATAGACGTATTAATTGAAGGGGATTTTAGTCCAAATGAAAATGGAACATTTAAATGTCGCTCATTTGAGGTTTTTGAACATTTTATGGAAGACGTATGTAAGGACGTATTTACATATAAATATAAATGTGATTATGACAATACATTTATATGTTCCAAAAAATTGACAAGTTTTACAGTTTCAAAATATTCCAATGATAGAAGTTATTTTAATAGGTTATCGCAGAAGGATTAGTTTCTTCAAGTAAAAATAGGAATAATTTTAGTAATAATAATGCAATTACACACGCAAACCCCCCGTATACAGCACCACTGAAGTAACTGCTAAATATTTTCACAAAGTTACTTGATCCATATTCAAGTGATTTATAATAAGGAATTAAACCTTCTGCTATTTTATAACTTTTGAAATTTTTAGTAGCATCAACTAGCAAGTGTAATATTATATCTCCTGAAAAACCAGCTATAAATATGAACAATATTTCAAATCCAATTTTAGTTCCCTTGAAATCAGACTCAACACTCATTTATCATTAATCAGGAAAATATTGTTAATTTTTTCAACTATAAAAAATAGTGGTTTTTTTACATAATTAAATATGTGTTCAACAAACTTAATATGAGTATTCAAATTATTTGTAAGAGCATCGATCTTATTATTTAAATCATGTATTTCCATTTTTAATAATTGTATGTCATTAGGATCATGTTCATCTATCATTTAAATTATACATTAATATTATATAATGTCTGAAAACGATGGTATCATGACATATAATGAAAAACTAATATTTGGAGTAGTGTTGTGTGGTATATGCAACATAGCGTCGTGTTATATATGTATTATATTATTATTTTGCAAAAAGAAGACAAATTCTACTTCAAATACTATACAGGAAGGCGATATTGAGAACCAAAGAAATGTAGAAGAAATTATTCAAGAAGAAAAACAAGTCAATCATATAAATTTTTTAGAAACAACTGATAAAATTATAGATTGTAGCGTTTGTTTAGATACAGACGAATCTGATGTTGTAATCTTATCTCTATGTGGTCATAAATATCATAAAAATTGTATTCATAATTTGAATATGTGCCCAATGTGTAGAACAATTATAAATAAATATAAACAGCAAGAACTATAGGTCACCATATAGAAAATTTCCGTGCAACTGTTCCTAAAGAGCCGGTTACAACGTCTAAGTATGTTTTAGGTATTGGATATTCTATAAGAGAATTTGATTCTGTACTTACAAATATTCTATAATTCCTAAACGGACAGTCAAAATTTCCAGATGACCAAAATTCCGCATCCTCTTTTGACATTATAAAAAGTCTCGTTCTCCCATTTGAAATAGAATTTATTTTATCTATTTGTTCTTTAGTAAATGGATATTTATAATATGGACACACCAATTCTACATTTATAACTGGAGCATTTTGCTCAGTTCGCATTATTTTATTGTATACAGTGTTAAACATTTGTGTTGACTGTATAGTATGAACATCGTCATCTTTTAAAGCTGAACTTATTATACCAGACAATAATGTTTTGGTTGTTATGATATTTCTCACAGGCGTGATTAAGTCTGTATTAGATGATATATATGTTGTTTTTTCTCCTGATTTTATTGATATATCTTTATCCGTTATATTAATGAAAACGCCGTCAATTTTATATAATTAAAATATTCATATACTTTAAATGCAAAAATTAAACGTATTATAGACGTAACATGTTGATATAAATTTTTTAATTTCGTGGAGGTAATTCATTTATTTCCAATTTTTTGTCCAATTCTTTCCGAAGTTCCAAAAGAATTTGTTCTCTATTGTCTGGTATTGGAGAACTGAAAACATTTGGTATTGGAGTTTTAGTTGTCAATTGTTTTGAAACATTTGTTTCATTTAAATGTCTTAATCTACTAAGATCTCTATCTTGTATATTTATACCCAATTTACTTTTCATTTAATCAACAAACATAAATTTTTCGTTTGGTTGATACGAAACTTCTTTTTTGAAGTCTTTTATCAAATAATTACTTTTTTTATAAAAAGCCACTCTTTTTCTATATTGTCCCATAAAGAATTCTTTATCAGTAACATCAACTACAAGAGGTCTGTTTATATTTTTACACCTTAGTATTCTTCCAATAGATTGAGTCACGTCTCCCATTCCAGTTGCCATAATAAGGGTATCTAATTTTCTGTTATCATATGCTTCGCTTACTGCAGAATATGTAGCAAATATTACGTCTGCTAAGTTACTTTTTTCTAGGTCCTCAACTTTCATAGACCCCATATATATCCCTGTTTTTAAAGATGGATTTTTTAAAAGCGTTAGATTATTTAAACTGTTGCAGTGTTCCCTTCTTCCACTAAGAATTAAGATTTTTCTTCCGTCACTATTTAATGATATAATTTTATCTACTATTTGATCATTTCTTTTTGGATCGACCACCAACTGGTTGATTAAATTTGGAGCATTGAGTTG
>JACCEB010785740.1_pt1 | contig 16663 bp, 3 predicted proteins | sample 7454761 | NCBI WGS metagenome assembly JACCEB01 (sample SAMN15323454, study PRJNA562643) | freshwater metagenome | isolation source: river surface water | place: USA:Blue River Watershed | collected 2017-08-18 | reverse complement strand
TATCATTTGGATATAGGTGTTCATCTGCATCCTTGTTAACAAAAAAAGGAATTCGAACATGCAGTATGCCGTTTGATTGGTTAGTTTCTAGATTATCTGTTATTCAACATTGTATTGAAAATACTAAAATTTATATTATGGAAACGAATTCTAGATTTGTGGATGGAGGAGAGTGTTTTATGGGTGAAAATGCCAATGAAATGTTATTAATAAACAGTATTTTGGATGATTTGATCTCTTTTTAGACAATTGAACTGTTTTAGTTCGTTCTGTTATTTTATTTTTTTTCATTTTATTAATCATATGGAATTAATTGTGTTTATATCTGTATTCATATCGATTGTATTTATTATTATTAAATATATTGAATCGAAATATATTGATAAAAAAGTAGTCCCTTTTAAAACAATTGCAAGAGATACAGTTTATGTATTTAGTTCTGCCGTACTTGCTACTTTTAGTTATTTTTATTTTGAACCCCATATACGTGAGTTTTTAAATGTAGTTACCGATACAACAGATTTAGCACCTGCAGTTACCCAAATATTTACAGATAAGCCAGGGTTTTAAAGAGTAGATAATAGTTTACAATTTTTATAATTTTATCATTTTCAGTGAAATGATAAAACAGAATTCATTTATGAAATCCAAATCATAAAAAGTACAGTCAGTGCATTCAACATATAAAAATGAGGGGTATGTTTTCAATTTTAATATGCATAATATTGTATACTATGTCTTGGAAAAAATTTGGTGGAACTGATAAATTAGATAAAATGAACATGATGAATGTGAATTATATCTCAACAGATGCACTATCCACCTCATCTCCATATGTAGGGGATTTTGATATAAATGGTGAATTAACAGTTTACAAAAAAAGTTTTTTAAAAAACGATACTGATATTTCTGGAGAACTTATCGTTTCCCAAAATGTTAAAATCGCAAAAAATATCGATATTTCAGGTGATATAACAATTGATGGACAAATCAAGTCAACCCAAAGTATTGCTATGACAGATGGTGTATTTGCAGGAAACATTAGTGTGATTGATAATACACATTTAGGTAATAGTATTTATTATGACGCAACATTTATAAACAATATAAACCAAAATCCACACGGATTTTTAAAAGGAACACAACAATCTATTGGTATAAATACTTTCACACCTCAATATACAGTCGATATATCTGGAGGATCACAATTATTTCGCGCGTATACAAACAATTCAAATAGTAAATCTGTTTTACTAGAAACAAAATCCAATCAACCACAGTCTAAAAATACAATCCAACTCTTTTCTGATCTTTCAATGGTAGGAATGCAGTTTGACTATAACGGAGATACCGTTGGAAATATTTTTATGGATGAAAACACCTTTACTATTCATACCGCATCCTATATGGATATAAGTAGTGATCATATTACTATTGGTAAAAATGAGGGATACACTGGTAATTCATCTGAAAGAATGACTGTATATGATAATGCAGTTTCACAATATTTAAATAATTCAGAATCCATATTGGGTCAATCCATTTCTTGTATTGCACAAGACAATTCATCTGTGACATTTGTTTCATTACTAACTCCTGCCCAAGTAGGCGCACACATTGGTGGAGGTGCATATCCATTTGATAAAAGTAAAGCATATGGAGCGATTACATTGAATGAGAATGAAATCCCCGCCCTTTCATTATTACAAAGTGATCATTCTGTTCAAAATAGGACTTCAATCGGTATAAATACGTATACACCAAAAACAAACAAGTATATTTTGGATGTAAATGGACCTGTTCATATTGAAAATGGACAAATCGAAAAAGTACTTACAACACAGTTTGAAATTAAAACCGTGCCAAAATCAAATGTGATTACTCCAAATATAAGTGTGTATGGTGCGCCATCCACTATATCTAGTGGTAGTTATATTAAAAAAGCATATTCAAGTACTACAAATGGTGAAAAATGGTCCATTGCAAACATAATTACAGGCGAAGAGACATTTACCACATCTTCCAATGCAATTCTATCTTCATATACGTATATTAATGGTAACCAACGTACTGATTTAATTGCAGGCGAAGGTGGTTATATATTTAAAAAAGAATTAAATGATGCGACTTGGACATTTATAGGTATATCACAAGCGATTGTATATAAAGCGGTATGGATGGACGCATTCCATTATTATGGATGCACAAATAGTACTTTATATCGTTATGTGAATAGTACGTATACAAGATCATTTATTTCTATTTCCACTTATATTACCAATGTCAATGCAATATACGGATTTAGAAATTCTAATAATACGATTATAGTTATCGTAGGAAATACAGGCATTTATTCTACTTCGAATTTTTCTTCAACACTCACAACAATTAACAATACAAACATCTATTATGATGTACATTCATTATTGATTTCGAATGTGAACCACGTGATTGCAGTTGGAGATAATATTATATCGGTTTCTATAAATAATGGTTCTACTTGGACTCATCAAAGTTCTCCTCATCAATGGAAATCAGTATATATTTCACCCACATTTGCTATTATTGGAGGAGACAACGGTGCACTTAAATATAGTGCATATCCATATACCACTTGGAACGATATACCTGAATCCATATTGAATTCATCTGGAAACAAAAATATACTGTCAAATATTAATATTAAACACTTAACAATGACAGACGCAAACACATTATTGTTGAATTATACTTCGACCGTATATGATTTGTTTACCAACACGTTAGGTTCCAGTTCCATATATTATTTATATTTGCCACAATTATTTAATCCATACGATAATTTTGTGTTTGATATTTCTGGAAGTACACATTTGGATGGAGATGTTTTTATTAAAAGAAATATACATACAAAAAACATTGCGACATTTGAAGGGAATGTAGAATCCACTTCATATACTAGTGGGACAGTTACGGTTGTCGGAGGAGTTGGAATTGTTGGAAACACAAACATAAGTAGAAATGTGGATATTGGTAAAACGGCTATTATCCGAAATACGGATTTGAGTGAAAACGCGTTAATGGTATTTGGTAATACGGTCATTACAAATAATACAAAGATATATGGAAATGCGGACATATCTCAAAACTTACGTGTATCATCTGTAGTGGATGCGTGTTTGAATTCATATCCTTATGGGGCATTGATTGTGAATGGAGGTGTCGGTATTCAAAAGAATGCATTCATAGGAAATTCTGTAAACATAGAAAACTCCGCAAGAATAGGAAATGCGTTGACTGTAGGAAATACAATTACTACGTCACAATTGATCATTAATGGTGATGATGCAATCAATTATTCAACTGGTGCTATTCAATTAGTCGGAGGGATGGGTATTTTGGGTAATTTATATGTAAAGGATTTGACTGTAACGGGTAATACAATAAACGATAATGAAACCAACATGAGTTCATTAGTGATTACATCTAATTTAAATGCAACAGATATTAGTTCGGGAGCAATGATAGTTTATGGTGGAGTTGGTATTCAAAAAGACATTTACATGGGTGGTAATGCATATTTGTTGCAGAGTATGAGTGTTTTTGAACATTTGGATATAAGTAAAAATTTAACAGTGGAAGGTAATTCTCATTTTATGGGTACAGTTACCATTGATACAAGTATCAATTTATTGCAAAATCAAACGGTTGAAGGAAATGTAATTGTGCAAGGGGATTCAATTGTAAATAATTTATTGGATGTTTCATTTTCTAGAATAAGAGGTAAATTAGATGTCTCTGGTGATATTACTGTAGATGGAAATCTAATAATGAATTCGAATGCAATTATAAATCAAAATATACAATGTTATGGAAATATAGATGTTTCAAATGTTGTTACTATTACAAATACGAATAATGCTATAAAAAATGGTGATGGCGGATCATTACATACATATGGAGGTGCAATGGTAGAAAAAAATATGATCATTTATGGAAATGTGGATATTTCAAACACATTAATTGCAAATTCGATTGTTTTAAATGGACAAAGGGCAACCAATTATAGAACGGGTGCGATTCAATTGGTAGGAGGTATGGGTATATCGGGAGAATTATACTCATCCAGTATTGTTTCTGAACGAATTGACGTGAGTAATATGAATGTATTAAAATCGTTGACAATCAGTTCAACTACGCAGTCAATAAATAGATATACAGGTGCACTTACCATTAGTGGAGGAGTAGGAATAGAAGGAAACACAAATATAGGAGGAAATGTGATTATATCTGGTAATACAAGACTAATTAGAACTACTGATATTTGTGGAAATATGACAAGTCAATATACAAATGTAGGCAGATTACGAGTAAGAGAAGAATTAGATATTTCAGGAACAACTAATATTGATGCGGACTTATTTGTAAATTTTGATCAATTCATTAGGGGTGGATTGGAGATAAACGGAAATACAACAATGAACGCATATATGGACGCTAGTTTTGGACGGGTGCGTGGTCTATTACAAACATATGTTACGGATAGTTCTTTTATTAGTTCTGCATTAGCAGTAGATGTATCGGGGCGTTTAAATGTAGATGGATTTACTGATTTATCATCCGGTAGAGTACGTAGTCGATTTGAAGTGGTGAATTTAGATATGTCAAACGGTAGGGTGACATCCGCATTGGATATTTCAGGACGTATGAGAGTAGATGGATTCACTGATTTATTATCGGGTAGAGTACGAAACCGATTTGAAGTGGTGAATTTAGATTTGTCAAATGGTCGTGTAACAACTGCATTAGATATTTCTGGACGTATGACAGTAGATGGATTCACTGATTTATTATCAGGTAGAGTACGAAACCGATTTGAAGTGGTGAATTTAGATATGTCAAATGGTAGGGTGACAACTGCATTGGATATTTCTGGACGTATGACCGTAGATGGAATGACCGATTTATCATCTGGTCGAGTACGTAGTCGATTTGAAGTGGTGAATTTAGATATGTCAAATGGTAGGGTGACAACCGCATTGGATATTTCAGGTCGAATGACAGTAGATGGATTTACCGATTTATCAGGCGGTAGAGTTCGAAACCGTTTTGAAGTATCCAATCTAGATGTTTCAAATGGGAATGTGACTACCACATTAAATATTTTGGGTAATTTGAGAGTAGATGGATTTACAGATTTATCTTATGGTCGAGTTAAAAATGCATTGGATGTAAGTAGTATGGATGTAGGTTATCACAACGTATGGGGACAACTCGATGTAATTGGAAATTGCAGAATTCGATCGGCATTTATGACGAATGTCGATATTTCTTTTGTAAAGGTTTCTCTATTGGATGTATCGGGTAGATTAACTATAAATGGATTTACCGATTTATCGTCAGGTCGTGTACGTGGTCGATTTGAAGCGGTGAATTTAGATATGTCAAATGGTCGTGTAACAACTGCGTTGGATCTATCTGGTAGATTAAATGTGGATGGGTTTACCGATTTATCATCTGGTCGAGTACGTAGTCGATTTGAAGTGGTAAATCTAGATATGTCAAATGGTCGTGTTACAACCGCATTGGATATTTCTGGACGTATGACAGTGGATGGATTTACTGATTTATCGAGTGGTCGAGTACGTAGTCGTTTTGAAGCGGTAAATCTAGATATGTCAAATGGTAGGGTGACAACCGCATTGGATATTTCTGGACGTATGACAGTAGATGGATTTACTGATTTATTATCGGGTAGAGTAAGAAACCGATTTGAAGTAGTGAATTTAGATATGTCAAATGGTAGGGTGACAACTGCATTGGATATTTCAGGACGTATGACAGTAGATGGATTTACTGATTTATTATCAGGTAGAGTACGAAACCGTTTTGAAGTAGTGAATTTAGATTTGTCAAATGGTCGGGTGACAACTGCATTGGATATTTCAGGACGTATGACAGTAGATGGATTCACTGATTTATCGAGTGGCCGAGTACGAAACCGATTTGAAGTAGTGAATTTAGATTTGTCAAATGGTCGCGTTACAAATACGTTTGATGTTTCAGGAAATGTAAGGGCAGATGGGTTTACAGATTTATTATATGGTCGTGTTAGAGGTGCATTCGATATATCAGGAGATCTAACTGTTGATGGAAGAACAATAGTAGCCGGAATATATGCTCGAAACCAGTTGGATGTTTCTGGAAATGTTCGAATAGATGGTTCTTCTGATTTATCTTATGTCCGCGTTCGAAATCGATTTGATGTATCTGGAAATGTTCGGATAGATAGTTTATCCAATATTTATGGAATTTATGTACCTACAAACGCAGATATTTCTGGAAATGTAAGAATTGATGGGATTACCGATTTAGCGAGTAGTCGAGTACGTAGTCGATTTGATGTATCCGGAGATGTTCGTATGGATGGTTTTACAGATTTAGCAGCAGGTCGCGTTCGAAATCGATTTGATGTATCCGGGAATGTTCGCATGGATGGATTTACAGATATATCGGGATTACGTGTGCGTAATCGATTTGATGTATCCGGAAATGTTCGTATGGATGACTTTACCGATTTATCGTATGCTCGTGTTAGAGGTAACTTAGAAGTGAATGGTATGGATATTTTTTCAAACATTACGACTTTAAATACTAGAACAACTAATTTTTCAAGAAGTGGCGGAATTCTTACAATCAATAGTAATGTCACCATACCAGCCGATAAAAATTTCATTTTTGGAGGATTAGATGGGAATATAAGATTTAATAATATTGAAAATAAATTAGTAAATATTACTAACACCAATACGAATAATACTTATGATTTGACTATAGGAAATTTTACGAATAATAATACAATACGATTAAATTCGACTGCAAGTATTACACTCCAAGTACCTACCGTTAATATTATAGGAAACGCAGATTTAAACAGTGGTAACATTGGTAATGTGAATACTATATCATTGAAAGCAGGAGGTGACATTCAAATTAATAATGTATCTATGAATACTCGACTTGAATCAGTAGAAATGAAAACATACGATTTTAATTATGATACAACGAGCGGTAATGTGTTAACGATCGGTAATACTTATAATTATGATGTTATTCAATTAAATGCAAACACCGATGTTATACTCGCACCTGTGAATGGTCATATTAAATTGAATGGAAACATAGATGCAATGGGTAATAATATTGGTAATGTGAACGTAATAAATGTAAATGCAGGCGGTGATATTCAAATCGGTGGTACATCAATCACGTCTGGTGGAGCATTACTTACATCAAGTAATACGTGGTCGGGTGACATAAATAGATTTAAAGTATTGACTGCATCTGGTTATTTATCTGTGTCTGGAGATATTGTTGCCACTGGCAATACTCAGGTTAGCAGACGGTTGGCTGTGTCAGGAGATAGCAGTTTGAATGGATTTACTGATTTATCAGGGGGTCGAGTAAAAAATAACTTTGTAGTTGGGTCTTATAATATAAGTAATGAGTTCAGTCGATTAAGTAGGATCAAATGGGGGTTAGATAACTGTTGGAATATAACAAAAAATGCAAACGAAAGTTTGGGTAGTGTTATGAATTTTGGTTGGGATGGCACAACTGGTGATCAGTTCGACAATTATTATGTAAATTATCATGCAATCCGGTCTGTGGAGGAGATCGGATTAAGGAGTAAACAAATTAATTTAATAGGTAACACAACATTAAACGGAAACACCACAACTTTACCTAGAAATAGATTTTTATATGCATTGGGTGATTGTAGTTTTAGTGGAAATATAGATGCGTCATATGCTAAGGTTACCAATGATATAAATGTGTTTGGATATTCAGCAAAATATGAATTTGGTAAATTAGTTTGGACTGTATTTAGTAATTGGAGTACATATTGGGAGTCTAACGAGACGAGTACCGTTATGAATTTAGGATGGAATGGTAATCAAAATACATCTACCGCATCCAATTATGTAAATTATCTATCACTTAAATCTAATTATACAATTGGATTAAAGTCTCCGATGATTTTAGTTAATGGGGAAAGTATATTTACAGGTAATTTAAAAGTAAATGCACCTACTGATATATCTTTAAATAGTGTAAACGGAAATATTTATTTAAGATCAACTTCTTTAAATGGTTCCGTTATTCTACACGGTACCAACATTAAGTTTTGGGGACCTGTAACTACTGATGACAATAATCTTCATATTGGTAATGGTAACATTGTGAATGTTAAAAACATAACTTCTTCTGGTACAATTAGTTCTACAGGTACAGGAGGTAATGTATATTCTGGAGGTGTGATAAGGGCAGACGGTACAATTACCGGAGGTAATATATCAACCAGCGGTACAATAACTGCAACTGGTAATATATCAGGAGGTAATATATCAACCGGAGGTACACTAACTGTAACTGGCGCAATATCAGGAGGTAGTATATCAACCGGAGGTACAATAACTGCAACTGGTAATATAACATCATCTGCTACCATACAAGCAGTTACATTTAAAGCCACATCCGATTATAGAATTAAGTCTAATTGTGAACCATTATCACTCACACATTATAATGTAGACCTTTTAAAACCAATTACATATTACAATACTATTTTGAAAAAACAAGATATTGGATTTATAGCACACGAAGTTCAAGAACTGTATCCATTTTTAGTTGACGGAGAAAAAGATGGTGAAAAACACCAGTCTTTGAATTATATTGGAATGATTGGAATATTAGTAAAAGAAATACAAGAATTAAAAGCAAAAGTAAAACGATTAGAAGAAAATATGAATATAGTATAATATGCCATCGTTAGAACTCATTCTTGAAAAAATGAAAAAACCAATGCTCATACTCATTACGATTACAAATATATTGTTTGTGTTATTTTCAATTCAAATCATACGTATAAATCCAGTACTTATCAAATACTTGCAAATATCGGTTCAAACATTTATTGCATTCTTTTTAATTTACCGATTTCATCCATTTAAAAAAGACTATTCCTTTCACGTAAATGATAATTACTTCATTTTTGGTAGTGCCATTGTTCTATTAACCAATTTAGGAATTACACATTATGCAGAGTCATTTTTAGTACCTGTTTCGAACAAAATCACCGAAATAACCGGAGTTCCTTTTCAAATACAACATAATTCATCTCATCCTAAAAAATCAAATACGGAAGAAGATGTACCAAAACAATACGACAAGAATGAATACTACATTACTATTTAATTGATCGAATTATATTCGATTTGACTGTATTCTCTTTTCATTTTATGATTATTAAAATTATAAAATGTTGTTTATTTCTTTTTATACACAGTCACATATTTGTATGATTATTTTTATGAAAGTTGTGGTGGTAATTTCATTTGAATCGATATTGCAGTATCTCCATATAATCCATCATCATAATGTTTGGGTGTAGTAATTACTACCTTATCACCTCTTTCTAAATATAATTTACCACAAACCGGGTTGGCGCCAATACGACTATTTGCACCAATACAAACACCACCTACTGAAAACAATCCGGCTTCAATTGCAGAATACCAAGTTGATCCATCATAACTGAATACAATACTACTACTTCCACCAACTCCTACTGCTATCCATCGTTGTCCATTCCAATAGACATCATTACCACTAGATGAAAATACGGTAGTACCAATACCAGTCCATGTAATACCATCTGTACTGGTTGCAATTGTATTGCTAGCACCTTCACCAACAGCAACTAGTACACGACCATTCCAAGCCAATGATTTTCCAGAACCACTAAATAATTCATTCTCTGCAAGTGTCCAACCACTAGAACCATTGTTAACGACAGTGTATGCAATAGTAGATTCGCCAATTGCTATCCATTTATGAATGGCCCAAATAACCTTCTTACATTCAGATGTAAATAGTCCATCGGATATTCCTGTCCAAGAAATACCGTTTGTACTGGATGCAAGTTTATTTGTACCCGCACCACTTGCTAACCAAATGGATCCGTTCCAATCCGCCGAATAGCCACTTGTTGAAAAGATACTGCTTCCAATACCTGTCCAAGAAATACCATTTGTACTATAAGCAATTGTATTTGTTCCGGAACCAGTAGCAACCCATACACTTCCATTATAAGATACAGATGTTGCCGATGTAGTGAAGATTGATTTCCCTAGACCAGTCCATGATTTACCATCCAAACTGTATGCAAGAGTATGTGTAGTTCCTTCACCTGCTGCTAACCATAATGTACCATTCCAAGTAACATCATTACAACGAGTGCTGAATATATGATTACCAAGTCCCTTATATATGATACCATCTGTACTGTATGCGAGAGTATGTTGACTTCCTTCACCACCGACAATAGTAGGCTGTTGTATTTTGAATATACCTTCATCTGGATGTGTCCATACAATTTGTTTTCCATTTTGTGCGGATGTAGTGACAGATGTCCAGTTGATTCCGTCATAACTGTATCTGATTATGTTTGTAGATGTATTGACTACAAAAGAGAGACCATTCCATTCTACACTTATATTTTCATAACCAGTTGTGGATCCAGCGGATGTCCAACTAATACCATCTTGGCTATATAGAATTGTTGTCGTTGTAGTGGCTACCCATAATTGTCCATTCCAAGCAAGTCCATGGATTGTACCGAAATTTCCAATGGTAAAATCGGTCCAATGAACTCCGTCGAAACTTTCCGAAATATGGGTTTGATTGGACTCATATTTTCCACCACATACAAATTTATAACCATTCCATTCAACTGGTCCACCTCCTAGTTCAATATCCGATTGAGCCCAACTCACACCATCACCACTATATAGCAAGAAGGTGTGTATACTATTTCTTCCTGAAATAACCCACATGGACCCATTCCAAGAAATACCATTACTACTGTATCCGGATTCAATGAATAATGATGCATCATTGGATTGCCAATTGATACCGTCATAACTCATTAATATTTTATCTGGTAAACTAACTAACCATTGGGATCCATTATGTTTGGCAATATTAATATTTGAAACATCGGATACCGATATTGGTAATGACCAAGTAAAAGAACTGTATTGTCCGGATGCAAGATAGGCTTCTCCATCCCAACCAGCCCCGTCACTAGGTGCATTTGAAGTAATTGCTGACCATGATAATCCATTATCTTTGGATAACACATTTCCAGTTAAGATCTGATTCGGTGGGAATGTAATGGTATGTGGTTGTACAGTCGAGCATTGCACACACAAAGCAGTTGTAAATCCACTTGTTAATGTGGCCCATCGAATACCATTTTTACTAGATGCAATCTTGGCATTTCCTGATGATGTTGCAATAAATCGTCCGTTAATCCATTGAACACTTGGTGCATATGAATATGTACTATTTGACATATCAAACAATGACATTCCTAATCCGGTCCATTCTGAATTCATTTCTGCGTATGCAAGTGTATGTCCTAGTCCAGTGTTGCTTGTACCGATCGCCACTAGTGTGCTTGAATCCGATGCAAATTTAGTCACACACGATGTAATGGGGCAAGTCATTGTAGTCAAATTGCTCAAGTTAGGTCCAGCCGATTTTGCAATAACACCCTCATCATCGGATGATCGTCCACCGATTAGCCAGTATGAACCTGTCCAAATCACACTATGACATGATCCTGTAAATACAGAGGATACATCTACGCCAGTCCATGTAATTCCATTTGAACTATACGCGACAAGGTCATTCAACCCGGCTCCAACGGCGACCCAAATATCACCATTCCAATAAATATCATATATACTATCGTATGAACTACCACTGGAACTAATTATCCAAATAATACCATCATAACTGTATGCAAGTGTATTTGTTCCGGTACCGCATGCTACAAACATAGTACCATTCCATTCAATACGGAAAGTAGTTGTAGAAAAGATTGTATTTCCAAGTCCTGTCCAAGAAACACCGTCCGAACTGTATGCGAGTGTATTTGTGCCGGTTCCACCTGCAACCCATATGTGTCCGTTCCAAGAAATAGTGGTACAAGCATCGGAAAAGATTGTGTTTTGAAGGGATTGCCATTTTAGACCATCTATACTTGTCATCATATTGGAACTTCCAATACCTCCTGCGGTCCATCTAATCTTTGGATTCACTCCAACATAATATTGGGTTGAGTTGGTATTATATCCGGTTGTTTTGGCGGAATATGTGTCTTGTTTATCACTGATGCAAACCGAATGAGGTACTGTAGTAGTTAGCATTGTATTTGGAGATTTGGAATCGTCTACAATATCCATTGTTTCCACTGGCAACAACGTGGTATCGTATGAAAACAAGGCATTTTGACCAGCAGGTCCTTGATCACCTTGACTTCCTTGATAACCTCTTGGACCAGTTGGACCTACTATTCCTTGACTACCAGTTGGACCGGCAGGTCCAGTTTGACCGGTTTGACCGGTTTGTCCAGTTTGTCCGGTTGATCCAGTAGGTCCAGTTTCACCAGTAGGTCCAGTTTCACCAGTAGGTCCAGTTTCACCAGTAGAACCAGTTGCACCAGTAGGACCTGTGGATCCTGTAGAACCAGTTGATCCAGTTGGACCAGTAGAACCAGTGTCACCTGTATGTCCAGTTGGACCAGTAGAACCAGTAGGACCCGTTGAACCGGTTGAACCCGTTTCACCGGTAGGTCCAGTCATACCAGTATCACCAGTTGCACCGGTTTCACCAGTATTACCAGTAACACCAGTAGGACCTTGAACACCTCTTAGACCTGTAGGACCAGTAGAACCAGTTGCACCGGTAGATCCAGTAGGACCAGTAGAACCAGTAGGTCCAGTCATACCAGTAGGTCCAGTAGAACCGGTCGAACCAGTCGGACCTGTAGGTCCAGTTACACCAGTATCACCGGGCATTCCAGGGCCAGTTTGACCAGTTGGACCAGTTGTACCACGATCACCAGTAGGACCGATTAATCCAGGTCCAGTCGGTCCAGTTGCACCGGTAGTACCGGCGGGACCAGTTGGTCCAGTTGCACCAATTATACCTAAACCTCTAGGACCAGTAGGACCAGTTGCACCAGTAGGGCCTGTATGACCAGTATTACCAGTAGGTCCAGTTGTTCCAGTAAATCCAGTTTCACCAGTAGGTCCCGTAACACCGACTGCACCCGTAGAACCGGTAGCACCTGTATAACCAATGGGTCCAGTATTACCAGTAGAACCAGTAGAACCCGTTTGACCAGTAGACCCAGTGGGTCCTGTTCTACCAGTTGGCCCAGTAGCACCAGTAGAACCAGTAGAGCCTGTTATACCAGTTACACCGGTTGCACCAGTAGGCCCAGTAGAACCAGTAGGTCCAGTAGAACCGGTTTCACCTGTATTACCGGTTGAACCTGTAGGCCCAGTAGGTCCAGTTTGACCAGTGGCACCGGTATTACCAGTGATACCAGTAGAACCGGTTTGACCAGTTGACCCGGTAGGTCCTGTAGTACCGGTAGGTCCAGTAGCACCAGTAGAACCAGTCGCACCGGTTGCTCCAGTAGGTCCAGTAGTACCAGTAGTACCAGTGTCACCAGTTGCACCTGTAGAACCGGTAGACCCAGTAGGTCCAGTTGGACCAGTATTACCAGTTGCGCCATGTTCACCGGTAGGACCAGTAGATCCAGTAGGGCCTGTTCTACCAGTAGGTCCAGTATTACCTGTAGGACCAGTAGGACCAGTTGCACCAGTAGGGCCTGTATGACCAGTATTACCAGTAGGTCCAGTCATACCGGTTTCACCAGTTGATCCAGTTGGACCTGTTCTTCCGGTAGGACCTGTAGCACCAGTATCACCAGTAGCACCAGTATCACCAGTATTTCCAGTCGGTCCAGTTCTACCAGTGGGTCCAGTTGGGCCAGTTGTACCGGTAGAACCAGTTGCGCCAGTCGCACCTGTAGCACCAGTAGCACCAGTCGGACCAGTAGTTCCAGTAGGTCCGGTTGAACCAGTAGCACCGGTCGCACCGGTCGCACCTGTCGAGCCAGTAGGTCCAGTAGATCCAGTTGAGCCAGTAGCACCGGTAGGTCCAGTGGATCCAGTAGGTCCAGTAGAGCCCGTAGAACCTGTAGCACCGGTATCACCTGTAGGTCCAGTGTTTCCTGTAGAACCAGTAGAACCGGTAGATCCGGTTGTTCCGGTAGGGCCTGTTGAACCAGTAGCACCAGTTGCACCAGTTGTACCGGTAGAACCAGTCGGGCCGGTTGAACCAGTAGCACCAGTTGCACCCGTTGGACCTGTTATACCAGTAGCACCGGTAGTACCGGTAGGGCCAGTAGATCCAGTTTGACCAGTTGCGCCGGTGGCACCAGTAGCACCAGTAGAACCGGTTGTTCCGGTAGGGCCGGTAGCACCGGTGGCACCAGTGGCACCTGTAGCACCCGTAGCACCAGTAGCGCCAGTAGAACCAGTTGATCCTGTAGATCCGGTGGGCCCAGTAGCACCAGTAGCACCAGTAGCACCAGTAGAACCAGTAGGGCCAGTGGCACCGGTAGATCCTGTTATACCAGTAGATCCAGTCGCACCTGTTGGCCCAGTAGAACCGGTAGGACCAGTAGAACCAGTAGCACCGGTGGCGCCTGTAGATCCAGTAGGTCCAGTTGGACCCGTTGCACCGGTATCACCAGTAGCACCAGTGGAACCAGTAGAACCGGTTGGCCCGGTGGAACCAGTAGCACCAGTTGGGCCAGTAGAACCAGTTGGTCCAGTAGATCCGGTAGAACCAGTGGGTCCAGTAGATCCAGTAGGTCCAGTAGAACCGGTAGAACCGGTGGAACCGGTAGATCCAGTAGAACCAGTAGAACCGGTAGAACCGGTAGGACCTGTCATACCTTGAATACCTTGAGGACCCATTTCACCCTGTGGACCTATATCACCTTGGGGGCCTACTTCACCCTGAGGACCTTGTGCACCTTGATCACCTTGAGGTCCCATTTCACCTTGTGGACCAACTTCACCTTGAGGACCAATTTCACCTTGATCACCTTGAGGTCCCTGTGCACCTTGATCACCTTGAAATCCTTGTTCGCCTGTAGGACCTTGTTCGCCTTGATCTCCTTGAGGACCTTGTGCACCCTGTGCGCCTTGATCACCTTGTGCACCTTGGGCACCTGTAGGACCTTCAATGCCTTGTTCGCCTTGAGCACCTGTAAACCCTTGAATACCTTGGTCTCCTTTTTCTCCAGTTACGCCTTGTATACCTTGAATACCTTGAATACCTTGAGCACCCGTAAACCCTTGCTCACCTTGTATACCTTGAATGCCTTGACTACCAGTAGGTCCTTGTTCACCCTGTATACCTTGTGCACCAGTAGGACCTTCAATACCTTGTTCTCCTTGTGGTCCAACTTCACCCTGAGGACCAGTTGGTCCTTGTTCACCGGTTACACCTCGTTCTCCTTGAGGACCTTGTGGTCCAATATCGCCCTGTGGTCCGATTGGTCCTAGTTCACCTTGAGGACCTTGTGGTCCTTGATCACCTTGAAATCCTTGATCACCTTTTTCTCCAGTTGGGCCCTGGTCACCTTGTTCACCCTGAGCACCTTGTGCACCTTGAATGCCTTGAGCACCAGTGGGACCTTCTATACCTTGTTCACCTGTAGCACCTTGCTCACCTTGAATTCCTTGAGCACCCTGTGCACCGGTAGGTCCTTGATCTCCTTTTTCGCCGGTAAACCCTTGAATACCTTGTTCACCAGTAGGACCCTGAATGCCTTGTTCACCAGTTGGACCCTGAATACCTTGTTCACCAGTTGGACCCTGAATACCTTGTGCGCCTGTAACACCTTGCTCACCTTGAATGCCTTGAGCACCCTGTAATCCTTGTGCACCAGTAAACCCTTGCTCTCCTGTAAAACCTTGAATACCTTGCTCACCTTGTGCGCCTTGAATACCTTGGATACCCTGACTACCGGTTGGACCTTGAATACCTTGTTCACCAGTAGGTCCTTGATCACCTTGTTCACCTGTAGGGCCTTGAACACCCTGAATGCCCTGAGCACCCTGGTCTCCTTGTAATCCTTGTTCACCAGTAGGACCCTGAATGCCTTGTTCTCCTTGCAAACCTTGAGCACCTTGTTCACCGGTAGGTCCTTGATCACCTTGATCACCCTGGGCACCATTTTCACCTTGTGGACCAATTGGTCCCTGATCACCTTGGGCGCCTTGTGCTCCTTGAGCACCTTGTGTGCCTTGTAATCCTTGGGCTCCAGTAGGACCTTGAATACCTTGCTCTCCTTGCAAACCTTGTATACCTTGCGCACCGGTTACACCTTGCTCACCCTGATCACCTTGAATACCTTGTTCTCCTTGGGCTCCAGTAAAACCTTGAATTCCTTGAGCACCTTGTGCGCCTTGAATACCTTGTTCACCAGTAGGGCCCTGTTCCCCAGTAGGACCCTGTTCACCCTGAATACCTTGAATTCCCTGGGCACCGGTAACACCTTGTTCCCCCTGAATACCTTGAATTCCTTGGGCGCCAGTAACACCTTGAGCACCAGTAACACTAGTACCGGTTGGGCCTTGAGGACCAGTATCACCTTGAACACCAGTTGGTCCTGTAACACCTTGAGCACCAGTTACACTAACACCAGTAGAACCTTGAGGTCCAGTATTACCTTGAACACCAGTTG
>JACCEB010927252.1_pt1 | contig 16692 bp, 10 predicted proteins | sample 7454761 | NCBI WGS metagenome assembly JACCEB01 (sample SAMN15323454, study PRJNA562643) | freshwater metagenome | isolation source: river surface water | place: USA:Blue River Watershed | collected 2017-08-18 | reverse complement strand
CGCGGCCGACAAGGCCAAGGAGTTCTTCGAGCGCTTCAAAACTCACCCCAAGGCCGCCGAGGCCCGCCGGTTGCACCGGGAGTTGCTCGAGGCCTCCGTCGGTCTGGGCAACGAAGACAAGATCGCCGAGTTGCAGGCTCTGGGGCCCGATCCTGAAAAGGCCAAGGAACAGGCCGCCGCGGCCACCGTGGGAGCCAAGCTTCAGGAAGCCGTGGCCAAGGCCCGAACGCTGCAGGCCCAGGGCATGGAGGCGGTGCTCACCGAGTTCGAGAAGAGCCTGAACGGCTTGGAGAAGGAGTTCCCGGGCCGGGGTGAGATCTACGCGGCCTACCTCGAGATCGCGCAACTCCGCGGTGGCGCCAAGTCCAAGGAACTCGTCGCCAAGATCCTCAAGGCCGACGGGGTTCCCGCGGCGATCCGTGAGATGGCCGAAGGTCTTCAAAAGGCCCAGGACCGTGTGGGCAAACCGCTGACCCTGACCTTCACGGCCACCGATGGTCGCAAGGTCGACCTGAGCCAGATGAAGGGGAAGGTCGTGCTGGTCGATTTCTGGGCCACTTGGTGCGGCCCTTGCGTGGCCGAGGTGCCCAATGTGGTGGCCGCCTACGAGCGACTGCATCCCAAGGGATTCGAGATCGTGGGCATCAGTTTCGATGAAGAAGCCGATGCACTGAAGGCCTTCACCGAAAAACACAAGATGACCTGGGCTCAGTACTTCGACGGGGCCGGTTGGAAAAACAAGTTCGGTGTGGAATACGGCATCCGCGGCATCCCCGCCATGTGGCTGGTGGACAAGCAGGGCAACCTGCGGGACCTGGAAGCCCGCAATGGACTGGCCGCCAAGGTGGAGAAGCTCCTGGCCGAGCCCTGATTGCGCGATGCTCCCGGTCCGAGAACCCGATTTCAAACAACCATGAATGATGTGATCCATCCCCGCAGTCCGCGGGAAACGATGTCCGGCTGGCTGTATCTGCCGCGCTTCGTCGACAAGATCCGGCTGTCGTTGGCCGGACGCCTGCACTCCGACTACCAGCAGAACTTCGCCCAGCGGGGTTTCGACGCACAATGGCTCAAGGCGGCCGGACTCGAGGCCGAGGCCTTCATCGAGGTGGTGCGCCACACGGTCATCGACGGGCAGGTGGCCGATTGGGTGCGCAGCCATGTGCGGCGACCGGCCGAGCAGGCGGCCTTCAATCGATGGTTGCTCCAGTACGGTTCCGAAGACGATCCCGAGCTGCGGGCCCGCTTGGCCCTGCGCAAGGAGCAGTCGGGCTTCGCCCACCGGAACGACATCACCACCTTCGTCGACTACATCGATGCCGACGAAGGGCGCTCGCCGCTGGTCTGCACCGGCAACTGAGCGCGCGGCACGGGCTCAACTCACGTTGAGCTCGCGTCGGATGCCGAACTTGTCGACCCGTTTGCGCAAGGTCGCCCGGGTGATCCCCAGCAGCTTGGCCGCCTGGACCTGATTGCCTTGGGTTTCTTTGAGAGCCTCGATCACCAGTTCGCGTTCGACTGCCGGCAGGACCTTGATGCCGCGTTGGAGGCGGGCCCAGCGGAAGAGTTGCAAGGCCAGTGGCCGGATGTCGCCCGTGAGGGCCGGATCGGTGGAGACCGCTTCGGCGGCCGGCGGAGTCGATTCGGCCACGGCGTCCCCCGGGGTGACCGGAGGCGCGATCGGTGCCGGTGCCGTTCCGGCCGGGCCTGCGATCGGGCGCAACGCCGGAGTCGGTTGGAGCAATTCGCCCGGAAGATCTCCCTCGAGGAGGGCCGGTCCCTTGGACACCACGACCGCCCGCCTCAACACGTTCTCCAGTTCGCGGACATTGCCGGGCCAATGATAGGCCTCGAGCACCGCCAGCGTCTTTTCGCCGATGGACTTGGTGCCGGCGCCCGCCCCCCCGATCTTCCGCAGGAAGAAATCGACCAGCAGTCGGATGTCGCCGCGTCGGTCCCGCAACGGCGGCATGTGGACCCGCACGACGTTGAGGCGATAGAAGAGGTCTTCGCGGAACTCCTTGCGTGAAACGGCCTCTTCCAGCGGTTTGTTGGTCGCGGCGATGATCCGGACATCGACTTGAAGGGTGGTGTTGCCGCCCACCCGTTCGAAGGTGCCGTTCTGGAGCACCCGCAGGATCTTGGTCTGGGTGGCCGGGGGCATGTCGCCGATCTCGTCGAGGAACAGCGTTCCGCGGTGGCACTGCTCGAAACGCCCCGGACGTTGTGCCGTGGCCCCCGTGAACGCGCCCTTCTCATGGCCGAAGAGCTCGCTCTCGAGGAGGTTCTCCGGGATGGCCGCGCAGTTGATGGCCATGAAGGGCTCTTTGGCCCGTCGGCTGTTCTGGAAGATGGATCGGGCGACGAGCTCCTTGCCGGTGCCGCTTTCACCCGTGATCAATGCCGTCGCATCGGAGGCGGCCAATTGCCCGATGAGTTTGAAGACCTCCTGCATCGGGGCGCTGCGGCCGATGACCCCCAGATCGTAATCCTGCTGCTCTAATTGAGGGCGCAGGGCCACCGTCTGGCGGGTGTCGCGTGCGGCCTTCAAGGCGCTGGCGACGAGCAGCTTCAGGCGGGGCACATCGAACGGCTTGAGCACGTAATCGTAGGCGCCGAGCTTCATCGCCTCGATGGCCGTTTGCGTGGTGCCGTAGGCCGTCATCAGGATGACCGGCAACTGCGGGTCGAGTTGGCGAATGCGTCGCAGGGTCTCCAACCCGTTGAGTCCGGCCATGCGGATGTCGCTGAGCACGAGATCGGGCTTCAACGTCGGGATGAGGCGGAGCCCCTCCTCGCCACTGGACGCGGTGTGCAGCTCGATGTCCGAGGCGTCGAAGATCCGGCGGAATGAATATTGCACATCCACCTCGTCATCAATGAGCAGCAGCTTTTCCATCGAATGGGGCCAGCCTACGTGGATCTCTTCCGGGTGGCAACCCGTCCGACGGGGCGCCTTTGTGGCACGGCGCCCTGTCTGGTAAAGGTCGACCTCACCGGATTACGGGATCAGGAATAAGGAATCAGGGATCAGGGGCCGAGGCCTACACGGGCCCGGAAAGGCCCGCCGGATTCTGAGTCGATCGGCTCCGTTCCTCGGCCGACTCGATCCGCAAGGCCAGGATCTCCCGGGTTGCAGGACCCAGGCGGTGCAGTTCTCCGACGGGGAACCCTTCGACCCAGGCGAGTGTTCCGCGGCCCGAGTCCAGCACCCAGCGCCTCGACCGTTCGCCCGCGGGGATCCGCTGGTTGATGAACAGGTTCTGGAGCCGAGCCGCCGCGGTTTGCCCGAGCCGCTGAAACCGGTCTCCCGGTCGTCGATGCCGCAGCGTGGCCGTTTCCGGCAGAGTACCCGCATCGAACTGCTCCCATCCTTGGCCGAAGGGCAGCGGACGTCGCAGGCGCTTCCACAGCAGGCGCCCCCCGTCGGGCAGTTCACGCGTTCCCCGGGCCCCGCGGAACGACACCTCCACGATTTCGGACAGGGCCGCTCCGGGCTCGGCCTCGCCTCGGTGAGTCGGCCGCCGCCCGGTCGGTGGATTTGGGGAAAGACCGGTCGCCGGAATATCGGGGACTGCCGGGGATTGGGGGGGCGTCGCTCTTCGCCGGCGCAGCGCTTCCACCTGATCGAAGTCGGCCTCCTGTCCGCTCTCGATGAGTTCCAACCGCAGGATCGCCCGCTGCAGCGCGACATGGAGCTCATCCCAAGGCTGCCGATCGGTTGAAGCCCGCCAACGCACGGCCTGTTCACGCAGGTAATCGGCCTCGTGGGAGGCGATGTCGGCGATCCGGGCCAACACCCGGGGCAGGGCGGGGCTGTAGTGGGCCACCCAGTCGGGAATCAACCGATGTCGGATCCGGTTGCGCGGAATGGAGAGGTCTTGATTGGACGCATCCTCGCGGTGGCCGATGGCCTCCCTGCGGGCGAAGGTTTCCAGCGAACTCCGCTCGAAACCCAGAAAGGGCCGCAGCAAGGAAACCCGGTGATCCGAGGGCGACGGGGCCCGCTCTTTCATGCCGGCCAACCCCTCCGACCCGGCGCCTCGGAGCAGGCGCAGCAGGATGAGCTCGGCCTGATCGTGCGCGTGGTGGGCCAGGACTACCTCGGTCGAGCCCAACGCCAGTGCCGTGCGGGCGAGGAAGTCATGGCGCAAGCGACGAGCGGCCATCTCGAGGGATTCCTTCGACGCCCGGGCCGCGGTCCGCACCGCAAGACGCTCGACGACGCAGGGCAGGCCCAGGGAACCGGCCTGCGAACGGACCCAGTCGGCATCGCCGTCGGCCTCGGCGCCGCGCAGGCCATGGTGCGCATGAGCCACGGTCAGTTCCCACGGGAACTTCCGCCGCAGTCGGGCCAGGGCGTGCAGCAGCACCATGGAATCCAAGCCGCCCGACACCGCGATCACCAGGTGGCGTGGCTCGCCCCCGAACCGTTCGGCCCAATGCCGGCGGAGTTGTTGTAGGAATCCATCCATGGTGGGAACGCGCTGGAATGCCCCGGGTTGGCCGACCCGAGCCCGAGACCCGATGTTCAGCATTTTGAAATCGGAGTGGCGAGGATTGTCGAGAAGGCGGGCCGGAGGCGAGGGGCCCCGGCAATCCCGGTCTCGGACACCGGCTTGACCGGATTCGGTGTGAGTGCGCACCGTGACGGCGTGAAATCCCTGTTCGTTGTCGCTTCCTGGGTTGCCGTGTCCGCCGTCGTGTGCGCCCAGGAGTTCGAGCCGAAGCCCGACCCGGCGGTGTTCGCCGGGTTCAATGCCCGGAAAGCCCCCGCGCCCGCGGGGTTGCTGCTCCGCGAGAACGACCGGCTGGCCATCATCGGCGACTCCATCACCGAGCAGAAGATGTACTCGCGGATCATCGAGACCTATCTCACGGCCTGCTGGCCGGCCTTGAAGGTCACGGTGCGTCAGTACGGCTGGGGCGGAGAAACGGCCGAGGGGTTCAAGAACCGCATGGTCAACGATGCGCTGCGGTTCAAGCCGACCATCGCCACCACCTGCTATGGCATGAACGACCACAAGTACCGCCCCTACGACGAGGCCAACGGTCGGTGGTATCGCGAGAACCAGCTCGCCATCGTGCGGGCGTTCAAAGGGGCCGGTGCCCGCGTCGTGTTGGGCTCTCCGGGATGCGTGGGACGCAAGGTGCCCTGGAGCCAGTCGGACTCGACGGCCATGAACCTGAATCTGTGCGAACTGCGCAACATCGACCTCGAGATCGCCCGCCAGGAGCAGGTGGCCTTCGCCGATGTCTTCTGGCCGATGCTGACCTTGGGGGCGAAGGCGACCCATCAGTTCGGTGAGAACTACGCCATCGCCGGCAAGGATGCGGTGCATCCGGGCTGGGCGGGCCATGTGGTGATGGCGACGGCGTTCCTTCATGCGCTCGGTGTCGACGGCGACCTCGGCACCTTCACGGTGGATCTCGGTTCGGGGAAGGCTTCGGCCACCGGTGGGCACCAGGTCCTCGCGTTCAACCAGGGTGAATTGACGGTCAGGAGCGGCCGCTACCCCTTCTGTGCCCCGGCCGGGGAACTCGGGGATGACAATGCGATCCGGTCGGGCATGGCGCTCACGGAGTTCCAGACGCGCTTCAATCGGTTGCAGTTGGTCGCCAAGAACGCCGCCGCCAAGAGCTACCGCGTCACCTGGGGTACCGAGACGAAAACCTTCAGTGGCCAACAATTGACCGCGGGCATCAATCTTCCGGCCGTCTTCGCCAAGACGCCGTTCGACACCGCTTTCAAACGTCTCGATGAGGCCGTGGCTCAGAAACAGAACTACGAGACCCGCCAGATCAAGAGCCTCTTCCATGGCGAGGAAGGCAAGACCGACATGAAGGCGACGGTCGCGCTCACCGAGAAGGTGCGCGCCCCGCTGGCCGCCGCGATCCTCGGTTCGCGGGTGCCGGTCACGCATTCGATCAGGATCGAGGCGGTGAACTGATTCGTCCCGCCTGAGAGACCCGCGGCTGAGAAACCGCAACGACCCCTGCGAGCCGGTTGCAGACGACTGGGGCGGTTCAGATCCCAGGCCGTGCCCGCAATCGCGGTGTTGGCGCATTGCCCCGGAGACCGATCCCACGATAACCTCGCCGTAGACATGAAGCTCACTCGCACTGGCGCCCTGATCGCCTGGACGCTGACGGCCCTGGCCCAGGCAGGAGTCCTGGCTCCAGGCACCCCCGATCCGTCGGCGATCCGCATCGAGTCCCGCGATGGGTTGGGCGAGGTCGAGTTGAGCCCCGATGCCCGGACGGCCTCGGCCAAGAATGGCGTGGTGGTGCGTTGGATGGGCAGTGCTGTCAGCGCCCAGACGGTGACCTTGAGTCAGGAGACCGGTGAGGCGGTCGCCGAAGGAGACGTGGTGGTCGAATACGCCGGGGTTTCCGGTGAGCGCATCCGTTGGCGAGGTCAGAAAGTCCGCTTCGATTTCCGGGAGAAGCGGGTCGAGGCCGGACAGTTCCGGTTCGGAGCGGGCCCCCTGTTCTTGAAGGGCGACCGGTTGTCTGTGACCCAGGGCGGCACGAATCAAGTGGTGCTCGGAGGCGAGGTCACCACCGACGATTCCGCCAACCCGGGCTACAAGATCCGGGCCAAGACGCTGAGTATCGACAGCGACAAGACCATCTCGGCCGAAGACGCCCTGCTCTATGTCGGCAAGGTGCCGGTGATGTATTTCCCGTGGTACGTCCGCAAGGCCGATCGACATCCGAATTTCTTCACCGTCACGCCCGGCTACCGCAGTCTCTACGGCCCCTACGTGCTCAACAGCTACCACTGGATGAGCCGCACGAATCTCGAGGCGGTGGTCGACCTGGACTACCGGCAGCGCCGGGGCATCGGCGGCGGCCCGCGTCTCAACTACGATCTGGGAGACCTGGGCAAGGGCAGGGGGGGATTCTACTTCATCCAGGACCAGGCTCCCGAATTGAGCTCGTTCAACGGGCCCATCGATCCCGACCGGTACCGCTACGACCTGCGGCACTCGATCACCAACGACTCCGGCTTCGAATTCAAGGGCGTGCTCCGGGGGCAGAGCGATCCGATGGTGTTGCGCGATTATTTCGAGCGCGAGTTCCGGACCGATCCCCAACCCAAGACCTTCGTCGAGTTCTCGCAGCTGAACTCCAATTGGAGTCTCGATTTTCTGGCGCACGCCCAGGTCAATGAGTTCTTCCGGACCGTGGAGCGCCTGCCCGATGTCCGCCTCCGGGGGCTCCGTCAGCAAATCGGGGTGACGCCGGTCTATTACGAGAGCGACAGCTCGCTGGCCTACTTGCGCTACCGCGATGCCTTGGCCGGGGGTACCAATTATGCCGCCTTCCGAGGGGATACCTATCATCAACTCGTGGCGCCGCACACGGTCGGGGGTTGGTTGAATGTCTCGCCCCGGCTGGGAGCACGGGCCACCTACTATGGCGATCCGGAGGGGCTGAACACGATCAACACCGACCGGGAGCGTTGGGTGGCCAATACCGGAGTGGATGTCGGGTTCAAGGCCTCCCGGGTTTGGCCGACCTATTCCAGCACCGTGCTCGACATGAATGGCGCCCGCCACATCGCCGAGCCGCAATTCAGCTACGTGTTCGTGCCCGAACCCAATCGGACTCCGACCGAGTTGCCGCAGTTCGACCGTGAGCTCATCAGTCCCAAGCTGTTGCCGCTCCATTTTCCCGATTACACTCAGATCGATTCGGTCGACAGCCAGAACACGGTGCGTCTGGGTCTCCGCAACAAGGTCCAGACCAAGCGCGAGGAGCAGGTGGAGAACGTCTTGAATTGGTCGCTGCTGACCGATTGGCGCATCCAACAGCGCTCCGACCAGACCCGGTTCTCGGATGTGTACTCCGAGGTGGATTTCACACCGCGCTCATGGTTGACACTCACTTCGGAGACCCGGTTCAACACGGTGACCCGCGAGTTTCGGGAATCGAATCATCGAGCCACCTGGTCGCCGACCGAATGGTTCGACTGGAGCATCGGCCACCGGTACCTGCGTGACGACTGGGCTCTCTACGGAGCCGGCAACAACCTGATCTTCAGCCGGTTCCACGCGAAGCTGAACGAGAACTGGGCCGTCCGCGGTGTCCACCAGTTCGAAGCCCGGGACGGCACGCTTGAGGAGCAGCAATACCAAATCTATCGCGATCTGCGCAGTTGGACCGTGGGACTGGGATTCCGGTTGCGTGAGAATCGGATCGGGCCTCAGGACTTCACGGTGGCGCTGACCATATCACTCAAAGCGTTCCCACGGTTCCATCTGGGAGATGACCGGGCCAATCCGTCGATGCTGCTCGGGATGTGATCCACGTGAGGGCGACGTCGGCAGGCCCATGACCTTCGGCGCTAATCGGCAGCGGCCGATCCTTGGCGACGATCGTCATGGGGTTTGACGGCATTCACCGGTCCGAGGCTCAACAGCGCCGATCCAATCGGCATTCCGATCCAACGAAGACCTGTCAAAAGGGGCGGGGCTTTCTGCGGTTCTCAAGTGAATATAACACACATTGTGCATAATTCAGGGGTCCAGAAAATCCCGGTTTTCCTGAGCAAACTCAACAAAATGGAATCCTGCGGCTCAACAGATCCGGATCGTGCCGATCCCGATCCGTAGGCCCCATCTACCGCAACCCCGGCCGAATCACGGCCGAATCACGGGATCTTCTGCAACTCGGCCTGCGTCCACGAATCCTCCCGCTTGGACTCCTGGGTCCGGATGGCCTTGACCACCTCGGTCGACACCGGCGCGGCGGCATGACCCCATTCCCGGCGGATGTACGTCAGCGCATCGGCGATCTGGGCGTCATCCAGCGCCTCGGCCAACGCCGGCATGTTCAACTCGTACCGGACCCCCTTGACCGTGATGGCGTCCCGCAAGCCATGCAGGACCACGCGCACCAGACGTTGTTCCGATCCCAGCACCCATTCGGAATCGACCAGCGGCGGCGCCAGGCCTTCCTGACCGTTGCCATGGGGCTGATGGCAGGCACCGCACAGGGTCGCATACAGCTCGCGACCGCGCTCGAAGCTGGCTTTGGCCGCCGGCGGCAGCGCCTGCACCTGGGCGGCTGCGAGCGTGTCGGCACTGGCCGCCTTGCCGGGCCAGAAATAGAGCGAGTCGATCTTCTGGATCCGCTCGGTGATCTCGGGTCGGGTGGATCGACGCAGCGTGCCGAGTCCCTCGGGCTCCGAGGGCAAACCGAGTTGTTTGATCTTGGGAGCCGGAGCGCCCTTGGAAGCCACCGGAACCAGACCGGCGAACCCCTCGAGCAAGGCCGGCAGCGGCCATTCGGTGTCTTTGAGTTTCGCGGCCAGATTCAAGCTCGCTGCGATGTCGGCCGGACGCCCGGATTGGCCGATACACCGCGCCAATTGGGTCACCAACGGCGCATGATCCTGTTTGTCGGGGCCGCACTGGGCATCGCCGAGCAATTGCGTGAGGAAGGCCAGCTCGCGTCCTTTGAGGCCGCTGATCGCCGCATCCCGGCGCAAGGCCGTGGCCGGACTCGTCATCAGCACGAATCGCATGGCCGCATCGGCCGCCGGGGTGCCGATGTTGCCGAGCGAACAGAGCAGGGCGATCTGCGCCTCGCCGTGGACCGACGGGGCCCGTTGGATCATCCGCTCGATAGCGGCCTCCCGGACCGGCCCCGCAGGCAGGCCGTCGGTGATGCGGAAGGCCGCCGATTGGACCCGCGAATCGGGGTCGTCGAGGGCCGCCAGCACGGTTTCGAGGCTCACCCTCCCCTGCCCTTCGAGCGTCCACAACGCCTGGAGACGAACGAGCGGCGGTGCCGACTCGCGCTGCACCACCCGTTGCTGCAAGGCCTCGGTGGAGTCGGCCGGGGCGGTCTCGACCAGCAGCCGCTGGGCCGTGTCTCTCCAGAAGCCGTTCGGGCTCGAGAGCCGCAGCAGCAGATCCCGGGTCGAAGGCTTCTCCGGCAGTCGGGCCGTGCGCTGGGGCGGCGTTCCCGAGTGCACGATCCGGTAGATCCGTCCGAGGTCGGTCGGGGCCTGCAACCCCCGCGATTCGATCTGCTTGCGCAGATAGCTCGTCAGGTAGATCCGGTGCTGGATGAGTCCCCGCGCCATGTCCACCACATACAGCGCCCCATCGGGACCGTTCTGCAGATTCACAGGCCGGAACCGCTCATCGGTGGAGGTCAGGAATTCGTCGGATTCGTAGGCGTTGCTCGCCGTGATCACGCCGTCGTGCTCGGTCAATTTGTTGCGACGGATGAGATTCGCGCTCGGTTCGCACAGGAACACATCGCCGCGGAAATTCTCCGGAAACTGGTCACCCCGGTATACCAACGGACCGCAGGCGGCCGTGAAGCTGGCCAGTTTGCCTTCGGGCGTGAGCGTGTTGGGCTGGTAGCCGCGATTGACGCCCGGGTTCACGCGCGAGGGCCAGACTTGTTGTGACTTGGCCAATTGCGCATTCACCCCGGAGGCCGATTTCAGGTTCGGATTCCGGGCCAAGTAATGCGCCGGCAGCAGATCGCCACGAATCTGGTCGGAGTTGGAGTTGTAGAACAGGCGGCCGACATCGTCGTGGCTGATGCCCCATTGGCCCCGGGTGACGGTCTCTTCACGGATCCACGTGGGCGCGGAACCGGAGGCCTGTGAGCCTCCGGTGTTCCGGAATCGGACCGTGTGGTTGGCCGAATAGATCCAATTGTCGATGTTGCGCAGAAGCCCATTGCTGGCGTGCTCCGGATTGGATTTGAGCCCCAGCGCCGGGTCGTTCTGGGTGGCGTAGTCGCTGGCCACCAGGATCTTCTCGTCGGCCTTGCCGTCGCCGTTGGTGTCCTTCATCCACCACAATCGGGGCGGCTCGGCGATCACGGCACCGCCGTGGGTGAGGTGAATGGCCCTCGGCATCACCAGGCCGTCGGCGAAGACCGTGCGCGTGTCCATGCGACCATCGCCATCGGTGTCGGTGAGGATGGCGATGGAACCCGTGGGGTTGCCTTCACCGCGTGCCTCCTGGTCGGGCATGTAGCCGATCATCTCCACCACCCAGAGCCGTCCTTGGGGGTCGAACTCGACCGCGACCGGGGAATGCACCAGCGGTTCGGCGGCCACGACCTCTGCGGTGAATCCGGGAGGCAGGCGGAAGGTCCGGATCTGGTCGGCCGGTGAGAGCACCGGGGCCGGCGGAATCCGGTCGGCGGGCACCACCTCGCGCTGGGCCTCGCCGGGCTTGTCTCCGTTCTGGGCGACCGCGGTGAGGATTCCCAGGCAAAGCCCGGACAAAACATGGCGCATCATGGTAGGCAGTGGCGCTGAAACTACGCTCGGTTTGGCCGATGCCAAGCGGCATCCGCAGGGCCTTCCGAAACGCGGTGTATTCGGTGAGCTTGCAATCCGGGGTTCGCCGATGGCTATCTCGGTCCATGGACAACTGGTGTGACGTGGCCGATGCCGGGAGCCTGGCTCCCGGGAATTGCAGAACCGTTGAAGCCCGGGGTGTCCGGATCGCCTTGGTCTGCCTGGACGACGGCTTCCACGCGGTCGAAGACGCCTGCCCGCATCGGGGTGGTTCCATGGGTTCGGGTTTCCTGGATGGGTGCACCTTGCACTGCCCGCTGCATGGGTGGGCCTACGATGCCCGAAGCGGCGTCGGTATCACTCGCCCAGACAAGCCGCTCCGATCGTTCCCCATTCGAATCCAAGATGGCCGGGTCTGGGTCCAACTCATCCCCAAAACTCCCAACGCCCCGGTGCATGACGCCGACTGAGTCGCCCCGATCATCCTTGAAGGTGCTGTCGTTGGGCACCCAGTTCGCGGGACTGGGAGGCGTCGAGTCGGTGTTGCGTTCCCATCACGAAACCGACGCGGACCAAGGGATCGATTCGCGGTTCCTCGTCTTCTGGGAGGATCCTGCGCCCGGTTGGCCTCGAGCTCGATTTCTCGGTTTCCGGGACGGCTTGTCCATCCGCCAAGCCCGCCAACGGGTGGCCGGAGCGTTTCCCGATTGGAAGCCCGACGTGGTGGTTTATCACACGACCTGGGGGTGGCCGTATTTCGACGACCTGTTCCCGCCGGCCCGCCGCATCCTGTACCTGCACAGCGACACGCCGGGGCTCGACGAGCAGTTGCAAACCCGCGCCCACTGGGCCGACGGCTTCGCCTGTGTGAACGACCGCATCGCCGAACGGGTGATGCAGGCCCGCCCCGAGTTGCCACCGGATCGCCTGCTCCGCGTGCTGTATCCCATCGATCCGCCCGCGGACTTGCCCGGGCCGGCTCGACCTTGGGGTTCTCCGCTGCGTCTGGGTTTTTGCGGACGCCTCGCCCACGAACAAAAGCGCGTCGATCGCATTCCCGAGCTGGTGTCGCGCTTGGAGGCGGCCGGCATCGACTACCGACTCGAATTCCTGGGCGATGGCCCGGAACGATCATGGCTGGAGACCCGATTGCCGGATCGGAAACGGGTTGTGTTCCACGGACGGAAATCGGGGGTCGAGTATTGGAACATCGTGTCGAGCTGGGACGCCCTGCTCTTCGTCAGCGACTACGAGGGTACCCCCATCGCCTTGCTGGAGGCCATGGCCGCCGGCGTGATTCCGATCCACCCGGCCATTGGTAGCGGCGGCGACCGGTATGCCGCCGATGTCGACCCTCGGTTGGCTTATCCGGCCGGTGACCTCGCGGCGCTGGCTACAGTGATCACCGAACTGGCCCGATGGCCCGCCTCGCGCGTTGAAACCGTCCGCCGCCGCGCCGTCGACCGGGTCGGCGGTCATGCCTCGGCGGTTTACCGGGCGACCTTCGCCGGATTCCTGCGGCACATTGCCGGTCTGCCTCCCCTGCCCCGACGGCCTCTGCCGACACGACCTCCGGGCATGGATTGGTTGTCGTTCCGGGCTACCCGACGGTTGATGGACTGGCGCCGCCGCTGGAAAGGCCTGTAGGGCGGCGACCGCGCCCGGAGCCGACATCACCGCCTTTTCAGGCGAGCGGTTTGCGGTAGTGCGCGTGCAGGCTGGTGCCCCAGCGCAGGTAGTGCCGGCATAGGCCTACGCGGTAGAGAAAGGTCATCAATTCGGGCCAGAATCGCCCCGGTTTGGACGGCCTTCGGCCCAAGACCTGTTCCAGGTCGCCTTGAGTTTGAAGACTGATCCGCACCTGAACGCCGCGCAGCGGATCCGCACCGAACCACACCGGTTCCAATTGATGCTGCTGGCCGAGTCGTTCGAGGTCGGAGCGACGCCAATGAGTGATGTGATGGGGCGGCCACTGACACGGTTCGAGCGTCCACCACCGATACAGCCCCTGCCCATGCGGTACGGAAATCACCAGATGCCCGCCCGGAGCTACCAAACGGGCCGCATCCCGGAAGAACGCCACGGGATCGGGAACGTGCTCCATCACTTCGAAGGCGGTGACCAGCGAGAAGCGACGTCCGGAATGGGATTGGGCGAAGGCCTCCGCGGTCGAGGCGTGGACGTCGTGTCCCTTGGTCTGAGCTGCCGCCACGGCTTTCGGATTGAGATCGAGCCCGTGGGTCTCGATGCCCTTGGAACGGGCCAGATCGAGGAACCCGCCATCACCGCACCCGAGGTCCATGCAATCGCGGGAACCGACTCGGACCGCCAAATCGATCGCATGGAGAAACGACGGACTGTCACCTGGATAGTACCGAGCCACCTGGGTTTGCAGGTCGGTATAGAAGGCCCCATTGCCCGGCAGCACCGGGTCGAAGAACTCGAAGCCACAGGCCGCGCATCGGTGCTGGGTGACCCGGGCAGCCCTTTTGAACGACTCCTGGGCCTCGGCCCCGAGCGTCACCCCGAAATACCGCCACAGACGACCGATCTCCTCCGGTGTGAGGGAGTCGAGTTCCGTGGTCCGCTCATGGCGGCACAGCAGGCAGGCAACGGGCTTGGCCATGATGTCGTTCAACAGAACCGCGCCCGGTCGAGCGCGTCAACGTCTCGCGTGGGTTCAGCGGCGATCTTCGCGGAAACGGAAGGCTCGCCCACCCGTGATGTCGGCACTGGTGAACGACGGGCACCAGTACCGTTCGACATGGGCCACCACCCGGTCGGTGCCCGTGAAGTGATCGACCCCGGGCGGGCGCTCCGGGTTGTACATCGTGTCGGTCAGGTCGCGGATCAGGGCCACCTGCTTGCCCATGCGGACCATCTGGCGGATGGCGAAGGGGCGTCCCAGCACACACATGTTGAGGTGCACGCCGCACAGGATGACATGGTCGATGTCCCGCTCGGCCAACAAGTTCCAGGTCTCCTGTCCGTCATCGGTGAGGGCGTCGCCCGGTTCGATGCGCAGCCCGGGATGCTGACGGGTCCAGGCCTCGCGCACGGTGCATTTGGAACCCGAGCACGAGCACCCCATGTCGGAGTCGTCGATGGGCAGCACCCCTTCGTGCGAGGCGTCGGGCCAGCACCACCGGGTGCCCCACCGTTCGGCGGTGGCCAACGGTCGGGGCGTCGCCGCGAACGGGGCCTTGCGAGCCAGTTCCCGGGCCGAGGTGCCCTGGTAGAAGGCGGTGACGCTGCTCGGCGCGTGGATCACGAAAACGCCCTGCTTGCGGGCCGCGTCGAGGGTGCGGTTCAACGGTTCGACCAGTTCTCCCACGCGGGCCGAGGCCGATTTGCACCAGTGGTCATCCCACAGGTCGCACACGATGATGGCGGTGCGCCGGGGATCCCAGGTTTCGACGCGCTCCTGAGCCACGACGTTGCCCGAGGGACCGGCGGTCTGGGAACGCAGATGGAGGGTCATGGCGGAAGGCTTCACCGATCGTTCACCGGAGGTGGCACAACCGACGAGACACAGGAGGGCGATCCACCAGCCGGCACGGGAGTTCATGGCCTAGATCATCCGGAAAACGAGTGCCCAAGGAAAGCCCCGAGCCCTTCACTCCCTTCACCGAAGGTTCGTGCCGCCCAGACGTACCAATCGGCCATCGCTTCGCACGAACAGCGAACCGGCGGCGATGGAGGGAGTGCCGATGACGGTCTGTTCGAGCGGCAGCTCACTCACCACCACTCCCTCGGCCTTCGACGGATCGACCACCTGCACCCGGCCGTCTTCGCTCACGCAATAGAGGTGCCCGCCCGCCGACACCGGAGTGGCGCTGAAAGCCCCCTTGAGCCGCAACTGCCACAGCCGCTTGCCGTCGGCGAGGCTGGCGCAGGTCAGAATGCCGCCGTCGTTCAGGGTGAGCAGCCGCTCCCCGACGACCACCGGGCTCGCCGTTCCCGGCCGCAATTGTGCCGAGCGCCACACCGACTGGGGCTTGGCCCCGCCGGCAGCGGGTTCCAGCACCGTGATGCCGTTGGCCGGAACCACCAATCGCCCGCCGCTCACCACCAGCGTCGGCACGGTCGAGGCGCCATCGGTCATGTCCCACACCACCTTGCCGGTCGCGGGATCCACGGCCGCGACTCCCTGCGATGATTGCAGCAGCACCCGGTTCGGTTGCCCGGCCGCCTTGAAGACCACCGGCGAGGTCCAGTTGGCCTTCTTCGGGCGATCCAGCTTCCAGCGGTTGACCCCGGTGCGGGCATCGAGGCCGGCGGTGAACGACTCGCTGTCGTTCTCGACCATGGCGACCACCACGCCATCGACGACCACCAGCGACGACGACATGCCCAGCGAGTTGCTGGCGTTGGGATAATCGCGCCCCAGCCCACGGAACCAGAGCAGTCGGCCGTCGAGATCAAGCGCCACGCAATCATTCGACGAGAAGATCGCGTACACGGCCTTGCCATCGGAGGCCGGAGTCGGAGTGGCCGCGCCGATCTTCTCGTGGGTCATTGTGCGACCGGTGGCCCAGAACTGGCGTTCCCACAGCAGCGCACCGTCGGACACCCGGAAGCACAGCACATGCAGGCGGTCTTGCCGGGCGCCGCTGCCGGCCGTCACGAAGACCTTGTCGCCCACGATCAGCGGCGACGAAAAGCCCCGGCCCGGCAGGCCGATGGACCAGGTGACCGAGGACGGTTCCAGCCGGGTCGGGACGCCGGTCTCGGAAGACACACCGTCCCCGTTGGGACCGCGGAATTGCGTCCAGTCGGCGGCCCCGAGGGGTGACATCACCGCGAGCGTCGCGGCCAAGAGCGAAGAGAGATTCATGGGAGTGGGTCGGCGAGGTTCGGGAACGAAGTCAGCGGGTGGAAACGATCGGGGTGCCCTGCTCGTCGGTGACCCGGAGTTGGAACTCCCATTCTTTGGCCCAATCTTGCGTCTGCTCGTTCTGGGCGCATTTGACGAGGATCACATTCTTGCCGGCCTTCAGCGACACGGCCATGCGGTACTGATCGATCTCGGCCGAGCGGTGGTACTCATCACGTCCGAACACCAGGGTGCCATTCACCCAGACCTTCCAGCCGTTCTTGCAGCCCAAGCGCACTTGGGCAGTGCGGGCCGAATCGCACCAGAACTCGGCCGTGGCATAGCCCACCGCGCCTTTGAGCGACGAGATCGCCTGATTGAAATCGACCAGGCCGTACTCGCTGCGGGTCTCATAGGGGAACCACTTCACCGGACCGGTCTTGCCCGGCAGTTCAGCTCCCAGGTCGAGCCGCTCTTCCGGCGGATACACCTTGGCGAAGCCCGCCTCGCCGGTGTTGTCGAACGGACCGATCAACTGCCACTTCGACACCCATCCGAAGGTCTTGGCCAGATCGACCTTGTCGCCGAGGTCTTG
>JACCEB010643562.1_pt1 | contig 16698 bp, 16 predicted proteins | sample 7454761 | NCBI WGS metagenome assembly JACCEB01 (sample SAMN15323454, study PRJNA562643) | freshwater metagenome | isolation source: river surface water | place: USA:Blue River Watershed | collected 2017-08-18 | reverse complement strand
TATCCTCTTATACGTGTTATTCGTAGGAGTAAAAATGCAATTTGAACTCATTCACGTCGATAAAATTTATCAGGTCTCTGAAGAAAATAAGGTTTTTGGTGCAAAAGATGTAAACCTAAAAATCGGTGCAGGAGATTTCATGGCCCTAGTGGGCCCCTCCGGATCTGGAAAAACAACGATCCTTAATCTCATCGCTGGACTGATTCTTCCAACCAATGGCTCGCTTAAACATGGAGAGAGTGACATCACTGGTTTATCGCTCGAGGAAAGAACGAAACACCGTTTAGATTTCATGGGCTTTATTTTTCAAGACTATCAACTTCTTCCCATCCTTACGGCCTATGAAAATATTGAATTTCCTCTTCAACTTAAAGGATTTAGTAAGAAGGAAATTGGTGAAAGAGTCCATTGGGCGCTCTCTCAAGTTGGCCTAGAAAAAATGGGGAATCGTTTTCCAAAACAACTTTCAGGTGGTCAGCAGCAACGAGTTTCTATTGCGCGTGCCATTGCAGGAAGACCAGAACTTGTTCTTGCCGACGAACCGACGGCCAACCTAGATTCAAAAACAGCACAGGAAATTATTGAATTGTTTAAAAAATTAAATCAAGAATTTAAGCTTACCTTCATTTTCTCAACTCATGACCAACGTCTGATTGATCAAGTTAAAACAGTCATGTATGTAAAAGACGGACAAATTTCAGAGACAAGGAATCATCATGCTTAAATATATTCTTCGAAAGGATCTCGTTTTTTGTGTCGCCCTAGGAGTAAATGCGAATAGCGCAGAGAAGTGGCTAAAATATTCAGAGAACCAAATGCGCGGAGATCGATCTCATTCTGAGATGATCATGACCATACAGACCCCGAACTGGACTCGAAGCCTCGAGATAGAATCAGATGTAGAAGGCAAAAAAGAAGCTCTCTCAACGATCTTATCACCAGCAAAAGAAAAGGGCATCAGGACCCTCAGAATTGATAGTAATATGTGGAACTATTTTCCAAAGCTCAAAAGGAAAGTTGCTGTCTCTTCCTCAATGCTACTTGCTAGCTGGATGGGATCAGATTTTACCAATGATGACGTCTTAAAGGCTTCTTCTATGGCCGAAGACTACAATCATTCCTTCTCTAAAGATGAAGGAAAATATAAGGTGATTGAAAATATCGCTAAATCAAACTCAAAAGTCATGTGGCCACGGATCGTGACTTATGCTTCTAAAGAAGACTGCCTTCCACGCATGTACAAATATTTTGATAAAGAGGGAAAACTAAAAAGAACTCTACAATTCAGTGAAATTAAAACATTTGATGGACATAAAGTTCCCACTCACTGGGAAATGATTCCTGAAGATGATAAAACGAAAAAAACGGTGATTGATTACAAATCTATTAAATTCAATGTAAAATTTAAGTCTAATCACTTCTCACAAATGAATCTGACAGGAAATTAATGAGAAGCATGTTTTTTTTACTGATTATTTTCAATCTGTGCACTGCCTTTGCCGTAGAGACTGAAATCTCAGGAAATCTTGAGGGACAAGTTAGAAATTCTACAAATAATCCTGTCGCCAAAGATGCACCTCTTCTTCAGGATTGGGACCAAGAAAATTTTTATCTTGTTTATGGAAACCTTCACGGAAAAGTAGAGTTTGGAGAATCTCGAATTGAGGCGAATTGGTTTGCTCGTTACAGTGAATCCAATCTCTATGATCCAGCTCCTCTTGGTCCCTTTGAGAGAGATCCTTATTTTGCCACAAAAATTTTTACATTTCCTAATCGCTTGGTCGCCCGTGATATTTTTCAAATGCAGCATATTGAGCAAAGTGGCAATCATCAAACTGAATCCATACTGAATAAATTCTATTATGAATGGGATGATGATGATCAGAGGTTCATGTTAGGTCGACTTTATGTTAATTATGGTTTAGGAGAAATTTTTAATCCCATCAACCCCTTTAACCAACCCACGGCCCTCACTTCAACTTCTCAAGTCGCCCAAGGAAACGATGGCGTCTCTTTTACTTTTTTTGTTAATGACAATCACATGATTCAGTTTCTTTTTCTTGGCGATAAAAGAATAGAGAATTACGATGGTGCTATTAATAGGACTTTGTGGATTCACGGTGAATTTCGGCCAACGGATAAGCTTCAAATTGATTACGTTTTAGGTGAAGATCAAAGTCGAAATAAAATTGGCTCTCAGGTGAGTTATCAGTTTGAAGAGTCATTAGGGTTTTTTCAATTCTTATATCAAACGGAACTCATAACCCCAGAACCATCTGATCATCTTTGGGACGTATTAGTTGGATACGATCGACAATTAACTTCAAAGTGGCATCTTCGTTTTGAGGGAGGATATCAAAAGCAAGATGATTACGCTAACTTGGGGACCTTCACAAGGTTTTTACCTACTGAGTATTTTGCAGCACTTGCTAATGTGTACGAAGTTCATCCTCTTGTGAAGGTGAGTGGGACCCTTGTGAACGATATAAAATCTGGATTTAGTTATTTGATTGGTAAAGGAACGTATAGTATCACTAAGAGCACAGAGGTGGAGGCGTTTGGTTTCTCACCGATTTCAAGTGGTGATTCAACTGATAATCTGGCGCAAAAACTCGTCACAACAGATATTGGAATTTCTTTAAGGGCATTTTTCTAAAATCTCAAGAACTCCTGTCTTACCGTCTATTCGAATTTTGTCACCATCCTTAATAAGTTTTGTGGCGTGATTTAAATTTAAAATAGCAGGAATTCCGTACTCCCTCCCTATCACCGCTGCATGTGAAAGAAGACCTCCCACCTCCGTTACGACTCCTCCCACTCTGGCGAGCACAGGTGTCCACCCGGGATCTGTAAATGCCGTAACAAGAATGTCTTCTTTCGTTAAATGAAGTGTCTCATGAATATTTAAAATGACTCTTGCAGTCCCTGTAAAAACTCCCGGACTGCAGCCCACGCCCTTCATGTCACCGTTTTGGAGAGAGCTCACTCGTCTGATAGTTCCCCCGAAATCATTAGGAGGTGTGAAGTGACGATAACCATCATAATAGAGCATTCTTTTTTCTGTATTAGGGAATTCCCATAGGCCATTTTTAAGTTTTTTCTTAATTTCCACGATGTCGAGCATGAATACTTCTTTTTCAGTGAGTCCCCTCCGGCGAGCAAACTCAATCAACCCTAATCTTAAAAGATAATACGCCCTAGTTGAGTAAGTTCTCATTTCCTCCCTTAGACGCAAGAACTCTCTCGACTCCAAAGTCAACTTCGTAAATTTTCTGCGACTAAAAAAGTTTAAATTTCTCGAAAGTTTTTCAAATGCTTTTATGAATTTATCTTTTACACCCTTTGAAACGGGATGATATCCTCTCACTAGATCATCGACCCATTCTTTTTTTTCTCCCCATCTTGGTACAGAAAGGTCAAGCTCAGCGGGGCCATGATGATAATGAATCGATAGGAATTTTTCACGATCAGAAACATATTTTTCCGATTCAAAACCATAGTCATCTGCTGCCTTTCTCAAGACTGCAAGACCGCTTTGAACATCGAGATGAGCGACACCCTCAAGTTCACTCATAAGATCAATTTCGTCACCGAAGACGTAGTCTCGATTTTTTTTGATGAAAGATTTGTAATCCGTCTGAAAGTTTGAATTATTGTAGATGGTACGAAAGTAATTCTTTTCTGTTTCATTTTGAAAAAGAATGACATTGAAAAACCAATCTTGAAATTCTTTTTCATTGAGGTCATCGAGATTCTTTAAGTGAAGCTTCAAAATTGAATCTTCTCTTTCAAATTTTGTTCGAAACAACTCAATCATATTTCGGCAATTCATATACTCGCGCCCCAGTCCAATTAAAACAGGAATAGCATCAACGAGTGAATGAAGTGTTAATTTTGTATAATGGGGACCACTCTCCCCATATTCCTTTTGAACACCCAGATCTCTATCAAAATCATCTTCTCTAAATTGGGGTATTTTTTTAAGACCATTTTTCACAGCTTCTGCGTTCCAGTACACTCTTCCGTAATGATAATGCATCCACTGGATATTTTCATCGTTACTGATAAGATTGATATTTTTAAAATAGTCCCCCATCGAGTATTCTAGTGCCTCTCGGTAAACGGAAAACATAAAAGGAGTACAAACTCTTGCGGAAATCCCTCCATCTTTTAAATCTGCATTCGTGAGCTCGGGCGTATCTGATCGTGGTGAGAAAGTGGTAACAGGACGAGATTGTAAGATATACAGTTTTTCTTCGCCATCAATCGCCCACTCAATATCTTGGGGATGGCCAAAGTGAGCTTGAATTTTTAAAGCTTCTTCAATCAATTTTTTAAGCTGGTGATCATCAATGTGAGTCTCTTCTAAGTTTATTCTTTCGAATTGCTTTTCATCGATTGGCCAATTGTAGATAATCTGAGTCGGTGTGACATGTCCTGAAACTAATCTTTCTCCAAGCCCCTCACAGAATTCAACATACACTTCGTCCTCAATTCCCGTCAGGGGATTGATGGTAAAGAGCACTCCGGATATTTTAGAGGAGACCATCTTTTGAACTAAAACACTCATCTTAAGCGTATCATCTGACCAAGCAATATTCTTCGTTTTGAGATAATCCTTAACCCGATCTGAGTTACGGGAATCAAAACACTCTCTCACTCTTTCTTTTAATTCTTCCATTCCATTCACGTTAAGAAAGGTTTCATATTGACCAGCAAAGCTTGCTTGTCCAAGATCCTCTAGTGCACCACTTGATCTCACAGCAACCGGAAATCCACCAATCTGATCAATATCTGCCTCTGAAATATCCTCGATGTCGGTAAGAACGAACCCTTTCGGAACTAAAAAATCGGCCATTAAAAGTTCATGCAATTTCTGTGCTTTGCCACCGAATTTTTGAACCACCTCGAGAGGGAGATTTTTATCACCAAGAAAATATTTTTTCATTTTATACGTAACGGAAAAAGTTGAAAGAGTCTGTAGGCGAATATATCCGACGAGTTCGATCAGCAGTTTTTAAGTCATTTTGAGTTCTTGAGACTTTTGACCTCTAGCCCTAAAGTGATTATGATCATACCACGGGAAGGGAATATGAAAAAAAGTGCAATCGAAGTAAGAGATGAACTCAATGCTGTATCCTCTAGCTTTTGTTTAGCGAAGTGGCTTCAGGTCACGATTCATCTTCAAAATGGTCAAACCCATTCCTGTCATCACCCTGGTACCCACAAAGTCCCTTTAGAAGAGTTAAATGACGATCCCTCTGCTCTTCACAATACAAAAACAAAAAAGTCTTACCGCAAGATGATGCTAGAGGGAGAAAGACCCAAGGAATGCGAATACTGTTGGAGGATTGAAGATGCCCACAAGGATAATCTCTCTGACCGCACTTTTAAGTCAGCTGATCATTGGGCCTACCCAAAACTTCAAGAAATTTCAAAGCAACCTTGGGATCTATCTGTTAATCCTCAGTATTTGGAAGTGAGTTTTGGGAACGAATGTAATTTTAAATGTGGATATTGCGCTCCTCACATTTCTTCCGGTCTCATGAGCGAATATTTAAAACATGGTCATTACGAATCTATGCCGGCCTTTAATTTAGATTATCTTCGAAATGATGGCATGTTTCCCTATAGTAAAGATGAGCACAACCCTTACGTGGATGCATTTTGGAAATGGTGGCCAAGTTTAACAAAAGATCTAAAAGTTTTCCGAATCACGGGTGGAGAGCCACTTTTGAACCCAAACACTTTTAAATTTTTGGAATTCATTAAAAGTCATCCAATGCCAGAATTGAGTCTGGCCATAAATAGTAATCTTGGGATTCCTAAAAACACATTCCATAAATTTGTAGAAGAGATTAAATATATCACTGAAAATAAATTGATTAAAGATTTTCAGCTTTATACGAGCGTTGATACATATGGAAAGAATGCTGAATTTATTCGTTTTGGCCTAAACTACAATGATTACATCTCGAATGTCAGAACTTTTCTCACGGAAGTAAAAGAAGTTCAGCTGATCTTTATGTGCACATACAATGCCTTTTCAGTTATTAATTTTAGAAAATTTCTTGAAGAAGTGACTGCCCTAAAAGATCAATTTAGAAACCAGCATAATCATACCAGAGTTCTTATTGATACCCCGTATTTAAAGGATGCGTCTTTTCTTTCTTGTTATGTTTTAACGAAAGATTTCTGGCAATACATACGAGACGATCTCGCCTATATGAAAGAGAAGGCGAAACCTGATGAGAAGACAGGAATTTATATCTATTACGATCATGAAATAAGTAAATTTGAAAGAATTCTAAACTGGCTTGAAAGCCTTGAGGAAAATGAACACAGAAATAATACAAGGAGGGCACTTGTTCAATTTCTAGAGGAATATCAAATCAGAAAAGAAATAAATTTTTCAGACTATTGCCCGGAGTATTTAGAATTTTATAAATTCTGTGTAGATAAAGTCGCCTTAGAGGATAAGGTCTAAATCCAGATCATCTTCCATTACTTGCACAATGTTTCGAACTTTAAGGAGTCTTCCTAAATGCTCTTTATTTTGCATTTGAGGAAGATACATTTTTTGCGAATAAATCCCACAAATCTCCCAATCAATTTGCGCCAATAAGATTTCTTTTTCTAATTGGGTAATTTTTTTTAAATAAGAAGTATCTTCTTGATTATGAAACCAAAGCCTACAATGAGGGGCGAGAATACCAAATCCCTCCCCTAAATGAGCTCGATAAATATCAAAATCTTTCTCTAATCGAATCCGACTCCACTTTTCAAGTGATTCTCCTATGCGAGGAGATTGATTCGATAATTCTTTCAGCGTTTTTAAAACAAACTCAAAATCAATCCATTGATTTTGTACCTCAATACCAATCAGCTTAAAATGAGCTAACCATTTTCGCTGCCTCAATTTTGGATCATTTCGAAGTGAATCAGCATCTGAAAAAAGCATTCTCGCTACAAACACGAATTTCTCAGCTGAAGAGAATTTTTTTTCTCCCAAAAATTTCTCAAATAATTCTGGGTCACGCATCAGCTCAAATGAATTCATCCTCCTTAGAATGAAATCGAGATGCTTTTTCTCCAAAATGTTGGTTTCACCTAAGAAGGGAAAGATTTTTTTAAAGACACTTAAAATATGCCGAATAAAATCCGGCGAAGAAGTTCCATCATGCAAAAGAGTTAAATCGAGATCACTCACTCCAAAAATAAAGCTCCCGCATCTTGTGCTGTTTCTATTCCAGACATCTATCCCCAAACCAACTTGAAAGATGAACTTCAAGAACAGTAGGGCCACTTGGTAGGGTAAAAAAGCGACCCACCTTGGAAGCACTGAATCAATAGAGCTAAAGATTTGTTTTCTCATTAATTCCCATTTTATCAAAAACCTTAAATTTTGGGAGAAAACTCTCTTTCGAATCCCTGCTTTCTCCCCGCTTCAAAAATTTGACTTTTACTCCCTTTCCCCTTAAAACTGACTTCTTATTTAACTCACCTAGGGCCAAAGCAGGATAAAAATCCTCCCCGACAGGTGGTATCTCTTAAGGAGTTCTCATGTATACGGTTGTTGAAATCAAAGGACACCAGTACAAGCTATCAGCTGGTGATCTTATCGATGTAGAAAGAATTGAAGCAGAAGTTGGCTCTACACTAACTTTCGATCAAGTTCTCCTCGTTGGTGGAACTAAGACTCTTGTTGGTGCTCCAGTTGTTGGCGGTGCTAAAGTAACAGCGAAAGTTGTTAAGCAAGGTCGTACTCGTAAAATTCTCGTTCTTAAGCGTAAGCCGGGTGCTTACCGTAAGAAAAACGGTCACCGTCAGTGCTTCACTGGTCTTTTGATCACTGAGATCAATGATGGCCAAGGCGGAGTAGCTAAAGCAGAAGCAAAAGCTAAGAAGAAGTAATTTAAATTAATCAAAGTTTAGGAGAGCTATAATATGGCACATAAGAAATCGGGTGGTAGTACCAGTAACGGTCGTGACTCTAACCCAAAAATGCGTGGTGTAAAAAAATTCGGTGGTGAGCTTGTTGAAACAGGTATGATCATCGTTCGTCAAAAAGGTACAAAATTTCACCCAGGGACAAACGTAAAAATGGGTCGTGACTTCACGATCTATGCTATGTGCCCAGGTAAAGTTAAGTTTGGTTTCTACAATAAAACGACAAAAATCGTTTCTATCGTTCCAGCTTAATTGATCTTTAAAGATAATTACGATAATGAAGGGGAGCAGCAATGCTCCCCTTTCTTTTTTTAGATACGGCCGTGAGGCGCGAAGGTTTTATGAAGTTTATTGATGAAGTTGATATTGAAGTAATCTCAGGTGATGGCGGTAAAGGTTTCGTCGGTTATCGTCGTGAAAAATATGTCCCTTTAGGTGGACCAGATGGTGGCGACGGAGGCCATGGTGGAAATGTTTATTTCCAAGGCGATGAGGGCCTCAACACTCTCCTTCACTTTCGTGGTTTAAAAACATTTAAAGCTGATCCTGGTGAAAATGGTGCTGGTTCCAATATGACCGGTGCTAATGGAAATGATCTTATCTTGAAAGTTCCAGTTGGAACTCTTATCTACCATAAAGAAACAGGTGTTCTTCTTTGTGACATCACGGAAAACGGTCAGCTTTACGAAGCTTCAAAGGGTGGCCGCGGTGGATTTGGAAACGCTCACTTTAAAACATCGACTCACCAGACTCCAAGATTTGCACAAAATGGAGAAGCTGGAACTCCTATTCCTATTCATCTTGAATTAAAACTTCTCGCTGATATCGCTCTTATTGGGCTTCCTAATGCAGGGAAATCGACTCTTATTAGTGCCATAAGTGCTGCACGTCCTAAGATTGCCGATTATCCATTTACAACTCTGGAACCCAACCTGGGCGTTGTGGAACTTGGGGATAAGACGATTGTCGTGACAGATATCCCAGGACTCATTGAAGGAGCAGCTGAAGGTAAGGGCCTTGGCATTAAATTCTTAAAACATATTGAAAGAACCTCTGCTCTTGTTCATCTCATTGATTGCTCTATGTTTTTGGAAGAATTTGAGGCGATCGAAGCCTATATGACGATCAGAGAAGAACTTGAAAAATTTAATCCTGATCTCTTAAATAAAAAAGAAATCGTCTGCTTAACGAAGATTGATGCCATGACTGAAGAAGAAATTGAGAAGTTTCGCTCTAGTATGGAAGAACAATTAGATCGCAAGGTCCTTCCCATTTCAGGGGTCTCTGGACGCAATATTGATCTCCTGAAGCAAATTATGTTAAAAACCAAAGAAGTGATTCTAGAAGAACAGAAAGAGGTAAAGCGTGGCAAATGAATATATCCAAAATGAAGTGAAAAAAGTGATCTCAAATTCTCAATTTGAGTTTCCACTTAATCATGCCATGGCGACTGCTTGGATCCTTGCTAATTTTAAAGGTGATAATCTTAAAATTTTTGATATGAGAAAATCTTCTGCTTTAGTTGATTTTGCGGTCGTTGCGACGGCCCAAAACGCCACGCAAACCCGAGCGATGATTGATGAAATTGCCTCAAATCTAAAGAACGTGGGAGCCAAAATTGTCTCTTATGAAGGCTATGAATCTGCTGACTGGGTTCTTTTGGATACAGGGGACATTATGGTTCACGTGTTTAATGGACCGGCCCGAGATGTGTATGACTTAGATATGGTCTATGCTAAGAATCCTCAGGTTAAAATCCCTGAAGATTTTTATTTCGCAAAACCAACTCAAACTTCATCGGATAAATCTGACCTCAAAGGCTACTTCTAATCCATGGCCCGCCAAATTCATCTTATTGTGGTGGGCAAACTTAAAGACTCTCATCTTGAGTCTATTGAAAGTGATTATCTTAAAAGGATCAATAATCCCGAACTTGTCATTCATGAAGTGAAGGCCTCGGCGGAAAATAAAGAAGCTGAAGGTGAAGCAATTCTAAAAAAGATTCGGGACCTCTCTCAAGGAGGAAGTACCCATTTAATCGCTATGACCGAGTGGGGAAAAAAGAGTACTTCAGTCGCCTTTGCGGAATGGAGCAAGACCCTTATTGAGCGCCCTGCAAAAATATTCTTTCTTATTGCTGGGGCCGAGGGCTTCTCAGACGAGGTCTTAAAGTCTTGCCAAGAAAGGATCTCCCTTTCAGAGCTGACTTTCCCTCATAAGTTGGCCAGAATACTTCTAGTGGAACAACTTTATCGTGCCCAGACCATTAGATCAGGACACCCTTACCACAACTAGGGGATTCATATGCAAACGATTCAAAATTTAAGTCCTCGAGTTCTTCTCGTTGTGATGGATGGATTTGGAATCACTCAAAATGATTTTAAAAACGCCATTAAAGCGGCCCATAAGCCTCATCTTGAAGATGCTTTTCATCACTATCCCCTCACCACCATTCAACCCGGCGGTGAGTCCGTTGGCTTACCAAAAGGAGTTTCTGGCAACTCTGAAGTTGGACACTTAAATTTAGGTGCAGGAAGACCTGTCAGGCAAGATCTCGTTCGTATCAACGAATGCATTCAAAATGGAACTTTAAAAAATTTACCAAAGCTTCAAGAGCTTATTCAAAAAGCCAAAGCGGGAACGAAAAGAATTCACCTCATGGGTCTTCTCTCTGACGGCGGAGTTCATGCTCATATAAATCACTTAAAAGAACTTTTAAAAATTCTCCGAGAACAATCCGATCTTGAGATTTTTCTTCATGCCTTCATGGATGGTCGTGATACCTCAAAAGATAAGGGCGTAAATTACGTTAAAGAAATTCTTGAGTGCCCAGGATTTAAGTTTGCTAGCATGGGTGGAAGATCCATCGGAATGGATAGAGATCGCAGGTGGAATAAGATTGAGCACCACTACAAAACGATCACAGGCCTGGGAGAAAAAACGACCATTAAGCCACAAGACTACGTTTTAGATCAATACAAGAAGGGACTGTTTGATGAATTTATCACTCCGGTTCTTTTTTCAGATGATGGAGCTATTAGAAATGGAGATTGTGTCTTCTTTTTTAATTACCGCCCAGATAGAGCAAAACAAATTACGTTAGCAATGAATGATCCCAAGTTCACAGAGTTTCCAGTTTCGGTGAAACCAGGTTATTTTCTTTGCATGACTCCGTACGTTCAAGATGAGCTACCAAATCTTCCGGTCCTCTTTGATAAAGAAAAAATCAAAGGAACACTCGCTGAATACATTTCTAAAATTGGTAAGAAGCAATTTAAAATTGCTGAGACCGAGAAATATGCACACGTGACTTATTTCTTTAATGGTGGAGAAGAAACTCCATTCGAGGGAGAGGAGCGCTGTCTGGTGCAATCTCCAAGAGAAGTTTCTACCTATGATCAAAAACCTGAAATGAGTGCCTTTGAAGTGACAGACAAATTAATGAAAGCACTCGATGATAAATCTTTTAGTTTCTACCTTGTCAATTTTGCCAATGCCGACATGGTTGGCCACACCGGAAATTATGAAGCGGCCATAAAAGCGATTGAAGCTGTTGATTTGTGTGTGGGAAAACTCATCAAAAAGTGTGAGGAGCAAAATATTACTCTTCTTCTGACCGCTGATCATGGGAATGCTGACCAGATGGAGTATGAAGAAGGCGGACCTCATACATCACATTCTGATTCTGAAGTTCCCTTTTGTGTTGTTCATCCAAAACTTCGTGATCAAAACATTATGGTCAATACAGAAAGTAAGACGCTCGCCCTTAAGGATGTTGCTCCTACTGTTTTAAAAATTTTAAATATCCCTAAGCCTAAAGAATTTTCAGGAAACTCTATTTTTATTTAAAGGATTTTTATGTCAGTTTCACATATCGGTTTACTTTGCTCTGGCGGTGACTCTCCCGGAATGAACTGTGCCATTCGAGCAGTTGTTCGTACGGCCCTTTTTAAAGGGATTCAAGTCACAGGAATAAAGCGTGGATATGCGGGTCTTCTACGAGGAGAATTTCAGACGATGAATCTTTCCTCCGTTGGAAATATTATTCAGCGTGGAGGAACTATTCTTCAAACCTCTCGCTCTCCTGAATTTATGAAACCTGAATTTAGAAAGAAAGCAGTCGAAATACTTAGGGCCCAGAAGATTGATGCACTCGTGGTTATTGGTGGAGATGGTTCTTTTAATGGAGCTAAAGCACTTTGGGAAGAACATCGGTTTCCTGTCGTGGGTATACCTGGAACGATTGATAATGATATTTCAAATACCGAGTATACGATTGGATTTGATACTGCCGTACAAACGGCGATTGAGGCCGTCGATAGAATTCGTGACACTGCTCATTCACACGCCAGAACCTTTCTAGTTGAAGTGATGGGGCGAAACTCATCGGCGATCGCCTTAAAAGTAGGTGTATGTACAGGTGCAGAAAACGTTCTTCTTCCTCATGAAAAAGTGAATCATCAAAAAATCGTAGACGATATCCAGCGTGGAATTGCCCGCGGTAAAGATTCATCCATTATTATTGTTGCAGAAGGGCCAGTTGCGGGAAGAAGTTATGAAATCCAGCATATCTTAAAAGATATGCATCACGTAGACACCCATGTCGTGATCTTGGGCCACATACAGCGTGGAGGATCGCCAGCTTCCAATGACCGCTTCATTGCTTCTCAAATGGGACATATGGCTGTTGAGGCATTTCTCTCAAACCAATTTCCAAAGGTGACTGTTGTTCAGAATGGAAAAGTTCTTCTAACTGATTTATCAAACTGTACAACAAAAGCTGATAACAACTTTAGTGAGTATCAAACGCTGGCAGAGACGCTTTCAATTTGATCGTTAGTTCTAATCTCTTTTGATTTTAAGAGTTGCGTTTAGTTCGGAATTTATTTCGAAGTGACTGCATTGCTGGCAAAACGTCCACTCTGGATCACTTAAGTGAAATCTATCAATATGAATCTTTGCCATTTTTTTTCTGAAATTCTCATAAGCACCAGAATGCCAAATATCTCTCCAGTCTTGCTTATAAGCATCGCCAATAGGGTGCTTCGCTATACAACAAGGAACAATATTTCCACTCACTTGAAATCGAATGTAAGCATACCCAACAAGACAAGGATTTGATGAGTAAAAGTCTGCGGGAACTCCCCCATTAACGACATCAAAATCTAATTCTTTTATTGCAATCTCTTGATTATCTTTTTTAGTTGGAAGTGACATCAATCAGATCTCCGGAATACTTGTTTATGATTTGATCACAATACTCTTTTTGGAAAACGATAATGTCTTTTTCCATCGCATAATGGATCGCTTCCTTTAAAGATTTTGCCATCGCTTTCAACATTTCTTTTTTAGGGATGTAGAGATGATGAACATCCCCATGAATTTCCATCGGCTTGAACCAAACTCTCTGCGCTCCAAGTTTATAGGCCAGTTCAGAAACTTCTTTTAAGTGAAGACAGTTGAGTTTATTAACAACACACATGATTGTAAAAGAAACACCAGTTCCGTTATTTTCCTGTCTTAGTTTCGAAAACAAAGACAAGTTTTGCAAAACTTTTTCATAATTTTTAATCGTCTGTCGGGGTCTCGTCTGAATATAAAGCTCAGGGTTTCCTGCGGAAACATTTGCAATAAAATGAAGATCATTTGGCTTGTCTCCACCTAGTCTGTGGAGACGATGAATATCTTCCTCATCTAAATACTCCATATTGGAGAGCACCTCTATCTTAAAACCTCGCTCTCGTGCGGCTGCGATAAAATCCACTGCATGCTCATGCATGAGGGGATCCCCCATTCCACCGAACTGAAGATAACTCACTGACCAAGGTAAACTTTGAATAATCTCATGGCATACTTGGGGATCAATCTCCATTTTCATATGATTTTTTGTAACTTCGGGTAACTCATCCCCTCCACTACGCTTTTTCGTTTCCTCAATCGCCTCCGGACCATAGAGCCCACAAAAAACACAACTATGAGTGCAGCGATTTGAAATATCGATATGAACGTCACGAATTCCTGAAAAAGTATTTTGAGTTTTAATATCCCATTCACGAAAGTGTTTATTCCAAAAAGGAAAATAGACATTAAGTTTAGTGCATCCACGAATTTTTAAATATTCAAAGACGTCCCTAAACTCCAAGCATCTTTTATTTGTAGGCTCACCCTCAACATTTAAAACGACCCACTTCGCTCCCATTTCTACGATTCCAGTAATCGTAGGACCTAAAATTCTTAGATCTGACTCAATTTGAAACTCTACAATGAGGTCCTTATCTTTCTCTAAAATGGATCGATAGCGATGGAACATGTCCATAAGATCTCTATCACCAGAATAAATCTGGCCGATCCCCTGATGCTTAAGCCATTTTTCCACTTGGTGAGTGGCCCTGATGGCAAAACCTTTGATGCCTAAAGAGAGATACTTTTTTCTCCACTCATCAACAGCGAAGTCTTCGGCAGGAATTGAGAGAATGACCTCTGAAGATAAAAAAGTCACTTTTTGAAGAAAAATTGTTATTTCTTCAGGGAGATCCTTAAGCGAAGGAAGACGAATATAGAAAAGCTCCTTGGGCATGAGCTTTACTAATTTAAAATGAGGAATTTTAACTTCATTTACAAGATCTAAGGACAACATAAACTCTAACTACCTCATGGCTTTAAAATTATTTAACCAAGAATTCCCGTGAGAGTCCAATGACTAATTTTTATTCTCTCTTAATCGACTAAATTGCTCTCCCTAGGCAATTTTCGAAGTCAGTTTGAACTCTAAATTAGTAATTTGACTGAGTAACTCCCTTGCATCTATGAATCCATTGGGGCCATGAATATCATTACTTGAAGAAATGAGGTGAAAGTTTTGGCATTCACATAGGTCTACAAAATCTTTGGAAAATGGCTCCTCAATAATCCCACTTGGAGTGATGGAACCAATGGCAAAGCAATTATCAAGCTTAGTTATAGGAATGAGTCCTGCGAGAAACCAGTAATGAAGAAGTAACGGGTACTCTAACCACTTCACTGAAGAACTTTCAAGATCGCCAAGGTCATCAGTAATCTCTACATTTAAAACAAATCTTTTTAAGGGGATCTGAAGCCCCCTTGATCTTGTTATGAACACAATTTTTTCTTTAATGAATTTTCCGTATTTACCAAGACCATTAATTTCAAGTCCTGGAACACTCTTCGTTGAATAACCAAAGAGTGTCACGAGTGAAGGTCCTTTTTTTGTTAAGTAGCATGTGTGTATTTGAGTTTCCATAATTCCCCCTTTGCAAGTAAGGGAAGCAAAAATGAAACCAAAAAGAAAAATGAGAAGTGCTTAGAATGACAATGGTTATGTAGAACGAGATAAAAAAATTACTTCCTATACACAACTTCTAACTCAGGAATATATTCGAGTATTTTTTGGTTCCTGTGAGTATCATAGACATCGTTGTGACGAATGAACTCATGCAAGAGTTCTGGCCGATCATCGCTCAAGATAAAGGTCACAACTCCTCTCAAAGAAGTGATTAAAGCTTTCTTATCCCAGTCATCATAGTTATTCCACCCCGATTCAACTTTTTGAATGTAGTTTTCAATCTTTACAACGACATCCTCACGATAAGATCGAGGTAAAACACTCGGGGAAAAGTGAAGGGGATAAAATAATAAATTGAAATTAGGTATTCTTTTTATATTTTTAAATTTTGCCACATAATCACAATATTCCGGAATATGATGAATATTATAGGCCTGAATCGTTGGTTGAATCTGACACACTTGAAGATTATAATCTCTAAAATTATTTTCTAATTCCCAGAGATTTGATTCAATTTCATTCCATTTCTGCGGATAGCGTATAAATTCATTCATCTTTCCAATTCCGTCCATTGAAACCAGAAGAATAACGCCTTCAAATTGAGGCCAGAGTTCTTTGGCGTCAGCGGGAATTCGAGTTAAATTTGTATTATAAGAAAGTTTAATATTTTTAGCTTTTTTCTCACTCGCCATCTTTCTTAAAAATTTCCAACAATCTTTAATCAGTAATGGCTCGCCACCTGCAAGATGAATCCGTTCAACAAGATCACTGTACTGAAACAGCTCATTCCAAAAATGTTCCGATTCATACCATGTCATGTTTTTAAATTTTTCAGTTGCTTGGGGTCCATACATCTGTTCGTATTCAGTAAAAAGTTTTTTGGAACTGTATGGTAGACACATTCTACATGCGAGATTACATAAATTTCCAAATCTTAAATCTACCCAACGGATCATAGGATCAAGGGAGATTTTATTTTGCATTTCTTTCGTTACAAGAAATTCTTTACTAGCAGACATTCTGTAACTCTCACTCCCTGTGTCTTCAATGCGCCAACAACCATCACAGGATTTGTGTTTTTTCCCTTCCTGCATACTTTTTCTAATTTCTTGCATGAGAGATGAATTCCAATGCCTTAGGATGGCATTGGGTTGACCGGCTTGAATAATCTGACCATCAGGATCTTTTGAGAACTCTTCTGAAGACGGGCCCAGGCAACAATTATTAAAATGGCCCATTCCATCAACAAAAAGGTGTAACCATGGAAGAGGACAATGCGTATCTGTCATAGATCTATGCTAAGGGCGATAAAGATAAAGTTCAAGATAAACTAAAAAATGTAATATCTAATCACTTAAAGAATTCGACTCAAAAAAACAGTTGAGCTGCTTAATCCCTTTTTCATTTGTGACAAAGGATGAATGAATAAGATCTAACCTCTTAGC
>JACCEB010569384.1_pt1 | contig 16703 bp, 13 predicted proteins | sample 7454761 | NCBI WGS metagenome assembly JACCEB01 (sample SAMN15323454, study PRJNA562643) | freshwater metagenome | isolation source: river surface water | place: USA:Blue River Watershed | collected 2017-08-18 | reverse complement strand
GCCGCCTGCGGTCCTTGCACAAACCCTGGGGGCCCCGATGGCAACGCCTTCGCGCGCGGCCAACCCGGCCAGTTCGTCCGCACTGGCGGGACCGGGCGCATCGGCCTTGGCCTCGCCGATGGCCGCGCCGCCGGTGACCGCAACTCCACCGGCCGCCACGCCCTCGGCAGCCGGCGGCCGGACTCCCGCACTGGCACTTCCTGCGCGGCCCGGCCGCAACGAGCCGATCACACTCAATTTCGCCAACGCCGAAATCGAGGCCGTAGCCCGCACCATGGCCACCCTCATCGGCCGCAGCATCGTGGTCGACCCGCGGGTGCGCGGCACGATGAACCTGGCTACCGAGCGGCCGATCTCGCCGCAGGCGGCGTACGCGCAGTTCCTGGCCATGCTGCGACTGTCGGGCTACACCGTGGTCGATGCCGGCGGCCTGCTCAAGGTGGTGCCCGAGGCCGACGCCAAGCTGCAGGCCGGCCCGGTGTCGGTGGACCGCGCCCCGACCGGTAACCAGATGACCACCCAGATCTTCCGGCTCAACTACGAGTCGGCGAACAATCTGGTGCCCATCCTGCGGCCGCTGATCAGCCCCAACAACACCATCAACATCAGTCCCGGCAGCAATGCGCTGGTGATCACCGACTACGCAGACAACCTCAGCCGCCTGGCCCGGATCATCGCCGCGCTCGACACCGCCAACGCCACCGATGTGGAGGTGATACCGCTGCGCCATGCGCTGGCGTCCGACCTTGCACCGCTGGTGGCGCGCCTGGCCGAGGCCAGCGCCGCCGGCCCCACCGTTGGCCCAGCGGCGCCAGCCGGCGGCGAGAGCGGCCGGGTGGCTGTCGTGGCCGAGCCGCGGGCCAATGCGCTGCTGGTACGCGCGCCCAATGCCGCCCGGCTGAACCTGGTACGCCAACTGATCGAACGCCTGGACCAACCGAGCGCGCAAAGCCCGGGCGGCAATATTCATGTGGTCTACCTGAAGAACGCCGAGGCGACGCGGCTGGCTGTGAGCCTGCGGGCAGCGCTGGCCAGTCAGGCGGCCGCGACCGCTGCCACCGGCACGGGCGCGCCGGGCCCTGCGGTGACTGGTGGCGGGGCACCCATGGCCAGCGCGGTGGCCGCGGCCGGCCTCAGCCCGGCTACGGCGGCGATCCAGCCGGCTGCGCCGCCCAACACGGGCGGACAGATCCAGGCCGACCCGGCCACCAACGCGCTGATCATTACCGCGCCAGAGCCGCTGTACCGCCAGCTGCGTGCGGTGATCGACCAGCTCGACACCCGCCGTGCCCAGGTCTTCGTCGAAAGCCTGATCGTCGAGGTCAATACCGACCGCGCCGCTGAGTTGGGCGTGCAGTGGCAAGAGGTGATCGGCCGCGCGGGCAACAGCACCCTGGGCGTGATCGGCACCAACTTCACCGTGGGCGGCGCGAATATCTTCTCCGTGGCTGCCGGCGCCGCTACTGGACAGACGCTCCCCTCCCCCGGCGGCAACCTGGGTGTGGTGCGCAACCTCAATGGCACTTACGCGCTCTCGGCATTGGCCCGCTTCATCGAGACACAGGCTGGCGGCAATGTGCTGTCCACGCCGAACCTGCTGACGCTGGACAACGAGGAGGCCAAGATCGTCATCGGCCAGAACGTGCCCTTCGTGACCGGCCAATACACCAGCAACAACACCAGCGGCGCTTCGGTCAACCCGTTCCAGACCATCGAGCGCAAGGACGTCGGCCTGACGCTGCGGGTGCGCCCGCAAATCAGCGAAAACGGCACGGTGAAGATGCAGATCTTCCAGGAGGTCTCCAGCGTGCAGCCCGGCAGCATCAACTCGGCCTCGGGCCTCATCACCAACAAGCGCTCGATCGAATCGAATGTGGCGGTGGACAACGGTTCCATCGTGGTGCTCGGCGGCCTGCTGCAAGACGAGTACGCAGGCAATGAGCAAAAGCTGCCGGGGCTGGGTGACCTGCCCCTGGTCGGGCGCCTGTTCAAGAGCGAGACCCGCAGCCGCAAGAAGACCAACCTGATGGTCTTTCTGCGGCCGGTGGTGGTGCGCGACAACACCAGCAGCGAGGGCCTGGCGCTCGACCGCTATGACCTGATGCGGGTGCAGCAGGCCAACGCGCAGCCCACCCCGAGCAGCATCCTGCCGATCAATGCGTCGGCCATCCTGCCGCCCCTGACGCCGCAGACCCAAGCGCCCTCTTCGACCTCTTCGCCCTCTTCTCCATCATCGCCCTCTTCTCCATCAGCCACCACCCCCCGCGTTCAGACCCAGCCAACGCCGGCGGCGCCCTTGCCGGCCGGCCGCCCCCTGCCGCCCGCTGCTGATCGGCAGTAAGCGCGCGATCCCCGCACCCACAAAAGCGTCACCCCATGTCCCGCTACCCCCTGCCCTATGCCTTCGCCCGCGGCAGCCAGCTGCTGGTGGAGGACGACGGCCGCTCGACCACGTTGTGGCACGCAGACGCACCGCCCGGGGCGGCCTGGAGCGAGGTGATGCGCAAGTTCCGGGTGAGCCAGCTGCAACGTCTGGACACCGCCGCACTGGCGCAGCGCATCAGCGCGGCCTATGCCCAGGGCGAGTCCAGCGCGGCCTCGGTGGTGAGCGAGGTCCAGAACGATGCCGACCTGTCGCGCATCATGCAGGAGCTGCCCGCCACGCTGGACCTGCTGGAGACCAGCGACGACGCCCCCATCATCCGCATGCTCAACGCGCTGCTGACACAGGCCGCGCGGGATGGCGCCAGCGACATCCACATCGAACCCTACGAGCGCCACTCGTCGGTGCGCTTCCGGGTCGACGGCACGCTGCGCGAAGTGGTCCAGCCCAACCGCGCACTGCACGCGGCTTTGATTTCCCGGTTGAAGATCATGGCCGACCTGGACATCGCCGAGAAGCGGATGCCGCAAGACGGACGCATCAGCCTGCGCATCGGTACGCGTGCGGTGGACGTGCGCGTGTCCACTCTGCCCAGTGCCCATGGCGAGCGGGCGGTGCTGCGTCTCCTGGACAAGAGCGAAAGCAAGCTCAGCCTGGAGTCGGTGGGCATGACCGGCGACACGCTCGAGCGCTTCCAGCGCCTGATAGGTCAGCCCCACGGGATCATTCTGGTGACCGGGCCCACGGGGTCTGGCAAGACCACCACGTTGTACGCCACGCTGTCACGGTTGGATGCGCAGACCACCAACATCATGACGGTGGAAGACCCGATCGAGTACGAGCTGCCCGGCATTGGGCAGACCCAGGTCAACCCCCGCATCGAACTCGACTTCGCCAAGGCGCTGCGCGCCATCCTGCGCCAAGACCCGGACGTGATCATGATCGGCGAAATCCGCGACCACGAGACCGCGCAAATCGCCATCCAGGCCTCGCTCACAGGCCACCTGGTGCTGGCCACTTTGCACACCAACGATGCGGCCAGCGCAGTCACCCGCCTGACCGACATGGGGGTGGAGCCCTTTCTCCTGAGCTCCTCGCTGCTGGGAGTGCTTGCCCAGCGTCTGGTGCGCAAGCGCTGCCCGAAGTGTGCGGGCGCAGGCTGCGAGGCCTGTGGTCAGAGCGGCTACCAAGGGCGTACCGGGATCTTCGAGTTGATGGTGGCCGACGACCGCTTGCGCGGACTGATACACAGCCAGGCCTCCGAAGCCAGCATTCGCGAGGCGGCACTGGCAGGTGGCATGCGGCTGATGCGGGACGACGGCGAACGCCTGGTTCAGGAGGGGCTCACCTCCCGAGAAGAGTTGGTGCGGGTCACGCGGGACTGAGCTGGCCAGGATATGCTGCGCAACCCGCGGAGGAGGCGCTGAGGAGGCGCTGAGGAGGCGCTGAGGAGGCGCTAAGCTGCTACCGGCGCACGGCCGGCCCCAGGCTGGTGCTTGGTCGTTGTTCAGTCGGCGCTCGGTGCCTGCCGGAACCGCCGCAGGCCGATTGCACCCGCATAGAGCATCAGCAAGGTGCCCACGCTGTCTCCGACAAACATGGGAACGAAGCCATGGAAAGGCTCCAGGCTGCCCTCTCGGCCTACGAAGTAAAGGGTGTGGACCAAGCTGCTGGTCACACCGCCGGCGAGGCCAAACACCAGGAGTTGCCGCCCCGTCATGCCGGCGAGGTCATCACCGATCTCCAGCGCCCGCTGGAGCAAGCGTGCAGCCAACAAAGCGGGCACGGACGACAGGATGGCGAGCGCCAGCACATGACCGGGTTGGATCGTCACCTGGTTGAAGAGGATCACCAGGGACCCGATGAAAAGCCCTAGAACCCCGGCCCAGCCAAAGAGCAACACCGACACCATGCGGATGGCGGCCGGCAAGAAGATCCAGCTGATGTTGTCCGTGACCTTGACTTGGCTGAAAAGCCAGTCGTTCAGCTCAAAAAAGAAAACATAGGCCAGCGCCGATACGAAGGCGCCGGCCAAGACCTCGCTGGCACTGAGCCCGCGCCCGACAACCATCTGCCGGTTTAGCGGGGCTGGGCCTTCTGAATGCACTGGCCCAGCGCGGCGAAGTACTTCAGCGAGAGCTCAGTGGGTTGCACGTACTTGAAGCGGTTGTCGGCCTCGTCGCTCTCGACCTTGAGCATGCCCTTGGTCCGCAGTGCCTTAAGCCGGCGCTGCACGGTAGAGGGGGAAATTTCGGCCATGCCGTGCATGGCTTCGACCACCGTGATGCGCTGGTTCAGGTACCAGGACCGGGCCAGGAAGGCCAGGATGCGGTCTTCAACCGCGTCGATTTCGGGCAGGCCCGGGAGCTCCCGGCTCGCCGCCACCAGGTTAAGAAATTTAAAGTACAAATTCGACTGTTCTTTCTTGGTCGCCATGACTTTCCTTCCTGAAATGAACTTCAATAGTAACGCAATGAGTCCCAAAGTGCTCAATATTTATCAATAAAGCGTTCGCCCATGCAAGGGCGTTCATGCAGGCCTCGGCTGGCCGAGTCATCGACGCGGCGCCAGTCCATCTCATCCTTGGGCGGGACGGGCCAAGACTCTACACTCGACTGAAACCATGGAATCCCTGCTCGTCTCCACCGGCGTCGTCGCCCTGGCCGAAATCGGCGACAAGACTCAGTTGCTCGCATTCATTCTTGCCGCCCGCTTCAAGAAGCCGCTGCCCATCATTCTGGGCATTTTGGTGGCCACGCTGGTCAACCACGGGCTGGCCGGCGCCCTCGGGGCCTGGATCACGTCTGCCCTCAGCCCTCAGGTGCTGCGCTGGGTGCTGGGCCTGTCCTTCATTGGCATGGCGGTCTGGACCCTGATCCCCGACAAGATCGAGGATGAAGAGACCCAGGTTGCCCAGCGCCTGGGCGTGTTCGGCGCCACCCTGGTCACCTTCTTCCTGGCCGAGATGGGTGACAAGACCCAGATCGCGACGGTGGCCATGGCGGCGCACTACTCGCAGGCCCTGATGGTGGTCGCCGGGACCACGCTGGGCATGCTGATCGCCGATGTGCCGGCGGTCTTCATCGGCGACAAGCTGTCGGGCCGGATCCCGATGCGCCTGGTGCACGGCATCGCCGCCGCCATCTTTGCCGGGCTGGGGGTGGCGACGCTTCTGGGCGCAGGATCCAAGCTGGGCCTTTGAGGGGCCGGGACAGCGAGAGCCGAGAAGCGGCGACGACTCAAACAGACGGCAGGTGCCGGTGTGTGCCAGCGTGGACGCGAGGCCTGGCGCGGCTGGCCCCGCTCACCCCGCGAACAAAGTCTCCGGTAAACCCCGCACGCCAGGCACCTGAACAGCCAAAAGAGAGCCCGAGAGCGGCGCGGCCTCGAGGGCGGCGCCGCTCAGGCGCACCGAGGCGCTGGTGATGTAGAGCGTGTCCAGGTTCGGACCACCGAAGCAGCAACTGGTGGGGCGGGGCACGGGGAGCTTGATCCGCATCAGCTCGCGGCCGTCCGGCGAGTAACGCGACACGCGCCATGCGTCCCAGACGGCCACCCACAGGCAACCCTCTTCGTCGACCGTGAGGCCGTCGGGTCTGCCGTCGGTGGCATCCAGCACGATGAGGGGCTGGCGGTTGGTGATCTCACCGGCGCGCAGGTCGAAGTCGTAGCGGTAGACGGTTCGCCGGTGCGAGTCGGTGAAATACATGGCGCGGTTGTCGGGGCTCCAGCCGAGGCCATTGGCGACGGTGAAGCCACTGTCCATTTTTTTCCAGGCGCCGTCGGCCTCCACCCGAAACAGGTTGCCGCGGTTGGCAGCGGTGGCCATGTCAAGTGTGCCGACCCAGAAGCGGCCGAGGCGGTCGCATTTGCCATCGTTGTAGCGGTTACCGGGTCGGTCGGACTCGGGGTGGCACAGCAAAGTCAGTCGGCGGCTGTCGGTGTCGAAGGCCATCAGCCCGCTGGGGGTGGCGGCCAGCAGCCCACCAGAGGCCTTGGGAAGGGTGACGCTCACCATGGAGCCCAGCTTGAATTCGGCGTCCTGTCCGCTGGGCCCGTCGAGCCGGTGAATGGCCGGCGTGAGGATGTCCACCCAGTACAGGGCGCTGTCCCGAGGTGACCACACCGGCCCCTCGCCCAGCAGGGCGCGCGACTCGACGACGCAGCGAACCTCCAGCGCGGTGGCTTCGGGCGGCGCGTCGTTCGGCTCGATCGAGGTGAACTGGCCGCCGGCGTTGTGCGAAATACGCCGGGCGGCTCCGATGAGGGCCGGGGCGAGACTGTGCGCCTGGGGCAAGTCCATGCGCTCCGCCCGAGAGCGGACACAGAGGGCACCCACCGGCTGGCCTTCGATGTCAAAGATGGGCGCTGCAAGCGCCACCGCCCCTTCGTGCCACTCGTCCACCTCGAGCGCATAGCCGCGGGCGCGGGTGAGGTCGAGTTCGCTGCGCAGCGCGGTGGGGTCGGTCAGGGTCTGCGGCGTGTAGCGCTTCTGCGGGCCACTGGCCAGCAACCTCGACTGCCAGGCCGGGTCACGGCAGGCCAGGATCATTTTGCCCAGCGCGCTGGCGTGCAGCGGCAGGCGCAGGCCGATCGGCAGCGGCTCGGGCTCCTCCCGTCCGGTCGCCTCGCAGGCAATGAGCACCACCGAGCCGCCATCGAGCACCCCGAGCAGCACTGACTCGCGGAAGGTGTCGCGCAGCCGGACCATCTCGTCCTGCGCGGCCAGCCGCAGGTCGAAGTCACTCCAGACTTCGTGCGCCAACTCCAGCAGACGAAAGCCGAGCCGGTAGGTGCGGGTGTAGGCGTCGTGGCGCAGCAGGCCTTCGCGCATCAGGGTCGCCAGGATGCGATGGAGGGTGGCCTTCGGCAGCCGACTGGCTCGGAGCAACTCGGTGAAGGTCATCGGAACCCGGGCCTGGGAAACGATGTTCAACAAGCCCATGGCCTTCTCCAGCACACCCAGCCCAGGGCCTGGCTCGGCCGGGGCGGACACTTCGGGGTGGAGTTCGACGGGTTCCATTAGTTGGGACTTGCACGCGCGGCGCCTGAGAGCGCTGATTCTGCCCGACTCAGCCTTGAAACCGATGTCGTGGTTGACCTCTAAAGGGTTTACGCGAATGGCTGGGCCGTTCAAGCGGGAGAGAATAGCCGACAAATAGTTCCATTCAACAGAACTCAGGAGACAAATATGCGCTTCATGACACGTTTTTGCGCCCTCGCCAGCCTCGCCCTGGCCGTGTGGAGCCCGCTGCCGGCCACGGCCCAGGACGGCTACCCCAACAAGCCCATCCGCCTGGTGGTGCCCGTGCCTCCGGGTGGCGCCGCCGACGGCATGGCCCGTCTGGTGGCCGAGCACCTGCAGGCCAAGTGGGGCCAGCCGGTGGTGGTGGACAACAAGCCCGGGGCCGGTTCGTCCGTCGGCATGGCCCTGGTGGCCAAGGCGCCGGCCGATGGCTACACCCTGGGGCTGGGCAATATCGCGGCCAACGCCATCAACCCGGCCCTGCAGCCGGCCCAGTTTCCCTACCACCCGGTGCGCGACTTCGCCGCCATCAGCGTGGTCGGTGTGACTCCGCTGGTGCTGGTGGTCAACGCCGAAAAAGTGAAGGCGCGCAGCGTGGCCGAATTGGTCACCTTCCTCAAAGCCAACCCCAACCTGGCTTATGGCTCCTCTGGCGTGGGCTCCTCGCTGCACCTGGCGATGGAGTTGTTCCTGCAAAAAACCGGCACCAAGATGCTGCACGTGCCCTACAAGGGCTCCGCGCCCATGACCACCGACTTGCTCTCGGGCCAGGTGGTAGCGGCCATCGACGCAGCGGCCACCAGCATGCCGCATGTGCAAAGCGGCAAACTGCGGGCCCTGGCGGTCACCGCCTCGGAGCGCGCCTTCTTCGCCCCTGACCTGCCCCTGATGCGCGACCTGGTACCTGGCTTCGAGATGCGTCCCTGGCACGGGATGATGGCGCCCGCGGGCACACCCGCCGCCATCCTGACCAAGGTCTCGCAGGAAGTGAACGCCTTCCTGCGCACCCCGGCCGCCCAGGCCAAGCTGCAAGAGCGCGGCATCATCCCGGCAGGCAACACCCCGGCCGAGTTCCAGACCTTCATGACCAGCGAGTTCGACACCTACCGCAAGGTCATTCAGGACGCGGGCATCAAGGCGGACTGAGCGGGCCAGACCGGCCAGCGAAACGCCCAGATTCACGCTCACCCACACCACCGAAAGACTCCATGACCCGCATCACCCGACGCCAACTCACGGCCGCCTGCGCACTGGCGGGCCTGGTACTTCTGCCAACCCTCAGTGGCGCCCAAACGGCCTGGCCTTCCAAGTCCCTGACCATGGTCGTGCCCTTTGCGCCCGGCGGTGCGGGCAATGGCTCCCTGCGCATCCTGTCGGAAATCATCGGCCCGCAGTTGAACCAGACGATCGTTGTCGACAACCGCCCCGGTGCCGGCGGCATCACCGGCACAGCGACGGTCACCAGCAGCAACGACGACCACCTGTTCCTGATGGGCAGCACCTCGATGACCATCCTGCCGGCGTTGCGCAAGGACCTGCCTTACGACACGCAGCGTGACCTCAAACCGGTCGGGATGATTTCGTCCCAGCCCATGGTGCTCGCGGTCGCCGCCAATTCGCCGCTGCGAACCCTGGACGACCTGGTCACACAGGGGCGCGCTGGCAACCTCTCGGCTGGCAACAGCGGCGTCGGCACGCTGTCACACCTCGCCACCGAGCTGATCAACCACAAGCTGCAGACCCGCATCACCGCCGTCCCCTACAAGGGAGACAGCGTGCTGCTGCCCGACGTCGTCTCGGGCACGATCTCGATCGGCATGGTCAACCTGCCGGTGGCGCTTCCCTTGATTCAATCTGGGCGCCTGCGCGCGCTGGCAGTCACTTCGCAGCAGCCCGTGGCCAGCCTGCCCGGGGTCCCGGTTCTGAGAACCTTGGGCGAAGAGTTCGTGATCACCGGCTGGGCCGCGCTCTTTGCCGCGCGCAATGTCCCGGCGGCCGAGGTCGAGCGCGTGGGCGTGCTGCTGCGGCAGGCTCTGGCCCAGGGCGCGGTGAAGGAAAAATTCGCGGCCTTCGGGGTTGCGCCCGAGATCGCCACACCGGCCCAGCTCAACGCCTTCGTCCAGGGTGAAACCCGGCGCTGGGCCGACGTGGTGAGCAGCCGCGGCATCAAGCTCGAGTGAGCGCGGCCTACGCCCACCACAAGAAAAGTTGAGCAACGTGACACAAGATTCCACTGCGGTACCGATCAGCGGCGTTTTCCCGGTTCTGCCCACTCCCTTCGGCCCGCAGGGCCAGCCCGACGTCGTCTCGCTGCGGCGCCTGGTGCGCTATCTCCTTCGCTGCGGCGTGGACGGCATCACCTTTCCGGGTGTGGCCAGCGAATTTGCACAACTCAGCGAAGACGAGCGACGGCAACTGCTGGAGGCGGTGCTGGCCGAGACCGGTGGACGAGTGCCGGTGGTGGCAGGCGTCACCAGCGCCGATGCCGAGATGACGCTGCGGCTGGCGCGCCACGCCAGGGACCACGGCGCCCAAGCCCTGATGGTGGCAGCGCCGCCCCAGTGGAACGAGGCGGGCCCGCAAATTGCCTACTTCGAGCGCCTGGCGCAGGCAGTGCCCGGGCTGGCCATCATGCTGCAGAACGTGCCGCCGCCGGTCGGCGCGGGCCTGGCACCCAAGGTGCTGCTGGAGGTGGTGCGGGCTGTCCCGGCGATCCGCTACATCAAGGAAGAAGCCCTGCCCAGCGGCCAGCGCCTGAGCGTGGTGCTCGCCGATGCGCCGGCCAGTCTGCTGGGCGTGCTCGGCGGCGCGGGCGGCCGCTACATCACCGACGAATTGCGCCGAGGCGCCTGCGGCACCATGCCGGCGATTGAACTGGCCGAGGTGCATGTGGCGCTCTTCGTCGCCCATCGCGCGGGTGACGCGCGGCGGGTACGCGAACTCTTTACCCGCATGCTGCCGGTCCTCAACACGCAGGCGGTGTTCCGCTGGGCGCTGACCAAGCAGGTGCTGCTGCAAAGAGGGCTGATTGACCACGGCGGCCAGCGCATCGACGGCCCCCGCCTGGACGAGATGGACCGTGCGGACCTCGACGCCTTCCTCGGCGACCTCGCCGACCTGCTGCTGCCTGAATCGGCCCTGCGCGAGTTGAGGAACAATCCGGGCTGAACCGGGAGCGCCTGTTGACAGCCTCGAATTTGCCGCGAATCCAGAAGGTCGAATCCTTCATCATTTCTATTCCGCGCGACACGCCCTACCTCGGTCCGCTCGGGCCCGGTGAGCAGGTCAACGCACGCGGTTACCTGGTCCGCCAGGGCAACCGCACCATCTATCCGAGCACCGATATGTCGGTGCTGGTCAAAATCACCGCCGAAGACGGCACCGTGGGCTGGGGCGAGACCTACGGCATCGTTGCACCACAGGCAGTCACCAGCATCATCGACGACGTGCTCGGCCCGGTGATCCTGGGGCGCGACCCGTCCGACCCGATGGTGATCCAGGAAGACCTCTACGACCTGATGCGGGTGCGCGGCTTCTCTGGCGGCTATTACGGCGACGCCATCGCCGGCGTGGACATTGCGGTCTGGGACCTGTACGGCAAGTGCGTCAATCTCCCGGTGGTCAAGCTGCTGGGGGGCCAACGCAGCACCCGCATTCCGGCCTACATTTCCGGCCTTCCTGGCAAGACGCTGGACGAGCGGCTGGCGCTGGCGCGCAGCTTCCAGGCCCGCGGCTTCAAGGCCTTCAAATACGCGGCGGCGGTGTCCTTTGACGGCATCGTCGAGGAGATGCGGGCCCTGCGCGAGGGCCTGGGGCCCGATGTGGAGTTGATGGTCGACCTGCACTGGAAGTTCAGCGCACAGGAGGCCATTCAGTTGATCGACCGGCTCATGCCCTGGCGCCCCTGCTTCGTGGAGGCACCCTGCGCACCGGAAGACGCCGAAGGCCAGGCCCAGGTGGGCGCACGGGTGCGGGTGCCGCTGGCACTCGGCGAAGAGTGGCACACCCTGTACGAATACCGGTCACGGATGGAGCGCCGCGCGATGTCCATCGTGCAGCCGGAGATGGGGCACACGGGCCTGAGCCAATTCATCCAGATCGGCCGTATGGCGCAGGCCTTCCACATGCGGGTCATGCCCCATGCCAGCATTGGCCTGGGCATCTTCCAGGCGGCCAGCCTGCATGCAGCAGCAGCCCTGCCCAATTGCCCGATGCACGAATACCAGCACTCGGTGTTTGACCGCAACCTGCGCTTCGTGCGCACCCGTATGCGCTGCGCCGACGGGCACTTCGAATTGCCCGAGGGGCCAGGTCTCGGCATTGAGCCAGACGAATCCGTGTGGCAATACCTGCGGCCCAAGCAGGCCGCCTGAAGGCCCACGCACCAAGGAAGTTTCATGTCTCAGCCCGTGCTGATCGCCCTCGACTGGGGCACCTCCAACCTGCGCGCCAGTTTGCTCGATGCGAATGGTGACACCCTGGAGGCGCGCAGCGCGCCCGGCGGCGTGATGGCGGTGCCAGGTCGGGCCTTTGCCGGCGCCCTGCTGCGCCTGTGCGGGGACTGGCTCGAGGCCCACGCGCTACCGGTCATCGCCAGCGGCATGGTGGGTAGCCGCCAGGGCTGGCAGGAGGCCCCCTACCTCGACTGCCCGGCCGATCTCGCTTCGGCGGCGCGCGAGTGCATCCAGGTCGAACTGAAAACCGCCAGCGGTGCAAACCGCACGGTGCACATCGCAGCGGGCCTGCGCTGCCTGCATGAAGATGGCGCCTACGACGTGATGCGGGGCGAGGAGACCCAAATATGGGGCGCCGGCATTCCCGACGGCCGCTGCTGCGTGCTGCCCGGCACCCACAGCAAATGGGCCTGGACCGGAGTACAAGGCCAGGTGGCGCGCTTTCGCACTTACCTCACCGGCGAGTTGTATGGCGTTCTCACCCAGCACGGCATCCTCGGGCGGCTGATGGTCCATGGCCAGGCCCGGCCCGCAGCCTTCGAAGCCGGTGTCCGGCGCGGCCTGGCCGGCCACCACCAAGCCACCCACCTCCTGTTCGCGGCCCGCACCGCGGGCCTGATGGGGCAGGTCGAGCCCGAGGGCCTACCCGACTACCTGTCTGGCATGTTGCTGGGAATCGAAATCGCTGCAGCCACCGAAGCCGGTGGCCAGGCCGTACTGGCAGGCGGTGTCACCCTGATCGGTGACGACGGCCTGTGCAACCGCTATGAAACGGCGCTGAATCTCGCCAGCATCCCCAGCACACGCGCCCCGGCCGAAGCCACGACCCAAGGCCAGTGGCTGCTGGCGCGAGCGGCCGGATTGGTGGGGGCGGCATGAGCGCGCCGATGCAAGCCCCTGGCACCCCCTCGCCAGCTGGCCGCCTGCTCGACGGCCACCCTCTGGTGGCCATTTTGCGCGGCGTCACACCGGCGGAGGTGCTGGACGTGGCAGCAGTTCTCCTGGACGCAGGCATCCGCGCCATCGAGGTGCCACTCAACTCGCCGCAGCCGCTGGAGAGCATCGCTCGGCTCGCGGCGCGCCACGGACACGAGGCGGTCATCGGCGCGGGCACGGTGCTGAGCGCCGACGCGGTGCGCCAGGTTGCCGACGCCGGCGCGCGGGTGGTGCTCGCGCCCAACTTCCACCCTGCGGTGGTGCAGGAGGCGCTGGCGCGGGGGCTGCTGCCCATGCCGGGCGTGGCCACCGCCACCGAGGCCTTTGCCGCGATCGACGCCGGCGCCACCCACCTCAAGCTGTTCCCGGCGGATGCGCTCGGGGTAGCCACGGTCAAGGGTTGGGCAGCAGTGCTGCCCGCCGGCACCGCCATGTTCGCGGTGGGCGGCATTGACGCGGGCAACCTGGGGCCGTTTCGTGCGGCCGGCATTGCCGGTGCAGGTATAGGCTCGGCGCTTTACAAAAGTGGTGTGGCGCTGGATGAACTGCATCGGCGGGCCCTGGCGTTGCGAGCCGCCTGGGGCTGAAATTCGCCTGGGCGACGCCCGCCGCGCAATTGATCAGATCCATTTTTGGATCCATAATTGCACGCCGACCTCGCAACCCGAGACCGCGTAGCAAATTCACAGCCCGAGAAGGGCCGCGGTCAGGCGCCGCCCCAATGAAGGAGACAAGACATGATGAAGCGACATTTCCTGGTGATGCTCGTGGCAGCGACAGCCTGGGCCGCCCAGGCACAGGACTTTCCCTCCCAGCCCATTCGAATCGTGATTCCCTACGCGCCAGGCGGCGGCACGGACATCCTCGCCCGGCCAGTGGCCAAGAGCATGGAGGATGCATTCAAGCAACCCGTGATCCTTGACCACAAGGCTGGGGCAGCCGGCAATATCGGCGCCGAATTGGTGGCGCGCTCGGCGCCCAACGGCTACACCCTGGTGATGGCGAACAACTCGCACACGATCAACCCCTTCATCTACAGCCGACCCGGCTACGACATGGAGAAGGACTTCGCGCCGGTGGCCGTGGTGGGCACATCGCCCACGATTCTGGTGGTGCACAAGTCGGTGCCTGCCAACAGCCTGCGCGAGTTGGTCGACTACGCCAAGTCACGTCCAGGCAAGCTCAATTTCAGCAGCGCCGGCGTGGGCACACCCGGGCATCTGGCGGGGCTGTTGTTTAACAAGCAAGCTGGTATCGATGTGGCCCACATTGCCTACAAAGGCACAGGGCCCGCGGTCTTGGCGTTGCTGCAAAAAGAGGTCGATATGCATTTCGCGACGCCGGCTGCCGTCGCCGCCCAAATCCAAGCCGGCGAATTCAAGGCCCTGGGGGTGACCTCCAAGGAACGCTTTTCCTCGTTCCCCACGGTGCCTGCTATCGCGGAGTCTGGACTTCCCGGTCTTCGTGAATACGAGGTGGACGTGTGGTGGGGCCTGCTCGCACCGGCCGGCACCCCCGCCCCGATTCTTGACAAGCTCAACTCGGCTGTACGTGCCGCCCTCAGCGACCAAGCCTTGCGTGAGAGCTGGATCTCGCGCGGCATGGTGCCGGCCGGCTCTAGCCGGGCCGACTTCCAGGCCCTCGTCAAGTCCGACCTCCAGAAGTGGGGCCGCGTGGTGCGGGAAAACAAAATAACCGCCGAGTAAGTGCTCGAACGTAGCCCCAGAAAGCCTGCAAAAGCCGAAAGAAGCCTCGCCTGACAACGGGTGGGCACAGACCTTTTTCACCAATTGAGGATCCGCTGATGGGACGTGTCATCACGATTCGCGACACGACTTTGCGCGACGGCCACCAGTCGCTCTGGGCGACCCGGATGTCCACCGACATGATGCTGCCGGTCGCCGAGCGGCTCGAGCGCGCAGGCGTCGACTCGGTCGACATCATGGCGCACGTCATCATGGATTCGGCTGTGCGCTTCTGCAAGGACAACCCGTGGGAGCGTATGCACCTGCTGCGCAAGGCCATGCCGACGCCAATGATGGCAGCCTACACCGCAGGCAAGGTGGCTTGGGGCTTCAAGATAGCTCCCTCGGACATCCTGCGCCAGTGCACCGAACTGACCATTCGCAACGGTGCCAACCTCATCACCGCGATGAACGGCCTGCTCGACGTCGAGATGATGGTGGACCAATTGGTACAGGCCAAGTCACTCGGGGCCAGAACAGCCGCGGCGCTGGTCTATTCGATCAGCCCCGTCCATACCGATGCCTTGTACGAGGCTAAGGCGCGTGAGCTGGTCGAACGCACCGACGTGGATTGCATCATGATCAAGGACTCCGGTGGCCTGATCACGCCCGACCGCGCCGCCTCGCTCTTTGAGGCGATCCGACGAGGCGCGGGGGACCGCCAGATCACCTTGCACAGCCACGCGATGACGGGCATGGCCGGACGGGTCTACATGATTGGGGTGGACCACGGCATTGACGACCTGCAATGTGGCATATGGCCCCTGGCCCAAGGCGCGGCGCAGCCCTCGCTGCAGATGGTGGTGAAGAACCTGCGGGCCAAGGGCTACACGGTGAACATCGACGACACCCAGGTGGAGGCAGCCAGTCAGCACCTGCTCGAGGTCGCGCGTCGCCATGGCTTGCCAGTGGGCGAACCGGTCGAATACGACGACACCCATTACGACCACCAAATCCCCGGCGGGATGCTGAGCAATCTGCACTCCCAGCTGGAGCAGGCGAAGTTGCTGGACAAGTTCCCGCAACTGATCGAGGAAGTGCAGGTGGTTCGCCGGGACCTTGGGTGGCCCACCATGGTGACGCCCTTCGCGCAGATTATCGCGAATCAGGCCATCATCAACATCATCACCGGCAAGCGCTACGAGACAGTGCCCGACGAGGTCGTGCACTACGTACTAGGGCACTACGGCAAGCTACTGGCGCCGGTGGAGCCAGACGTACTGGACAAGATCCTATCTCGCGCGACCACCGATGCGCGCAGACCACCGGAAGAAATGGAGCCGGCGCTGCCAGCGCTGCGAAAGCGCTTTCCTCACGCGAGCGACGAGGAGCGCTTTCTGCGCTACATGATTCCGGAGAGCGCGGTCGAAGACATGCTGCGCGAGGAAAAGGCACGTGCCGAGCGCCGCCACCAGCAAGTGCTCGAGTTGGGACCGGTGAGCAAAACGCTGATCGCGCTGATGGCGAAGGCGGCGAGCCTGCGGGATGTGGCTGAAGTCTCGATTCAATCAGGCGAGATCAGCGTCCGGGTACAACGGTGAGCCCCCTGGAAAGACACCCGCTGCGGAGCGCATGAATGGATAAGGTTTTTGAGTCGCCGCAAGCGGCCATCGCAGATTTGTCCGACGGAGCGAGCATCGCGATAGCCGGGTTTAGTGTCGGGCATGGCTTCGCGTCCAGCCTGATAACCGCGCTCAAGGAGCGGGGCACGCGCGGCCTGTGCATCGTCTGCAATTCATTGGGTGCCCCCGGCCAGCTGCGGCCGCAGATTCTGGTTGAGAGCAAGCAAGTCAGTCGGCTAGTCGCCTCCTTCTCGGCCAGACCGGGCGTGCCCAGCGACACCGAGCGCCAAATTGCTTCAGGGGAGCTTGCGCTCGAGCTTGTGCCCCAAGGGACACTGGTGGAGCGGCTTCGTGCGGGCGCATCCGGCATTCCGGCCTTTTACACGCCCACCAGCGTAGGGACCGATGTGGCCGAAGGCAAGGAAACCCGCGAGTTCAATGGCCGCACCTACGTGCTGGAAACCGGAATGACAGTGGACTATGCCTTTGTCCGTGCAGTCCGTGGCGACAAGGCGGGCAATTTGGAGTTTCGTGGCGGCGGCCAGAGCTTCTTTCTGGCGTTTGCCAAGCCAGTCAGCATCTCGATAGCGGATGCGG
>JACCEB010990073.1_pt1 | contig 16706 bp, 15 predicted proteins | sample 7454761 | NCBI WGS metagenome assembly JACCEB01 (sample SAMN15323454, study PRJNA562643) | freshwater metagenome | isolation source: river surface water | place: USA:Blue River Watershed | collected 2017-08-18 | reverse complement strand
TGCAGGAGATTGTAAACGTCGCTTGTCTCGTTAAAAGATTGCAGTATGTTGGTGTGGGTGACTGCAATGACAGCCTCTAATGGATAGTTATCCAGCTTGGCCCAGCCGACATACATCAAGTCGCCCGGCACGCGGATTTCCGAGAAATTTTTTGCAGCATCGGTTTTGCTCAGAAGATCAAAATTGTCCCGTAAAAATTCGCGGCCGATGTCTTGCCGGACTAGGGTGTCGCCATTGGTAAATTTGATGCCAATGATATCGCCATTGGCGAGTGCAATAACGTCACCGAGTTCGGTGAGTTGACCCGGAAGCACGCTCAGTGAGATGACACCGGCGAACTTTCCCTGCGCGTCATTGATGCGACGGGAGAATCGAATGACTTGCTTGCCCCTCAGGCTGCCCACACCGGTTTCAAGCGGATTGATTTTGAGCTCAGTGGAAGTTGACTCGAGATGATTCCGAAAAAATCGGGCATCCGAAACGGACATGCCAATGGGGGCAGATGTGCGGGCACTGCGCACGATCCCGTGTTGGTCAATCAGCAGGGGATTGAACCATTCATAAGAGGGCAGACCCTGAAAAATCTGATGCGTGGCGCTGTTTGTACCGGCGCTGGCGATGCGGGCAATCACCAGAGACAACTGGTCGATCTTCTCGATGGAACTTTGTAGCTCTTTCGCGTAACTGTTGGTCTGGCTGATAACGCGCCGCCTTCCCTCAACCTCTGCCTGATTCTGATCTGCCACGCGTTCCACATGGTCCAACATCCATAGCAAGAAGATGGACGCCAGCGCGATTGAACCCCATATGAGCAGAGCTCTGCCCCACAGAGGTGGGTTGGTATCGCTCGTGTCAGTGGAGCCGCTCATAAAAAGTTACTTCTGGTTAAAGAAGATCATTTTTTCATGGCAAGCGTGCTCAGCACAAGGGGAAATTTGATATCAAATAAATAATTAAATGTCCGTAGTGCGCTGCTGTGGCTGCACATTCTCTGATCGAGATGATGCCCGCTCTGTTGGCGGGCTTTTATTGATGTAAGTCGCTCAGATGGTCATGCCACCATCGACGGAATAGATATTGCCGGTGCTGAAGGCAGAGTCGTCCGAGGCGAGAAATACCGCAACCGGCGCGATTTCCTCGGCTTTGGCGAGGCGACCCATCGGCTGTCTGGCAATGAATTGCTTCCGTGCTTCGACAGGATCGTCATAGGCATTGATGCGATCCTGAAGTGAGGGTGTGTCAACGGTACCCGGGCAGACAGCATTGCAGCGTATGCCTTTGCCGACGTAATCCGCAGCGACTGCTTTCGTCAATCCAATGACAGCGGCTTTGCTGGCGCCGTAGACAAAACGATTTGGAAGACCTTTGACGCTGGAGACCACGCTGGCCATATTGATGATGCTGCCTTTACCCTGCGAGAGCATTTTGGGCAGCACGGCCTGAATCATCCAGAATTGCGAGCGCACATTGAAATCAAAGGCGAAGTTCCAATCGGGATCAGTCGCCTCGAGGACGTTACCCGCATGGACATAGCCTGCACAATTGAACAGCACATCAATGCGCTCGAGTTGATTGACGACGGTATTGATGGCTTCTTTATTCATCACGTCCAGCAGGGCCGTTTGAATATTCGGCAATCCATCGAAGCGAGCCAGCAATTCGCTGTTGATGTCCGTCGCAATAACGCTGGCGCCCTCAGCCGCCATGGCGAGGGCGCTGGCATAACCGATGCCTTGACCGGCAGCGGTGATGAGTGCAGTTTTTCCCTGGAGTCGCATCATTTTTTCCCTGTCTGAATATCAGTCACTTACTCTTTTTTTTCTCTGGCATTCAGTGCCGCGATCTGGAAATTTTGCATGCGCTGTTCCGCAACCGAGTACCACTTGTTCTGCTGATCCTGAAAATTCGAGTAGTGCTCATAGATTTTTTTGAAGTTGGCATTTTTCGATGCTTCTTCTGCCATCACTTCTTTTGCTGCTTTCAGGCTGGCTTTCATCACATCCATCGGGAAGGGGCGAAGCTTGACGCCCCGCTTGATCAGTCGTGCCAGTGCCTGCGGATTGCGCACGTCGTATTTGGCCTGCACCATCACATGCGCCTCATAGGAGGCAGCCGTCAGCGCTGCGCGATAGAGCTGGGGCAGGGCACTCCATTGCTTGTTGCCGATGATGAGGGAGAGATGTGAACCGGTTTCCCACCAGCCTGGTGTGTAGTAGTAGGGCGCAACGCGATCGAAGCCCAGCTTTTCATCGTCGTAAGGGCCGACGAATTCAGCCGCATCAATCGTGCCTTTTTCCAGTGCAGGGTAGATGTCGCCCGCAGGAATTTGCTGTGGCACCACGCCCAACTTTTGCATGATGCGACCACCAAATCCGCCCACGCGCATTTTCAAACCAGCCATGTCTTCCAGACTTTTGATCTCCTTGCGGAACCAGCCACCCATCTGACAGCCTGTGTTACCGCAAGGCAGAGTGGTAATGCCATAGCTCTTCAGGAATTCCATGAAGATTTCCCGGCCGCCGCCGGCGGTGTACCACGCGGTCTGCTGGCGCGAGCTCATGCCGAAAGGGCCGCAGGTGTCGAAGGTAAAAGTCGGGCCCTTGCCAAAATAAATATAGAGTGGTGTGTGGCCCATTTCGATGGTGCCGTTTTGCACCGCATCGAGCACCTGAAACGCGGGCACGATTTCACCTGCGGGAAAAGCGCGTATCGTGAATTTGCCTTGAGTCAGCTCAGATACTCGCTGAGCAAAAAACTCGGCACCGCCAAACAGCGTATCAAGCGATTTGGGGAAGCTCGATGCCATCCGCCAAGTCAGCGTGGGCAGCGCTTCTGCTGTGGCGGATGTCGCGACAGCCGCTGCAGCGGCGCCACCGGCGGCCTGAATGAATTTGCGTCGTTCCATCGTTGTCTCCTTTTTATTTTGGATCTTGTCGTGTTCTGCGGAAGGGCTGATTAAACAACACTGCAAAATGTTGAGGTTGAAAGGATGGTATCAAGCCTTCGATCTTTCTAATCCTCAGCGCTGTACAACCGTGCTGGGTGGTCATAAAACGCAGTTTTACTCAGCAACTCCCTGTTGGTCGTTCAATAGAATCTTCAGCACTGCGGCATCATCCAGCGAATCATAACCGCTGGCCAACGTCGCCTTGAAAATTTCCAGCGCATACGCAGCCAACGGCGTCTCCTGGCCTGCTTTGTTCGCCATGGCCACGCCCAGCGCGACATCTTTGGTCAGAATATGCGCATGCGCCCGGGGCGCGTAATCATTGGCCAGCGCGCGCGTCATGCGATCTTCCAGCATCATGGACTGGCCGCTGGATGCGGACATCAATGCAAGCAGTTGCTGGGGGTCGAGGCCGATTCGTGTACCCAGTGAAATGACTTCGGCGGCTGCGACGAGATTGATGCCAGCGAGGAGATTGTTGACCAGTTTGTATCTTGCGCCATCGCCGATGCGGGTTCCAAGGCGAAAGATCTTGTCCGACAGCGCATCAAGAACGTTTTGATGGCGCGCGATGACCTCATCGGCACCGGCCAGCATGATGCTCATGGTGCCTGCTTCAGCACGCACAGGACCCCCTGAGATGGGCGCATCGATGACCGTCAGCCCGAGACTCGTCAATCGCTCGGCAATGGCCAGCGTATCTTCCGGCGCAATGGTCGGGCACAACATGATCGTTTTTCCGTCGCAAGGCGAGCGGGTAACGCCTGTTTCGCCAAACAGAACCTGATCAACCTGCTTCGCGTTAACGACCACCACGATGATCAGGTTCGTTTGTTGCGCAAGCTCGGCGGGACTGACACAAGTGGAGATACCAGCGGCACTGGCTGCCTGCATTGCTTCGGGACGGATGTCATGCGCGCAGACCTGCAGGCCTTTGCGGTGGAGATTCAGTGCCATGGCCATGCCCATGGACCCGATGCCAATCAGACCTGCCTTCATTTTTTTGTATCGTGGCCAGTTGAAAAGTGGCAGCGTGGCTGCCGTCAGTCGGGAGTATACGTGCAGGCGTGGCCAGAGGGTCTTTGGAAAAGCGGAAAACACAAGCGGTGCATGCAGCCCTGATTGGGGCCCCATGCACCGCTGAATGAATGGGTTGCGCCTGGTGTGGCAGCAGACTCAACGCCAGCGCCCCGGGAAGCCGTTGTCATGATGTCTGTGCCCCCGCCCGTGGCCATGGTGGTAACCATCATGGCCGGCACGACCCCAGTGAAAATTCACGGTCGGCAGGCCATACACGGGTGGGCTGTAGTACACCGGAGGACGATGTGCCGGTGTAACCACCACCGGCGGGTAGATTCTTGCTTGAGGCGGTGCCTGCACAATCACGGGCGGCGGCGGTGATGGTGTCGTGTAAACCTGCATATCGGTGTTGGTGGGTGTCACCTGGATGCTGACATGGGATCCCGGATCGCTGTTCATTTGTGTGGTGTACTGGCGACCCGCGTATTCATAAACGACGTTGTAGCCCACTACACGGTTTTCGTAGGTGACTTGCTGGGTGCAGCTGTCCGCGGTTCTGGCAACTGGTGCGGGCTCGCCCTCGAGTTGATCGCCCAGAATGGCACCGCCAATCATGCCAATTGCCGTAGCGACGGTCCGTCCTGAGCCATCACCCACCTGATTGCCGAGGATGCCGCCGGCCAGTGCGCCCATGGCAGCACCGGCACCGGATCGGCGTTGCTGCACCAGTATCTGGGTCTCGGTGCAAATCTGTCGCGGTACCGTGACTTGTTGAATGACGGGTGTGCTTGAAAGGACGCGCGCCATCTCCTGAGAATGCGCCGCTGGCCATGCAGCTATCAGTGCGAGCGGTGCGAGTGTCTTGACTAGGTTTTTCATTATCCCTCCCTGGGATCCGTTCATTTCTGCCTCAATGGCATGCATGTAATCTAGGAAAGAAATGATGGCTCGATGCAAGGCGTTACATTTGGACACATGCTTTTTGTGCCCAGGTGAAATTGCTGATGCGGCCCACCCGTGGGCATGCATAGTGAGCAATCGCTTGGATGGCGGCGGGCGCTGAATTGAATTCATGCTTTTCTGATAAGCATGAAAGTTCGACAGGCTGTGGGCTTTTCGCTTATATTTCTGCCAAGCATCACTTCAGTTGCGGCGTCGTTTGCCGATTCAAGCTATTGACCCTTCGCGCCTAGCGCGCCGCACAGAGACCGCATCCCACCATGGCAGAAGAAGAGAAAAAGCCAGAAGAAGAAGTCGCAGCCGCCGAATCGGCGGCGCCGACCGAGGCTGCGCCTGAGGCACCGGATCCGGACGAGGCGCCCAAGCCGCCGGTCAAATGGAAAAAAGTGCTGGATGATGGGCATGCAGGCGCCCATGGCGGTGCCTGGAAGATTGCGCTGGCCGACATGATGACGGCCATGATGGCCTTCTTTTTGCTCATGTGGTTGCTGGGTGCGACGCCCGAGGAACAGCGCCAGGGTATCGCCGAATACTTCCAGCCGACCGACCGCAAGGAAGCGGCTATGGGCGAGACTGCAGGCTCGAACGGGATGTTTGGCGGACGATCCATCATTGATCCGGATGGGATACCTGACACGCCCCAACAAGAAGCCTTGATGGAACGCGTTACACCGCGATCCGAAGCAGGACCCAGCGAAGATCTGGGCACCTCGCCGGATGACAAGCCGCATCCGAAGTATGCGAAAAATCTGACAGAAGAACAAAAGCAGCAAATCGCCGCGCAAGCCGAGAAAGAAAAACTCGACAAGCTGGAAAAAGAAATTGACGAGAGACTCTCGCTCAATCAGCAATTGGCCGACCTGAAGAGTCAGGTCACCTTTACCCGAGAGAAGGATGGGCTGCGTATCGACATTATCGACAAGGCCAATTTCTCGATGTTTGGTAGTGGCAATGCAGCCATGGATCCGCGTGCTCGCGCCCTGATCAATGAGGTGGCGAAGTCACTGGCGGGTATGCCCAACAAAATGGCCGTGAAGGGCCATACCGACAGCACCCCCTTCCCAGAGGGCAGCGACAGGACGAACTGGTCATTGTCGATAGAGCGTGCCGAAGCCACGCGTCGAATGCTGGAACAGGCAGGCATGTCCAGCGGGCGGTTTGCCCGCGTCGAGGGCGTGGCCGACACGGCGCCTTTTGCACCGAACAATCCTGCCGATCCGCGTAACCGGCGTATCAGCATTACCGTGCTCTACAACGATCCACCGCCCTCCTGACTACCTGCAGCAAATGGCAGCGTGCCTGACTACTTGGGCGAGGCGACACTGCCCTGGTCAGGAAATACCTTCGCCATCCACCAGAAGATCAATGCACCAAAGACCAGTGTGGTCGCTGCGATATTGAGCGACCAGGTAAATCCTTGCGCCGTCGTGGCAGCGCGTGAGAGTAGCAATGCGGCGACTGGCGGGCCGATGATCTGACCAAAACCGAATGCAGCAGAGAGCATGCCAATGATCGCAGGGGCTGATTGCGGATGCAGTTTTCTGCCCAGTTGCATCGCAAAAAAAGTGATTGCGGTGAAGGGCAATCCCACCAGCAAGCTGCCCAGCGCAAAACCCGAGAGTATCGGCATCCAGTTACCGATAGCGACACCTGCTGCTTGTATCAGGTAGCACGCCAGCAGCAGATAGCGTTGATCGATACGTGCGGGAATTCGCGAGGCCATGATGGCGCCGAATGCGACAGCGATGCCCAGCATGGGCCAGAAAAGATCGGGCCACGCTGAATCGGGCATGGCCGTGCGTGCAATCACGGGCAGGAAAGTCGCCGTGATGATGTAGCCGAAGCCGGCCAGACCATAGGCAATTGTCAATGCCGCTTTTTCGGTCGTGCTGCCACCACTTGCCGAAAGTGCATGCGTTGCCGTGGGCAGAGGCAGTCCGGCATCGCTATGAAAAACGCGCCACACGATAGCGATCATCAGTGCAGCCAGCAAAGAAAATGCAAGCCAGCCCGCGCTGGAATGCCAGCCTAATTGCACCATCAGGCTGGCAAGAAGCCCGCTACTGGCAATGCCAACGCCCGGGCCGGCATACACAATCCCACCCGAAGAGGGTAGATTCATGCGCGACAAACGTCCCAGGCACCAGGTGCTGGTGTAGACGAAGGTGACTGCGGTAATCACGCCGGCAATAAAGCGTAACCAAGGCCACGCTGCGGGAGCGTCGATGGCCATCAGTGCGGTGAGCAGGCAAGTCAGCAGCAAGCCGGCGCGTACCATGCGCGAGACTGACAAGGGTGACCAGCCTTGTCGTGACCAAATCGTGGGCTGCAGCGTGCACAAAATGGCGCCCAGCAAATAGCCGAAATAATTCGCGCTGGCCAGCCAGCTGGCGCTGGCAAGATCCAGCAGTCCGTCATGCAGCATCATCGGCATGAGCGGCGTGAATGCAAACCGTCCTATACCCATGGCCACCGCCAGCGACAAGGTTCCCGATACTGCGATCACCAGCGGATGGGTATCGCCACCAGTGTCAGTCGCTGGCGTCATTCGGCAGGATGGCGCTGCCGTTGGGATAGGAACCTCATTTCTTGCAGGCGCATGTACGGCTGAGAGTCATACGAGATGGCGCATGTCAGAACGGCGCATTGGTCGCGCGCTTGCAGCGGCCAGTGATCAGATCCAGGCGCTTGTCGCCTTCGAGATCGAGCCACTGCTTGAATTGGCCATTTCTGCGATTGAGCGTGAAATGCTCTCCGGTGATCATCAGTCCGTAACGTTTGAACAGTGCCGGGCGGCTGACTTTGAGCAGATCATCTTGCACGTTTAACGTACCTTTGCGGTTCATCGATATCGCATATTCGCCTGTGTACCAACCGGTATTTTCATCAAAATCGAATTGCGCAGGCATGGTTGAACGCGCAGTATCGAAGGGCTGAGAAAGATTGTCGTTGGGTTTGCTGACCTCAAGTTCACAAACGACATCGAGCTTGCCTTTGTTTTGATAGGGCGGTTTTTTATCATTCATGTCAAGACTGATCAGACCCGTCATCTGCGCGGTGATGATTATTCCCCCCAAAACGATCAGGGCCAGCAGAGCAGTGATTATTTTGTTCATTGACGATCTCCCTCGCTCTCCTGCAGCCGTATTTTGTGGTGCAAGTGTCGCTGTACATAATCCAACAAGCCAGTGCAGGCATCCTCGATCAGATCGAGCACCTGTGTGAAACCCTTTTCGCCACCGTAGTAGGGATCGGGTACAACCGAGACATCATGCTCCTTGCAGAATTGTGTCAGGCGCCGGAGTTTGTGCTGCATCGACGGCGGGCAGACGCGTTCAGCCAGTGCCAGATTATCCCAGTCCATGGCCAGCAGTAAGTCATGTTCGATGAAATCGGCGTGGGTGATCTGTCGGGCACGCAAGTCGGACAGATCGTAACCACGCTGTGCGGCTGTCTGCTGACTGCGGTGGTCAGGTGGTTTCCCCGGATGGTAGTTGTGGGTGCCGGCCGAACTGATATGTACGATGGCATCAAGACCTGCTTCTTTGACCATGTGCCGGAACACGCCATGAGCCGTTGGACTGCGGCATATATTGCCCATGCACAGAAAAAGCACGCTGAAGGCCGGTTGCGGCGCGGCGCTCGTCTCTGTCGGCGTAAGGGTCTCGTTCATTATTGTTCTGTCGTGGTGCCCCCCCGACGGGGTGCGTCCGTGCTTGCCCCTATTCTACATCTTGCCAGAGCCGCGAAGTAGCTGCGCTAGACCCGGACGAAACGCTTTTTGCTGGCGATGTCTTGCCATCACGCGTCAGAAAAACGCTTGGCCACCTGACCAAGAGGGTGCATCGCAATGGCGTCATCACAGCGTGCCCAGCTCAAGGTCCGTGCAGAGACGTACTATGGACTCTCGCTTCTCTGGAAAGATCTTGATGTATTTACGCAAGCCATTGCGTATGTGTTCTTCAAACAGCTTGGCCGGATAGAAGCTTACTTGGCGGTCTTGGCCATAAAAATCATAGGCGGTCACTTTGTACTGCGCCCATTTGGGCCAATCCCGCGAGAGTTCCTGTGCTTCCGTGTTCTTCAGGCGGCACTCGAAACCACTTTCGCCAAACTCGGAAAAATAAGAGCTTTGCGTTGGATCAGGTCCCATGAACGCGCGCAGTTTTTCCGGATTACTCCAGAGCAGTGTGCGTAGACAAAAGTCCAGCACCTTGTCGCGCTCCGAATCAAGAAACTCGAAGGGCAGCATTTCAGGTCGGTAGAGAAATTGCATGGCGTGCTCCTCAAGAGTTTCGGATCGCCCGGACTTTTTTCACAAAGAGGTCATGACGAGATTGCTGCAGATATTTTTTCCACACTACAGAAAGCAAATCTGTAGTTTATTGATCGCGTTCTACAAATGATCAAAATCATTGATTCTGTTGCGTGAGCGCTTCATGTTTTTTATGTGCCTCAGCGAAATCCATAAAAAATTTATGGCGGATGCTTGCCCGGGATTTCTTGTGTCAAAAGCAAATCTTTATGATCTGACAAGCAATCGAAATCGCAGGTGTCTGCTTGTCACTGCAGATTTTCTGAGCGCTGAGTTTGGAAAGCGGAAATACGATGCAGACGGATGCCGTGAGGAGGTGTGACGGATTGAATGATGAGTTGGTGCTAGCTCAGAATGAGACGCTGGCTTGATAAAAAACGCTGATTTATTCAGCGTCTGCCTGGCTTAAAACGCGCCTGAGCCAATGACCAATGTCGGTGATTTCTTCTTCACAAACCGAGTGCTGCATCAGGTAGTCATGCCACTCGATGTCATACCCTTGTTCACGCAACAGGTCGCGCGAAGTCTCTGCTCGGTCAATCGGGACAACGCCATCGCCCCGGCCGTGCGCAAGGAAGATAGGCGTTTGCTGATTTGCTGGGTGACGCTCTTGGGCAATTGAGTCGGCAAGCGGCAGATAGCCCGACAAACAGAGCAGACCTGCGAGTTGTTGCGGGTAGCGCAGTCCGGTTTGCAGGGTCATGGCACAGCCTTGCGAAAAACCCGCCAGAACAATGCGCGATGCTGGTATGCCTCGGGTCACTTCACGTTCGATGAGTTGCTCAATCCGCGTTTGCGATTGACGCAAACCTGTTTCATCTTCGCGTCGTACAAGGTCCATGCCCAGAATGTCATACCAGGCTCGCATTACATATCCGCCGTTGATCGTGACGGGCATAGGTTCGGCGTGCGGAAAGATGAAACGTATGCCGGGGCAGCCAGAAAGATCGAGTTCCCGCACGATGGGCACAAAGTCGTTGCCATCGGCCCCCAGGCCATGCATCCAAATCACTGCGGCTGCTGGATGCTCAGTGGTGCTTAGTTCAATCGTCTCGAGGTAGGGCAGGTCAGTCATGGCTTCAATGAGATGTTATTTTTCGCTTTTATTTTGCGCGGATTGCCGATTTGGGACGGAAGGCCTTGCATACAGCGTCATGGGTTTCGATATAAGGGCCACCAATGAGATCAATGCAATACGGGACAGCAGCAAAGATGCCACCGACGATTGATTGGCCTTGATCGTCGCGCAGGCCTTCCAGTGTTTCGCGTATCGATTTTGGCTGACCCGGAAGATTCATGATGAGCGCCGCGTGATCATGGGCTTCGCGTATCACGGCCACTTGCCGGGACAGAATGGCTGTTGGTACGAAGCGCAGACTGATTTGTCGCATCTGCTCGCCAAAGCCCGGCATGATTTTCGTGGCAACGGCCAGTGTCGCTTCGGGGGTCACATCGCGCCGCGCTGGGCCGGTGCCACCTGTGGTCAGCACCAGATCGCAGCCAACCTGATCGACGAGTTCAATCAGCGTCTTTTCTATCAATGCCTGCTCATCGGGGATCAGACGGGTTTCCATCTGCCACGGACTGCTGAGTGCCTGTGAAAACCAGTCGCGTAATGCGGGCACACCCTGATCTTCGTAGACGCCGCTTGAGGCACGGTCCGATATCGAGACCAGTCCAATCAGCAGCTCATCGGGATGATTACGGGTTTTCTTCATCGTCATGGTGTTCAGATTCGGTCGGAGACTGCGTTTCGCCTTGAAGTGATTTAAGGAGCTGAAAAATTTCGCGATAGGCCTTTGGCGGCTTTTTTTCAGCTTGCTCTTTGCGCGCATTGCGCACCAGCGTACGTAGATGCTGTACATCGAGCTCGGGATGTCGCGCGCGCAGCTCGGTGATGACGCTGTCATCTTCCAGCAAACGATCGCGCTGTCGCTCGATCGCATGCAATGCGGCTGCCTCGGCGCGAGACGTACCGCGCCAGCCATCGACTGCGGTTTGTATCACGCTCACTTCTTCATCGGTCAGCGTGCGCATTTTTTTGCCGACGTACTGGAGCTGTCGACGGCGTCCTTCGTGGTCGCTGATTTGCTGGCAGATCAGGATGGCTTCCTGAACGTCCTCGGGCATGGGTATGCGCTTGACACGATCCCGTGCGGCGTTGACCAGGGTCTCCCCCAGCTTTTGCAGAGCGGTGCTTTCACGCTTGAGTTGGGACTTGGACGGGCGATCGTATTGCTGTTCGAATTCACTGGATTGGAATCCGACTGCGCCCCGGTTGGCGTTGGGCATGATGGACGGCCTATGGCATTCTTGAACGGCTGCTATGATACCTGCTTTGACCCTGACATCCAGAAAACGCCCCATGACCCAATCATTTTTCAGCCATAGCCAGGATCAACTCAAAGAGATCGCGCAGGATGTGCTGCGCTTTGCCAAAGATAAAGGTGCCTCGGACGCTGCCGTCGAGATCAGCGAAGGCCAGGGTTTGTCTGTCACGGTGCGCAAGGGGCAGATCGAAACCATCGAGCAAAACAAGGACAAGGGTATCGGTGTGACCGTGTATCTTGGTCGTGATCGTGCCATTCGCCGTGGTAATGCGAGCACCTCGGATTTTTCCGCGCAGTCGCTCAAAGACACGGTTGAAGCTGCCTATAACATTGCGCGCTTCACCGCCGAAGATGATTGCGCTGGCTTGCCTGAAGCAGAATTTCTGGAGATGCAGCCGCGTGACCTCCAGCTTTTTCATCCCTGGGCATTGACTGCCGAGCAGGCTGTTGCGCTGGCGCAGCGTGCCGAGGCAGCGGCTTTTGCCGTCGACAAGCGGATTACCAACAGTGAGGGAGCCAACACGTATGCGCAGCAGTCGCATTTCGTGATGGCCAACACGCGCGGTTTTATGGGGGGGTATCCGTATTCGCGTCATTCACTCTCGGTATCGCCTATCGCTGGCAAGGGCAACAATATGCAGCGTGATGACTGGTACTCATCCGATCGCAATCCGACCAAGCTGGCGCAGCCTGAGGCGATTGGACGCTATGCCGCCGAGCGCGCGCTGTCGCGCCTGAGTGCGCGCAAGCTGGACACTCGCAAATGCCCGGTGTTGTTTGAGGCGCCGCTGGCAGCCGGGTTGTTGGGATCGTTTGTGCAGGCTGTTTCTGGCGGCTCCCTGTACCGAAAATCCACTTTTCTGACGGACTCTCTGGGTACGGCCGTTTTTGGCCCGGACATCCAGATCATTGAGGATCCGCATGTGCCGGGTGCTGTCGGATCTTCGCCTTTCGACGAAGAGGGTGTGTGTACACATCGCCGAGACGTGGTCAGCAATGGCGTCGTGCAGGGATATTTCCTGTCAACGTATTCGGCACGCAAACTCGGCATGCAAACAACGGGTAATGCCGGCGGATCACACAATTTGCAGATTGTGTCCTCGACCACGCGCGCGGGTGATGATTTCAACGCAATGCTCAGAAAGCTCGATACCGGTTTGCTGGTGACCGAGCTGATGGGCCATGGCGTTAATTACGTCACGGGTGATTACTCGCGTGGTGCATCAGGCTATTGGGTGGAGCGAGGCGTGATCCAATACCCTGTCGAGGAAATTACGATTGCGGGTAATCTCAGAGATATGTTCAAAGACATCGTCGCTATCGGCGATGATGTTCTGGTTCGCGGCACCAAGAAGACCGGCTCCATCCTGATCAGCACCATGACGATCGCGGGCGGTTGAAAACTCTCCTTACGTACCCAACCTGATTTCTCCCGTGTTCGTCTGGCGCGGACCGTGGCTTGGATGCCCACTACTGCGCCAGACGTTTTCTATCCAGCCTTGCCGTCTTCGACGGCGCGTCTCCCCGGCGGCCTGACGAGATGCGCTTTTGAGTCCTCCATTTTTTCCTGCCTGCAAACGATTCTCGCCCATCGTTTGCTTTCGACCAAACTGATTGGTCGCAAAAGCGCGCGCGATATTTTCTCTGTAGTCATGCTCCTCGGAAACATCGGGCAAAGCTGCTGCGCCTGATTTTTCTGCAATTTTTTCCATGGAACGATGCAGTTTTACGACATCTCTTTCCTCGTGTTTTTATTCACGGTGGCGCTAGGAAATTTTTATTAATTGTGCAGAAATGTTTCAGATAGTGCGTGCAAACAACAGATGCGTAATTGCACTGATCTCCCTATTGCTGTCTTTGAAGTCCCCCTCCTAGAATTGCCATTGTTTTAACAGCGAAGCTGCGAGCCCGCAATAATCCCGATCAGCGGGCTGGCGCTTTATTTTTAAACTGGGAGAAGGGGACACACTCATGACACGTCGTGCTTTCATCAAAAAAGCGGCCGCCGGCGCAGCGGCCGGTATCGTGGCAGCGCCTGCCATCGCGCAGACTAATCCGACCATCAACTGGCGACTTGCTTCCAGCTTTCCCAAGTCGCTCGACACCATCTATGGCGCTTCCGAGATTCTGGCAAAGCGCGTTGCTCAGTTAACAGACGGAAAATTCAATATTCGTGTGTTCCCTGGAGGTGAAATCGTACCGGCACTGCAAGTGCTGGATGCGGTACAGGCGGGTACGGTAGAGATCGGGCACTCGGCTTCTTACTACTACTTTGGCAAAGATGCGACTTTCGCATTCGATACCTCGATTCCTTTTGGGATGACATCACGCCAGCAAACGGCCTGGATGGATCAAGGCGGCGGTCGCCAACTGATGCGGGAGTTCTTCCATGACTACGGTGTCGTGAATTTCATGGGCGGTAACACCGGCTGCCAGATGGGTGGCTGGTTCCGCAAGGAAGTCAATTCACCGCAGGACCTCAATGGCCTGAAAATGCGTGTTGGTGGATTCGCCGGACGCGTGATGCAACGTCTTGGTGTGGTACCCCAGCAAATCGCTGGTGGCGACATTTATCCGGCACTGGAAAAAGGCACGATCGATGCGGCGGAATGGATCGGTCCCTATGATGATGAAAAGCTGGGATTCAACAAAGTCGCTCCGTACTACTATGCCCCCGGTTGGTGGGAAGCCAGTGCGCAGTTGTCGTTCTACGTAAGCCAGAAAGAGTGGGACAAGCTGCCCAAGGACTATCAGGCAGCGCTTGAAGTGGCGACCTATGAGGCTCATGTGACGATGCAGGCGATGTACGATGCGCGCAATCCTGCCGCCCTGGCCCGACTGATCAAGAACGGCGTGAAAGTGCGTTCATTCTCCAAGTCGATTATGGATGCCTGCCATAAAGCGGCAATGGAGGTTTTCGAAGAGGAAGCGGCAAAAAATCCGAAGTTCAAGAAGGTGTTGGATCCATGGCGTCGCTTCCGTCAGGATCAGAACAATTGGTACTCCGTTGCCGAGACGCCGATGCAGGCTTATTTGATCAGTCGGAAGTAAACCAGCTTATTCATGGTCCCAGCCACAAAAAATCCCGCTATGGCGGGATTTTTTATGTCTATTAACAGCATCTTGCATAGTTAGCCCTGCAAGGGAGTGGATTGTCACCTGTATCGATTGCTGTGCATGATCATCTTATTGCGGCAGACAAACCACCAAACCGCCCCCATGAGCAAGGCAATAAAAAAGCGCACCACTGAGGGTGCGCTTTTAAACCGGAGTTCTGCAAGGCGCTGATTCAATCCGCCTTATTTTTTCGCCGGCGATGGCTCCATATCCAGCTTGATGTCACCGCTGCCGGTATCTGCATCGAATGAGAACTCGGTGTTGGTCAGATCATCGAGACTGTCGCCGGACATATCGATATTCAATTCGATTTGCTCCTTCATGTCCGTTTTGGTACCCACAGAGATCAGCGCAGGGAAGGCGATGATCAACGCGACCATCAGCACCTGAATCCCGACGAAAGGTACCGCGCCCCAGTAGATATCACTGGTTTTGACTTCTTTGGGTGCGACCGAGCGGAGGTAGAACAGTGCAAATCCGAACGGCGGATGCATGAACGAGGTTTGCATGTTTACCGACAGCAGCACGCCAAACCAGATCAGATCGATACCCAATTTGTCGGCAACCGGCCCGACCAGCGGCACCAGAATGAAGGCCAGTTCGAAGAAATCCAGGAAGAACGCCAGACCAAAGAACAGAATGTTCACGACGATCAGGAAGCCTGCGGTGCCGCCGGGAAGCGAAGTCAGCAGATGTTCTACCCAAAGATCGCCGTTCACGCCGCGGAACACCAGCGAGAACACGCTGGAGCCGATCAGGATGAACAGCACGAAGCAGGAAAGCCGTGTGGTGGAATTCATCGCCTGCTTCAGCAAATCACCAGTCAGACGGCGGTTCATTAACGCAAGGATCATGGCGCCGAGTGCGCCCATGCCACCGCCCTCGGTTGGCGTCGCGATGCCCACGAAGATAGTGCCCAGTACCAGGAAAATCAGTGCCAGCGGCGGTACGAGTACCAGCACGACTTTCTCTGCCAGTTTGGACAACAGACCCAGCTTGAGCTTGCTGTTAAGTATGGCCAGTGTGTACGTCAGGAAAACGGTCACAACGCCGCTGTACACGATAGCCTCATCTGCTTTGAGGGTGGGCTTGGTCACCAGATAAAACTGGTTAAACAACCAACCAGCAGCAAGGCCAGCTGCAATCACAACAAAGAGTGAAATGATGCCGCTGCTGCCATCATCCTGGCGGAGATTGCGGGCTTCGATCGGCAGGGCGGGTAGTGCACTCGGACGAATCATCGATATCGCCAACACATAGAGGGCATACATCACCGTCAATAACAAGCCGGGCAGGAAAGCCGCCTGGTACATGTCGCCTACCGAGCGTCCCAGCTGGTCTGCCATCACAATCAGGACCAATGATGGTGGAATGATTTGCGCGAGCGTGCCTGATGCCGCGATAACGCCCGAGGCTATCCTGCGGTCGTAGCCATAGCGCAGCATCACCGGGAGCGAAATCAGCCCCATGGAGATCACCGAGGCTGCTTCGACACCGGTGGTTGCTGCCAGAAGAGCGCCAACGAAAATCACCGCATAGGCAACGCCACCGCGCAGCGGACCGAATAGCTGGCCTATGGTGTCAAGCAAGTCCTCAGCCATCCCCGAGCGCTCGAGAATCAGACCCATGAAGGTGAAGAAGGGAATGGCAAGAAGGGTGTCGTTGGCCATGATGCCGAACAGGCGGTTGGGCAGCGCCTGCAGCAACTCGGGCTTCAAAAGTCCTACCTCGATCCCGATCAGTCCGAACAACAGGCCGTTGGCAGCGAGTGAAAAAGCCACGGGAAAACCCGAGAGCAGGAATACAACCAGTGCAGCGAACATGATCGGTGCCATGTTCGCAATGAGAAATTCAGTCATGAGGCGCCTCGATTGAGATCAGTTCAGGTTATTGGCGGCTTTGATCGCCTCGATTTCTTCGGCAGGCGTCGTACTCTGCTTTTCGAAGACGCTGGCATCGATTTGACCCATCAGAAATCCCACGCGCTTGATCAGCTCGGAGATGCCCTGTAGTGTCA
>JACCEB011273999.1_pt1 | contig 16708 bp, 16 predicted proteins | sample 7454761 | NCBI WGS metagenome assembly JACCEB01 (sample SAMN15323454, study PRJNA562643) | freshwater metagenome | isolation source: river surface water | place: USA:Blue River Watershed | collected 2017-08-18 | reverse complement strand
GTGATTCACCGGGTCATGGATAAAGCGCATGTGGTCCACCCGCGGCAGCAGCGCGGTGCCGTAGACCTTGCGATTGGCCGGGATGCCGCCCACGCTCATACCCCCGAAACCCACGCCATGGTAGCCGCGCTCGCGGCCAATGAAGACGTTGCGGTGGCCCTCGCCGCGAGCGCGATGGTAGGCCAGTGCCACCTTCATTGAGGTGTCGGCGGCCTCGGAGCCGGAGTTGCAAAACAGCACCTTGTTCAGGTCGCCCGGGGCCATGGCCGCAATCATCTGCGCCGCCCGGAAGGCCTTGTCGTTGGAGACCTGGAACGCGGTGCTGTAGTCCAGCGTGTCGAGTTGCTGCTTGATGGCCTCGTTGATCGGCTTGCGGTTGTGACCGGCGCCGACGCACCACAGGCTGGAGATGCCGTCGATCACCTGGCGCCCGTCATGGGTGGTGAAGTGAATGCCGTCGGCGGCGACGAAGACCCGCGGGTCCTTGAGAAAGTGTCGGTTGGGGGTGAAGGGCAACCACTGGTTGTCCATCTGAAAGTCGATGAGGGCCATGTTGTGCTCCCAGTGATGACAAACGGCGAAGCGAGCATTGTGGCATTGCCGCCCGGATCTATCGGCCTTTCGGCCTTTCGGCCTCCCGTTCGCCCCCTGACCCGGGCCAGGGGCCTGGCAAGGTCTGCCAGCCTGCGACAATCGCGCAGTCATGAGCCACGCCTACATCCTCACTTTGTCCTGCCCGGACCGCCCGGGCATCGTCCACGCCGTCTCCGGCTTCCTGCTGGAACGCGGAGGCAATATCGAAGAAGCGGCCCAGTACAACGACCCCGACACCGGCCTGTTTTTCATGCGGGTGCAATTCGCTTGCGCGCTGGGTCTGGCCGAACTTCAGCAGGCGCTGGCGGGTCTTGGGACCGGCTTTGGCATGCGCTGGAAGCTCCATCCCCGCGACCAGGCCATGCGCACCGTGCTCATGGTAAGCAAGGAAGGCCACTGCCTCAATGACCTGCTATTTCGCTGGAAGAGCGGGCTGCTGCCTTTGGATATCCGGGCCATCGTCTCCAATCACCGCGAGTTCTACCAGCTGGCGGCCAGCTACAACGTGCCCTTCCACCATATCCCGGTGACGGCGGCCACCAAGGCCCAGGCAGAGGCCAAGCAATTGGAAGTCATCGAAGCCGAGGGCGCCGATCTGGTGGTGCTGGCGCGCTACATGCAGATCTTGTCGAACGAGCTGTGCCAGAAGCTGGCGGGGCGGGCGATCAATATCCACCACAGCTTCCTGCCCAGCTTCAAGGGCGCCAAGCCCTACTACCAGGCGCATGACCGGGGGGTCAAACTGATCGGCGCCACCGCCCACTACGTGACCGCCGACCTCGACGAGGGCCCGATCATCGAACAGGACGTAGCCCGGGTCGACCACAGCAAGACGGTGGAAGACCTCACCGCGATTGGCCGTGACACCGAAAGCCTGGTGCTGGCGCGCGCGGTCAAGTGGCACAGCGAGCACCGGGTGCTGCAAAACGGCCACAAAACGGTGATCTTCAAATAGTCGCCTCCCGCCCCGGCTGCCGGGTGAAATCGCTTCTGCGCGGGTCCGAATCGGCCGGTCCGCAATAGGCAATTTGGGCGCCCGGTCGGGCTATGCAACGCCCACCGCCAGCACCAGAGCCGAAAGGCCTAAACTGCGCCCATGAACGCTCCGGCTCCCTCCCAATTGCTGCGCCGCGCCGAACGCCAGCAGGCCCTGGTCGACGCCCTCACCCCCCTGCTGCCCGCGGGCGGCCTGTTGTGGACCCCTGAAGACACCACCCCCTACGAATGCGACGGCCTGACCGCCTACCGCCAGCGGCCGCTGGCGGTGGCACTGCCGGAGACCGAAGCCCAGGTGCAGGCGGTGCTGCGGGCCTGCCACGCGCTGCAGGTTCCGGTGGTGGCACGCGGCGCCGGCACCGGCTTGTCGGGTGGGGCGATGCCGCATGCCGAGGGCCTGACGCTCTCGCTAGCGCGCTTCAACCGCATTCTGTCCATCGATCTGGTGAGCCGCACCGCCCGGGTGCAATGCGGTGTGCGCAACCTCGCCATCAGCGAGGCCGCTGCGCCTGTGGGCCTGTATTACGCGCCCGACCCCTCCAGCCAGATCGCCTGCACCATCGGCGGCAATGTGGCGGAGAACTCCGGCGGCGTGCACTGCCTCAAGTACGGCCTCACCTTGCACAACGTGCTCAAGGTGCGCGGCTTCACTGTGGAGGGTGAGCCGATCGAATTCGGCGCCGAGGCACTGGACGCGCCCGGCTATGACTTGCTGGCGGTAGTGGTGGGCAGCGAAGGCATGCTGGCGGTCACCACCGAGGTCACCGTCAAGCTGGTGCCCAAGCCGCAGCTCGCGCGCTGCATCATGGCCAGCTTCGACGATGTGCGAAAGGCGGGCGACGCAGTGGCAGCGGTGATCGCCGCCGGCATCATTCCCGCCGGCCTGGAGATGATGGACAAGCCCATGACCGCCGCGGTCGAGGACTTCGTCCACGCCGGCTACGACCTCAGCGCGGAGGCCATCTTGCTGTGCGAGAGCGATGGCACTGCCGAAGAAGTCGAAGAAGAAATCGGCCGAATGTCCGAGGTGTTGCGCAGCGCCGGCGCCACCGCCATCGCGGTCAGCCGCGACGAGGCCGAGCGCCTGCGTTTCTGGAGCGGCCGCAAGAACGCGTTTCCCGCTTCGGGCCGCATGAGCCCAGACTACATGTGCATGGACTCCACCATCCCGCGCAAGCGCCTGGCGGACATCCTGCTGGCCATCGCCGAGATGGAAAAGAAATACGGCTTGCGCTGCGCCAACGTTTTCCACGCGGGCGACGGCAACCTGCACCCGCTGATCCTGTTCGATGCCAATGACCCCGACCAGCTCCATCGCTGCGAGCTGTTTGGCGCCGACATTCTGGAGACCAGCGTCGCCATGGGCGGCACCGTCACCGGCGAGCACGGCGTGGGCGTGGAGAAACTCAACTCCATGTGCGTGCAGTTCTCGCCCGAGGAGCGCGAGCAGATGCTGGGTGTGAAGCGGGCCTTCGACAGCCTGGGGCTGCTCAATCCGGGCAAGGTCATCCCCACCCTGAACCGCTGCGCCGAGTACGGAAAGATGCTGGTGCGCGGTGGCCAGATCGCACACCCGGACTTGCCGCGGTTCTGAGAGCATCGGCGAGGCCTCAGGGGCAGTCCAGCAGTTCTTCCTCGTAGCCCACCACGCCGGCCGCTGCGCCCCCATCTTGTTCGTCCTTTTGCGGCTCCAGCGGCGGCTGCAAGCCCTGGAGCACCTGCGGGTCGGTGCTCCCCTGCGTGGGTAGCAGGGCCTCCAGCGAGCCCCAGCGCAAACGGACGCCGGTCAAGGCGCTCGATGCGGCGGCGCTCGCGGTCTGCAACGCGGGCAGCAGCAAGCCGGGCAAGGTGGGGCCATCGATCAGGCGGTAGGTCCCGCCGCCGGGGCGCCCCGCGCCGGGGAGCAAGTCCAGCACCAGCGTGCTGGCGCCTGCGAAATTGGCCCTGTCACTGCCCGTCAGCTGGATCTGGTCGTAGCCGCTTCCCCCCAGGGCCATGCGTAACTGAGCGCCGTCCGCCACGGTAAAGAGCCCCGAAATGGCGAGCCGGCCGGCCACCGCAACGCCGTTGGCGACCGGTCCCGAAAGGCGCAGGCTTGCGCCCGTGGCCAAGCTGGCGTTGCCGGTAATGGCGGCGCCTTGCGAGCCCCAAAGCCAGGTCGCGCCCGACATCGTCACCAGGGGCGCGGTGAGCTCCAGGCGGCCTTGTTTCGCCAGCAGTTCGGCACCTTGCAGGTCAATCACCGAGCCGGGACCGACTGCGCTGAGCGTGATGCCGGCCGCGGTGATGGGCGCCTGAATGCGAAGCGTGGCGGCCGTAGGGTCGCTTGGCATGGCCAGGCCATTGGCTTTCAAGCTGACCGTGCCCGTGCCGCTCGCCGTGATCGGTGCAGTGACCGAAAGCTCTGTGCCTGCTTCGAGCGAGAAGTTGGTGTCCTGGGGCAGCAGCATGGATGAGGCCAAGGTGATGGCGCCCCGGGACTGGAGCCGATAGCCCGTAGTGGCGCCCAGGCCGCCTACGGCGATTTGGGTGGCGCTACTCGTCGGGTCCAGCTCGCTGCCGGCAGGCAGCAGCTCGATATTGCCCGTGTTGATGAACAACTCCCCCATGCGCCCGATCGGCGCGCGGGTGTCGACCGCTGAAGTAAAGCCCAGCTGACCCGCACTGCCGACTTCCACCTGCCCGCCGTCGCCACCGCTTGCGCCACCCCGGGCGCTGATGGCACCGGCGCTGATCGTGTTCGCCCCGGACCAGACGACGACCTGGCCGCCCGCGCCCTGCCCGATGGCGTCGGCGCGGATCGTGGCCCCGGCCGCGAAGTCCGTCGTCTCGGCCGTGGGGACTGTGAACGCGTCCTCAGTCTGCTGGACGGCGCGCGCCGCCAGAAAGTCGCCCCCCACCCGCACCTGCCCGCCGCCCAGTTGCCCGCTGGCATCGAGCAGCGCCCCGGCCTCCAACACCACCTGCGGGCCAAAGACGTCGATGCCGCCCCCTCGGACCCCAGCCCCGGCGCGAGCGATCACCGTGCCAGACACCCGCGCTTCATTGAAGGCGCGCAGCACGACCCGGCCGCCCTCCTGCGCCACCTCCTGCGTCTCGATCCGTCCGCGGTGAGTCACATTGCCGCCGACTAGAAACACGTCGCCATGGCTGGCAATGATGCGGCCCTGCACCGACACGTCGGCGGCGGTGGCGGTGGCGGAATCCAGGGCGCGCGAGCGAAGCAGGGCTCCCTGCCGGCCGGCGATCAGGTCGGTATCCTGGGCATCGACGGTGCTGGCGGTGAAGGCGGCCGTGTCGACCACCGCATTGGCACCCAAGGTGATGCCGGCGGGGTTGACCAACACCAGCCGGCCGTTGGAGCTGAGGGAGCCCATCAAGTCGCTGGGCTGACCGCCAGACACTCGGTTGATGGAGACGCTGGCGGTATTGGGTTGCTCAAAACGGACGGAGTGACCCGCCGCAAGGGAGAAACTCTGCCAGTTGATTGAGGAGTATCCGGAGGTGCCGGCCGTCGTGCCGTTGGTCGTGGTGACCACCAGGGTGCTGCCCTGCTGCTGCAGTGTGGCCGTCCCGACTTGTGCGCCCGAGAACACCGGCAGGGTTTGAGCCGCCAGGCCGCCCACCCAAAGGCAAGGCGCCAGGCCAACAGAGGCGGCAAGTGCCCAGGCCAGAGGCGAGAGGCGCGCCGGATACCTCTCCAGAGGCGGGGTGTCCGGTGCACCTTGGAGATTTCCCCGAACAGATGGAGCCGAGAAATGCATGGCTGACCTTCCTGCCCAGTGCCTGGGCGACCGATGAAATAGCTACTTTCGATTTGCATCGAAAGTAGCACATCAGTAATCGCTCAGCAATGCGTTCGGGTCGCGATTTAAGTCGGGATTGAGAGCTCGCGTCCAGGCTCGGTGGACGGGAACTGGTCGAGCGCCAGGCACAGGTCGGCCCAGGCCTTGGCCTTGTCGGGAAGGTTACGCAGCAGGTAGGCCGGGTGGTAGGTCACGACCACCGGCACGCCCTCGTACTGGTGCAGGCGGCCCCGTAACTTGCCGATCGGCTCCTGGGTGGCCAGCAGGGACTGGACAGCGAAGCGGCCCATGGCCAGGATGATGCGAGGCTGCACCAGTGCGATCTGGCGCCGAAGGAAGGGCTCACATTGGGCGACCTCGGAGGGCTCCGGATTGCGGTTGCCCGGCGGCCGGCACTTGATGACATTGGCGATGTAAACCCGGTGCCCGCGGTCCAGGCCAACGGCCTTGAGCATGCTGTCCAGGAGCTGCCCGGCGTTGCCAACAAAGGGCTCGCCACGCAGGTCTTCCTGCTCGCCAGGGGCCTCGCCTACGATCATCCAGTCGGCCTGGCGGTCGCCCACGCCGAACACGGTTTGGCGCCGGCCCTGGCACAGACCACAGGCCTGGCAGCCCGAGACGGCCTGCTCCAGGCCGTCCCAATCCAGAGCTTCGATGCCCGACGGCGGCGGGCCCAGGGTGGCCGGTGCGGCCGCCGGCGACCGACCGCTTGGGGCGGACGGACGGGTGATTGGCGGGGCCGGCGAAGTCGGCGGATTTGGCGCTGCAGCGGAACGGACCGCTTGGGTCGCCGCAGAGGATGCGGCGGATGCAGCAGATCGGCCAGGGGAACCCGAAGTGACAGATGCGCCAGTGCCGACCGGGACGGCCGCGGGCAGCGGCTCGAACAGGCGAATACCCATTTCAGCGAGCATCGCGCGTTGGCGGTCGTCGAGCGAAAGCGTCATGCCTGCATTGTCGCCGGGAGGTGGCGGACTCACAGCGGCCGGCTCATCACGATGGCGTCCTCGCGGCGCCCGGTCCCAGCGGGGTAGTAACCCTTGCGCAGGCCCACCCGGCGAAAGCCCTGGCGCTGGTAGAGGCGCTGCGCGCCTTCGTTGCTGGCGCGCACCTCCAGCCACAGCCACTGGGCGCCCTGGGCCAGCGACCAGGCCGCCAGGGACTCGAGCAGGCAGGCGCCCAGGCCCTGCCCCTGGCAATCAGGCGCGACCGTGATGTTGAGAAGGTGCACCTCGTCCACCCCCTTCATCGCCATGTAATACCCCAGCAGGCGCTCGCTGGTGCGCAGCAGCCGGCCCTCATAGCCCGCGCGCAGGGAGTCGACGAAGTTTCCGCGGGTCCAAGGGTGGGCATAGGCCACCTGCTCGATGGTCATGACCGCATCCAAAGCGTCGGCCGTCATGGGCGCGAATTCCGCCCGGTAGTTCTGCAAAGGGGCGTAGGAGTCGGCGTCGGGCACAGCGCTCATCGCCGTCCCCCGGTGGGATGGGAGGGCCCTGCGGCCTTGGGGTCGCGTTCGGTCGCGCCCAGACCAGCTGCGACATGGCCAGAAGCCGAAGCCGAAGCCGAAGCCGTGGCTGTGGCCGCCGCAGCCTTGAGGGCGTCCCGCTCCGCAGTGGTCTGGGCCACCTTGTCACGGACATACATCGGTAAGGCCTGGTCTGCGGGCAGGGCCTGGCCTGCCGCCAGCAGGGCGGGTGCCAGCCGCAGCAGGGCATCAGCCGTGGGCTGGGCCGGCAGCGCCGGCGCGGGCAGCTGCCCGCTATAGGCAGCCTCTACGTTGCCCGCCAACACGAAGCCCGGCGCCAGCACCAGCGCTTCGGGTGCGCCGAGACTGACCTCGCCCTGCGCGCGCCAAAGGCCTTGATCGAAGCGATAGGCGCAGGCGTAAACCTCGCCCATGCGGGCATCGAGGGCCGCCAGCACCTGTGTGCAGCCATGCCGCTGGCGGGCGTCCTCGGCCAGCACCATCAAGGTGTCGACCGGCAGCACCGGCAGGTTGGCACCCAGGGCGAGGCCCTGGGCCACTGCGCAAGCGGTGCGCAGCCCGGTGAAAGAGCCGGGGCCGCGTCCGAAAGCGATGGCGCTCAGATCGGACAGCCCCAGGCCCGCCTGGGCCAACACGGCCTGCACCGAGGGGATGAGGGTGGCCGACGCCTCGCGACCGCCCTCGGACGTATGAAGGGCCGTGCGCGCCTGGCCACCGGCCGTCCAGGCCAGGCCCACGAACAGCGTTTCGGTGCTGGTGTCAAAAGCGAGCAGATTCACGGTAGCACGATTATCCCGCCCCGATAATTTGCCCATGCCAGCGCGCCCCTGCCACACTGCCCTGCCCCAAGCGCTGCCGCGCGCCTTGGGCTCCCTGCGCGCAGGGCTCCGAGCAATGCGCCATGCAATGGTGCGCTCCGTTCCCACAGGACTTCCAAGGGGACTTCCCCGCGCGCTGGCCATCGCTGCGGTGCTAGCCGGTCAGGCCGCCCTGGCGCAGCCTGTAGCCACAAACCCGTCCACAACACAGTCCATACCCCACCAGCCCCTGCCCGCCGAGATCGAGGCCGCCCTGGCACGCGCCCGTCTGCCCCGCGAGGCGGTCACCCTGGTGGTCGTCGACGCGAAGGGCAAGGCAGTGCCCCGCCTATGGCACCGAGCCCAGGCACAGGTCAATCCGGCGTCGATCGCCAAGTTGGCGACGACCTTCGCCGCCCTCGAGCTGCTCGGGCCGGCCTGGACCTGGACCACGCCCGTGCTGGTCGACGGCCCGATCCGCGACGGCGTGCTCCAAGGCAACCTCTACATCAAGGGACAGGGCGACCCGCGCCTGGTGGTCGAGCGCTTGTGGCAGCTGCTGCGCCGGGTGCAGGGGCTGGGCGTGCGGCGCATCAGCGGCGACATCGTGCTCGATCGCAGCGCCTTCCAGCTGGGGCCGCAGGACCCGGCCGCCTTCGACGGCGAGCCACTCAAGGCCTACAACGCGCAGCCCGACGCGCTGCTGGTGAACTACCGGGCCATCGTGCTGCACCTCACTCCGTTGGGCACAGGGCAGCTTGCGGCGGTGCAGATGGAGCCGAGCCTGGCCGGTGTCGAGATGCCAGCCAACGTGCCCCTGACCAACGCCGCCTGCGGAGACTGGCGCGCCGGGCTGCGCGCCGACTTCAGCCAGCCGAACCGCATCCGCCTCGACGGCACCTATCCCGCCGCCTGCGGGCCGCGCGCGTGGCCGCTGGCCGCGCCTGAACCCGCCAGCCAAGCCGCCCGGGCGGTGGAGGCGCTGTGGCGTGAGCTGGGCGGACAGCTGGGGGGACAGGTGCGCGACGGCCTGGCGCCAGCAGGCCTGGCGCCGGTGATCAGCCTCGAGTCGCCGGCGCTGGCCGAGGTGGTGCGCGACATCAACAAGTTCAGCAACAACGTCATGGCGCAGCAGCTCTTTCTCACGCTCAGCCTGCAGCAAAAAGGAAGCGGCACGCTGGTGGGCTCACGCGAGGTGTTGCGCCAGTGGTGGCGAGAGCGCCTGAAGGACGAGCCGCCGCAGTTCGACAACGGCTCGGGGCTCTCGCGGCAGGAGCGCGTCACCGCCGCCCAACTCACGCGGCTGCTGCAGTACGCGTGGGTCTCGCCGCTGATGCCCGAGTTCATCGCCTCGCTGCCGGTGACCGGCATCGACGGCACGGCGCGACGCACCGGCGCCAGCCCAGGCGCCGCAGGCCTGGCGCACCTCAAGACTGGCAGCCTGCGGGACGTGGCGGGGGTGGCCGGCTATGTGCATGCGGCCGACGGCCGACGCTATGTGCTGGTGGCCATTGCCAACCACCCGGACGCTGGCGCCATTCGACCGGTGGTGGACGCGCTGGTGGCGTGGACAGTGAGCGGACCGGCTACCGCACCCACAGCTGGCACGCCGCCCGCTGTACGCCGCTGAAGCAGATCCTGCGGGCTGACGGCGCTCGGCGCGCCGCCGGCTTACCAGCGAACGCGCAGCTTGCTGTAGGCGTATTCGCCGAGTTCGCGATGCGCCAGAGGCGTTGGGTAGACCGGGTCAGCGAACAGGTACTTGTTGGCGTCATACCCCGCCACCAGGTGCCCGGCAGTCGCAGCATCGCAAAGCGATGCGTCGACCTTGCCTGTCCCAATACCGATGCCCACACCAGCGGCGGTCGGCGTGCAGGCCACGGACAGTCCGCTGTAGCTTGCCGAATTGACCATCCCATTGAGCTGGACCCGCGAATCGACCACAAGAACCCGCTCGCTCAGGTCGCTGACGTTGTAGACAAGTTCGATATAAAACTCGTCAGAGAGCGTTTCCAGAAAGCCCGTGCTGCTCACTGAGCTGGCCCAAGGCGTCTTGCCCATGTTGTACGGGGTCAGCACCAACACATGCTGGGCGCCGCTGGACACCAACTGGCGGACCTGCGTGGCCAGCTCGCGTGCAGCCTGGCGGACATTGGAGACAGCGGTGCTCTGGGCCGCGGAGGTATTGGCGACAACTGCCGCGTTTCCCTCAAAGATCAGATCCGATGTGCCAGCACTCACGATGACCAAGTCGTTGCTGGTAAAGCCACCTGCCCAGGCGGCAATCTGGCTGGTCACACTGGTGGCGGCCACGCCGGTGGCGCCTGAGGCAGAGGTAATGCGGGCGTGGGCCTTGGCCTTCACGTTGGCATCCAGCGGGGTCAGGCTGTAGTGGCTGGCCAACTGCCTCACCCAGTTGTTGACCGTACCGTCTCCGTTGATCGTGTACAGAGCCGTGCCACCCGCCCCCAGCTTCATGTCCGCCATCGCATCGCCAAACACCACCACCCGAGTCGGGCGAAAGTCCGACACCACCGAGGACCCGCCACCGCAGGACGCCAGCACCAGGGCGGCGGCCCCTGCCAGGAGGATGCGGAACGCGCGTACAAAAGCCATGGGGTTTCTCCAATTGGCGGCAGACACAAAAGCGAGAGTTTACCGAGCCTGCGGACAATTCAGCCGGAAGGCCGGCACGCGCCAGCCCAGGCACAGGGCCGCGCGCGGGGGGCCCTGGCGCCAGCCGGAAAGGGTCATCGATCAGCGGCGGCCCGCTGGAGCCGATCGCGAACACCGTCCCAGGCCGCATCGGCCGGGGGCGCCTCGACCCAGATCAGGCGGGCGCCAGCGTCGTCAAAGTCCCGCAGGGCCGCGAATAGCGCACGCGCGGCGGAGACGGCGTCCTGGGGCATGGGCACCAGGCGCACGCCCCGCGCGCCCACCTGCAGCGGACGGCGGGCCCAAACGGCCAGGCCCAGGTCGGAGGCGCCAAGCCCAAGCACGTCGAGCGCGTCTTGCAGGGCCGGGCCATCCATCAGCCGCAGAGGCGCTTGCGGCGCGTAATGCGAGGCCAGGGTGCCTGAGGCGCGCGGCGCCGCGCCGGGCATTTCCTCGGGCCGCCATAGGCGCTCACCGCAGGCAGCCTGAATTTGTTCAAAACTCAAACCACCAGGCCGCAGCAAGACCGGCCGACCCCGGGTGCAGTCGACGATGGCAGACTCGATGCCCACCTCGCAGGCCCCACCATCGAGCACCAGGAGGCCGTCGCCAAATTCGTCGCGCACATGCGCCGCCGTGGTCGGGCTCACCCGGCCGAAGCGATTGGCGCTGGGCGCGGCCAGGCCGGCCACGGGCGGCACCCGGGCGGCGCAGGCTTGCAGCAGCGCGCGGGCCACCGGGTGCGAGGGGCAACGCAGCCCCACCGAGTCCTGGCCGCCGGCGGCAGCGCGTGCCACGCCCTCGCGGCGCGGGACGATGACGGTGAGCGGGCCGGGCCAGAAGGCCGTCATCAGCCGGCGCGCCACTGGCGGCAACTCGCGCGCGAAATGGGCAGCCGCCTCGGCGTCCGCCACGTGGACGATGAGCGGGTGGTCACTCGGCCGGCCCTTGGCCGCGAAGATGCCGGCCACGGCGGCCTCGCTGCCCGCGTCGGCCGCGAGGCCGTAGACGGTCTCAGTGGGCAGGCCAAGCAGGTCGCCGGCGGCTAGTCGGCGCACGGCTTCGGAGATGGCATCAGGGCTTTGGCCGTTGACGATCAAGGGGTCAGGTCCGTTAGGTGGGGGCGGGCTGGCGTGAAACCGGGGCGGCGGAGCGACGAAGCGAGGAAAGGACGCGGGTCACGCCGCACTCAGAAGCGCTCGATCCCCAGGATGTCACAGGCGTCCAGCGCGCTGGCGCGGACGCCCTTCGCGTCGGCGCCAGTGAGCGTGAGGTGTCCCATCTTGCGGCCCGGGCGGGCCTCGGTCTTGCCATACAGATGCAGGTGGGCGCCGGGCAGGGACAGGACCGCGGACCAGTTGGGCTCGCGCGGCGCAGAAGCGCCCGCAGGGAACCACAAATCACCCAGCAGATTGAGCATGATCGCCGGGCTGTGCTGGCGCGGCGGCACCAGGGGCAGGCCGGCCAAGGTGCGCACCTGCAAGTCAAATTGCGACAGGTCGCTGGCGTCCAGACTCCAGTGGCCGCTGTTGTGGGGGCGGGGGGCCATCTCGTTGACCACCAGAGCGCCACCTTCGAGCACAAAAAATTCGACGCACAGCACGCCCACGTAACCCAGGCCTTCAGCCACGGCGCGGGTGGCGGCCACCGCCTGAGCGGCCCGGGCCGGATCCACCGCGCCCTCGACCACTTCGGTCACCGCGAGAATGCCGCCGCGGTGCTGATTGCGCTGGACTGGCAGGTTGACCATTGCGCCATCGGCACCGCGTGCCACCACCACCGAAATCTCTTCGACCAGCGGCAGCATCTTCTCGAGCACGCAGGGCACGTGGCGCAGGTCGTCCCAGGCCCGAGCCAGCTCGGCGCGGGTGGCGACGCGGGCCTGGCCCTTGCCGTCATAGCCCAGGCGGGCTGTCTTGAGGATGCCTGGCAGCAAGGCGTCGTCCACTGCGGCGAGTTGCTCGGGGGTCTCGATCAACGCATGGGGTGCGCAGGGCACGCCGCAGCGGGTGAAATGGGCCTTTTCGCGGGCACGGTCCTGGGCAATGGCCACAGCCTCGCCGCCCGGGGCAACCGGCCGGTGGGAGGCCAACTGGGCCAGGGCCTGGGCTGGCACGTTTTCGAACTCGGTGGTGATGGCGTCGGCCAGGCGCGCCAGTTCGGCCAGTGCCGCCGTGTCCAGGTAGTCGGCGTGCGGGTGATGGTGACTCACGCGGCCGGCGGGGCTGGTGGCGTCCGGGTCCAGCACCGCGGTGAAGTAGCCCAGGCGCTGCGCGGCGTGGACGAACATGCGCCCGAGCTGGCCTCCGCCCATCACGCCGAGGGTGGCACCAGGCAACAGGGCAGCACGTGGAGGGTGACTCATGGGGTGTGGGGGCAAGCCGGAAAAAGCCCTGAAATGGCTGTCAAGAAGCGAGCAAGAGGCGAGCAAGGGGCGTTGGCTGCACGGGCAGTTCAGGCACCCGCTGGTGGCAAGGTGGTGGCACGAGCCGCCTCGGTTTGACGGCGGCGGAAGTCTTCCAGCCGGGCACGCAGGGCCGGGTCATGGTTGGCCAGCAAAGCGACTGCGAACAGGGCCGCGTTGGCCGCCCCGGCGCTGCCGATGGCGAAGGTGGCCACCGGAATGCCCTTCGGCATCTGCACGATGCTGTGAAGCGAGTCGACGCCCTGCAGGTGGCGGCTGGCCACCGGCACACCGAGCACCGGCACGGTGGTCTTGGCCGCCAGCATGCCCGGCAGGTGGGCGGCGCCACCGGCACCGGCGATGATGGCCTGCAGGCCCCGGCCGGCGGCGGCTTCGGCGTAGGCAAACATCTCGTCGGGCATACGATGCGCCGAGACGACCCGGGCCTCATGAGGGACGCCGAATTCCTGGAGAATCGACACTGCGTGCTGCAGTGTGTCCCAATCGCTGCCAGACCCCATCACCACGCCAACTTGAACCGAGCTCATGCCTGTTTTCCGTCTCTGTGGAAAAAGGGACTGATTTTAAGACCGCACACGGAAGCACCCCAATGATTGACGTCACCATCGAAAACTTTGAAACCGAGGTCATTGCTGCCTCCCAGACCGTGCCGGTGCTGGTGGACTTCTGGGCGCCCTGGTGTGGACCCTGCAAGGTCATCGGGCCCCTGCTGGAAAAGCTGGAGGTGGCCTATGCCGGCCGCTTCAAGCTGGTCAAGATCGACTCCGACCAAGAGCAGCAGCTCGCGGGGGCCTTCGGCATCCGCAGCATCCCGACCTGCATCCTGCTCAAGAACGGGCAGCCGGTGGACGGCTTCATGGGGGCTTTGCCGGAGGGGAAGATTCGTGAGTTCCTCGACAAACACCTGCCACCAGCGGAGCTGGAAGCCGAGGAGGAAGTCGACGAGCTGCCCGTGGCCGAGCCCGGCAGCGCGGAGGCACTTGACGCCCTGCGCCAGGCGGCCGAGTCCAAACCCGAAGACGACGACGCCCGCTTCGACTATGTGCGCGCACTGTGGATGGCCGGGCTCGACGACGAGGCCAAGGTGGCGTTTGCGCCGGCTATTGCCCGGGCGGCAGGGGTGCGCCGCCTCGACTCTTTGCAACGCGTGTTTGCGGCCAGCGACTTCGCGGCTGGCCAGCCGCCCTTGCCGCAGGCCGTAGCCGCCTGCGACACGCGCATCACTGCCAATCGGCGCGACTTCGAGGCCCGCTTCGACCGCGCGCGCCTGCTGATGGCTGCGCACCAGTACACCCAAGCACTCGACGAGTTGCTCGAAATCCTGATGCGCGACAAGGCCTGGAACGAAGACCTGGCGCGCAAGACCTACATCGCCATCCTGGACCTGATCGAGCCGCCCAAGCCCAAGGTGGCCGAGGGCCAGATTCCGCCGGACGACCCGGTGGTGGCGAGCTACCGGCGCCGGCTGTCGAGTGTGGTGCTGAGCTGAGAGCGCAAAACGACCCGGGCACCCCTCAGTACCAGAAGGGGTCGCGCTTGTAATGGCCTTCGCGCTGGCTGCGTAACGCCAAAACATGGACGATATCGAGCACTGGGTCGTGCCGGTACAAAGCGAGGTATCCGCCCGTGCTGGCGGTGATCACCAGCTCGCGCAAGCCCACCGTCGCAGGGCGTCCGGCCTGCGGGCGCTCACACAAAGCGCTCAATGCCTCCAAGAGGAACTCGATGCGTGCCGTGGCATCTTCGGGCGACCGGGAAAACAGGAAGTCGAAGATCCGCTCGATGTCGCCACGCGCCCGAGGCGAAACGAACAGACGGGTCACGCCCCCGGCAACAGGGAGGGAGGGAGGCTGCCGAGCCGCTCGGCCAGACGAGAGCGGACCCAGGCTTCGAAGGCACTCCACTCAAGGACCGGTCCACCGGCCTGCAAGGCCGCATCCCGCGCCAGCGCCTCTTCGTAGAACGCTCGCGTATCGATCGCCTCATCGTCTGCCGCGCCACCTGTCGTGACGCCTGCCGTGGTACCCACTTGCCCTAGGGGCGCGCCGACGCTCCCCTCATTGACCTTGAACATGGCGTTCCTCCTGAAAGGCGCCATCGAAACCCAAATCTCGCTGTTTGTCAGGTCATCCGTCGCGAAATTTGACAGGTCTGAAGACCGCCGGGCCGCCCCGCCTCAGCCGGTCAGCCGCTCCAGCGCTTCGCGGTACTTGGCCGCCGTTTTGATGATGACCTCCTGAGGCAGACGCGGCGACGGCGGGGTCTTGTCCCAGGGCTTGCCATTGATGCGCACCTGCTCGAGCCAGTCACGGACGAACTGCTTGTCATAACTCGGCGGGTTCTCGCCCTTGCGGAAGGCTTCTTCGTAGCCCTCCACCGGCCAGTAGCGCGAGGAGTCGGGGGTGAGAACTTCGTCCATCAGGACCAGCCGGCCCTTACCGTCCAGGCCGAATTCGAACTTGGTGTCGGCAATGATCAGGCCCTTGGTGAGCGCAATGGCTGCCGCTTCTTTATAGATGGCGATGCTGATGTCGCGGATCTGGGAGGCAAGCTCGGGGCCGATCATTTCTACCGTGCGCTCGAAGGTGATGTTCTCGTCGTGCTCGCCCACGGCTGCCTTGGCGGCAGGCGTGTAGATGGGCTCGGGCAGCTTGGCGGCGTTGGTCAGGCCCGCGGGCAGCTTGACGCCGCACACGCTCTGGCTGTCCTGGTACTCCTTCCAGCCGCTACCGGCCAGATAGCCGCGCACCACCGCCTCCACCGGGATGGGCCTGAGGCGCTTGACTAGCATCGAGCGACCGAGCACCTGGCCTGTCTCACCGGAAGCGACCACGCTCTCGGGAAGCTCGCCGGTGAGGTGGTTGGGGCACAGGTGGCCGAGCTTGCCAAACCAGAACAGCGCCATCTGCGTGAGCAACTCGCCCTTGCCGGGAATCGGCTCGCCCATGATCACGTCGAAGGCCGACAGGCGGTCGGTGGCGACCATGAGGATGCGATCCTCGCCGACAGCGTAGTTGTCACGCACCTTCCCGCGTGCGAGCAGGGGCAGGGAGGTCAGGGCGGAGGTGTGCAGGGAGGAGGTCATGGGCATCCCAAAAAAGAAACGGCCCGTCTGAGAACGGGCCGCGGGATTATCGCAAGGGGCGAGGGCGGGAGAACAGTCGTCCTGGCTCAGTGGACCACTTGGGCCAGATCGCCCTGGGCGTACTTCTGCGCCACGACCTGCAGGCTGTGCCCTTTGATCTTGCCGGCCTGGCCCTCGCAGCCGAACTCGAGGTAGCGCTGCTTGCAGACCTGCTTGGCGGCCTCGCGGGCGGGCTTGAGCCACTCGCGCGCGTCGAACTTCTCGGGGTTCTCGTGCAGGAACTTGCGCACCGCGCCGGTCATGGCCAGGCGGATGTCGGTGTCGATGTTGACCTTGCGCACGCCGAACTTGATGGCGTGCTGAATTTCCTCAACCGGCACGCCATAGGTCTCTTTCATCTGGCCGCCGTACTGGCGGATGATGGCCAGAAGCTCCTGCGGCACCGAGGACGAGCCGTGCATCACCAGGTGGGTGTTGGGGATGCGGCGGTGAATTTCCTTGATGCGGTCGATGGCCAGGATGTCGCCGGTGGGCTTGCGGGTGAACTTGTAGGCGCCGTGGCTGGTGCCGATGGCAATGGCCAGCGCGTCGAGCTGGGTGCGCTTGACGAAGTCGGCGGCTTGCTCAGGGTCGGTGAGCAGCTGCTCACGGGTCATCGTGGCGTCGGTGCCGTGGCCGTCTTCCTTGTCGCCCTTCATCGTCTCCAGGCTGCCGAGGCAGCCCAACTCGCCTTCGACGGTGACGCCCAGTCGGTGAGCCATGTCCACCACCTTGCGGGTGACGTCGACGTTGTAGTCGTAGCTGGCGATGGTCTTGCCATCGGCCTCGAGCGAGCCGTCCATCATCACCGACGAGAAGCCC
>JACCEB012049973.1_pt1 | contig 16712 bp, 21 predicted proteins | sample 7454761 | NCBI WGS metagenome assembly JACCEB01 (sample SAMN15323454, study PRJNA562643) | freshwater metagenome | isolation source: river surface water | place: USA:Blue River Watershed | collected 2017-08-18 | reverse complement strand
GGAGCGTGTTGTCCGCCTCAAAGATCTGTTCACGAAGTTCTGGATGCACGGCAACCAGTGCCTGCAGGGTTGCACCGAGTGTTGCCCCCTCAACGCTGACAACCTTGGCACCGCCTGTGTGGGTGCGCAGGACGGGTGGAATCCGGACGCTGATGCTCATGCTGCGCTCCCCTCTCGCTTCCCATCCCCGCATGCAACGCAGTGCGGATCTCGTCTCACAGTAAGTTCGGTGAAGCTCCCCTCCAGTGCATCCCAGAGAAGGAGTCGACCGATCAGTGGCTCGCCGATGCCGAGCAGTACCTTGAGCGCCTCGGTCGCCTGAAGGACACCGATCGCACCTGGCAGAACGCCGAGCACGCCGGCCACGCCACAGCCTGGTGCCATCTCCGCGGGTGGCGGTGTTGGGTGGAGGCAGCGGTAGCAGGGGCCACGACCCGGTGCGAGCACGGTGAGCTGCCCTTCAAACCGAAAGACGCCTGCGTGTACCACTGGAATCCCGAGCTTCACGGCGGCATCGTTGAGTGCGTAGCGCGCCTCAAATGTGTCGGTGCCATCAATCACCACGTCCACCCCATCAAGGAGTTCAACAACGTTCTCCGTGGTGAGCATTCCGTTGATTGGCTCAACGTTCACGTCTGGGTTCAGCGCGCGAATCTGCACCGCGGCGGATTCCACCTTCAACATGCCAACGCGGTCGGTGGTGTGGATGACCTGACGTTGCAGGTTGGAGGCTTCGACAGAATCAAAGTCGATGATGCGCAGGTGGCCAACCCCGGCCGCCGCAAGATAGAGCCCCGCCGGCGCGCCGAGTCCACCGGCGCCAACCATCAGCACGCGTGAGTTGAGGAGCTTCTGCTGTCCCTCGGCGCCAACACCGGGGAGGAGGAGGTGTCGCGAGTAGCGCGACTTCTGCGCTGGCGTCAGTGTGGTGGTCTCCACCACCGGGAAGCCCGCGGCGCTCCATCCGTTGATGCCACCCGCCATTGAGGTGAGGTTCGTGTAGCCGAGTCCAGCGAGCGTCTCTGCAGCAGCGGCCGAACGCACACCGCCCGCGCAGTAGAGGAGTATCGGCGCGCTCTTCTCTGGCGCAATGTTGGCAATGGTGAAACCGATCGTCCCCTTCGGCGCGTGCACCGCGCCGTGTAGGTAGCCGGCGTCCCACTCATCTTGTTCACGCACGTCAATAAGGATTGGCCGTTGCGGCGAACCTAGGATCTGCTGCGCCTCAGCGGCGTTGACCTCAGTGAACGGCTTCGTCGTCATCATCGCCCACTCCCCTTCGTCATGCGAATCTTCTGCGGTGCAATCTTCGTGGCACCCTGCGGCAGGCTGCGGTTCTGGAACCAGACCACAACGCCGTACAGCTTGCACGCGACGCAGATTCCCGTGATGGCGAGAAACGACTGCAGCGTAGCGACAGCGACAACCAAACCGAGCGCAACCAAATCTGCGCCGAAGAAGGCATGTGCGACGGTGCCGAGGAGCAGCATCGTGCCGCCCATCACCTGCGCGAGTCGAAGTCCAGGAACGGGTTGAAGATCTTTCGGCGCCGGTGCGCTTATGACACCACGTTCACGCAAGATGCGGAATGGAAGGCCGAGCAGACTGACACGGAGGCCGGTTGCTGCACTTATGAGCATTGCGGCAGCAATAGCTGCAACAAGGAGCGCAGAGGTGATTCCCTCTGGGTCGCGCACCTGCAGGACGGCGGCAGCCCCAAGGAGCAACACGCTGATCGCGGCTCCGGAGCGAAATCCTCTTGCGTCAGTCATCTGTGACATCTGGTTCACCTCATCTTCTGGTCTCTCAGGTTTACAACCTTCGGCCGAATGTGCCGTAAGGGTGGGACGCCGCCGGCGTCCCGAACCACCCGGGAGACTTCTGCGAGGTGTCTAGCGCGCGAGAAGTCGCGGGGCGGGGGACGTCGGCCGTCGACAGATGGACGGCTCCCCAGCTACGGACGCGATCAGTTCTGCTGCGCTCATGGGCCTGAGTCTACCTGAGCCGAGAGGTCAAGACTTGTTGCGCCACGTTGCAATTGCCTTCTGCGTCGTCTCGAGTCCGAGAAGCGCGCAGTGGATGCGCGAGGGTCCGACCTCCACGCCGAGCAGCTCCATCACGTAGGGGGAGCCGAGCGCCGTGATCTCGTCCACGCGCTTGCCGCGCAACTCGTCCGTCAGCAGCGAGGCGGAGGCCTGCGAGATGGCGCACCCGCGACCGGAGAAGGCGACGTCTGTGATCTGCCCGTTCTCGTCGAGTTGCAGCTGCATGGTGATCAGGTCGCCACAGCTCGGATTTCGTCCATCCACGCTGACGGTTGGCTCCGCGAGCGTGCCGAAGTTGTGCGGTGCACGGTGATGTTCAAGGATCTGCTCTCTGTAGAGATCGTCCATCCCACCCATCAGATGTGACTCCTACCGTGCAAAGATCTTGCGCGCGTCGCGCAGGCCTTCAAAGAGCGCATCGAGATCCTCGTCAGTCGTATACGGCGCCACGCTCACCCGAGCCGTGGCGGAGAGCTCCAACTGCTCATGCAGTGGCATGGCACAGTGGTGCCCAGCACGGATCGCCACTCCGCGACGATCCAAGATGGTGGCGAGATCGTGCGCATGTACAAGATCGCTCGAGAAGCTGACCAGGCCCACGCGATCCTTTGCATCGGCGGGCCCAAGGATGCGCGCGTCTGGGAGCGCTTCAGGGAGTTCGCGCAAGACGCGCTCCAGCATGCGCACCTCATGTGCGTGGATCTGCTCGCGGCCAAGCTCGTCGATGAAGTCGCATGCCGCGGCGAGCCCAACGGTGCCGGAGGCATCTGGAGTTCCCGCTTCGAACTTCTGCGTCCCCTCAGCAAACGTGGCGTCCCGAAGGCGCACTTCGCGGATCATGTCGCCGCCCGTCTCAATTGGATTCATCTCGCTCAGCAGGTGCGCACGCGCCCAGAGACCTCCGCCAGAGAAGAGGGCACCCATCTTGTGCGCGCTGAAGGCGTAGAAGTCCGCCCCGGTGGCAGGGATGTTCACTCGCATGTTCGCCACCGCCTGACAACCGTCGACGGCAAGCAGTCCACCAGCCGCGTGAATCTGCGGTGCAATCTGCGCGAGCGGTGCAGCGGAGCCGAGCACATTTGAGACGTGGCCAACCGCAACGATCTTCGGTCGCAACTTCAGCAGACCTTCTAGTCGATCCCAGAGGATCTCACCTGTCACGTCATCAACGGGAATGAATTCGAGATCGGCATCGACTTCGCGCGTCACCTGCTGCCACGGAATCAGATTCGCGTGATGCTCTGCCTCCGTCACAAGCACCACATCCCCACGCGACAGGTTCGCACGCCCCCATGAACGCGCAACAAGATTCAGCGCCTCGGTCGCACTGCCGAGCATGACGAGCTCTTCTGCGGGAACGCCGAGGAAGGCCGCAGTCCGCGCGCGCGCACCTTCATATGCAGCGGTTGCATCTGATCCAAGTGTGTACGCACCTCGGTGCGGGTTTGCGTTTGCCGTGAGCAGGAAATCGGCAACTGCGTCCACCACACGCTTCGGGCGCTGTGCGGTTGCGGCGGAGTCCAAGTAGTGGAGCGGTCGACCACCAGGTCGTGTAGCGAGGATTGGGTACGCGGCGCGCACCTTCAGCGGGTCAAGCTGACCCCCTGGGGTGTGCCAGTCGCTCATGCGCCGGTGGGCGCCACCGGCGGAGCCACCGCCTCATCTGCGGTTGGCTTGAGCCCGTTCTCTGCAAGGAGTGGCGCATAGCCCTCCTTCTCGAGTCGGTGCGCCAACTCCGGGCCACCTGACGTGACAATGCGCCCGCGCGCAAGCACGTGGACAAACTGCGGCTTCAGGTAATCGAGGAGTCGTTGGTAGTGCGTGATCACCAGCACGCCGAGCTCTGGAGAGAGCATGCTGTTCACCCCCTCCGCAACAATGCGAAGTGCGTCAATATCAAGTCCTGAGTCGGTCTCATCGAGGATCGCCATCTCTGGCTTCATCAGCGCCATCTGCAACATCTCGAGTCGCTTCTTCTCGCCACCCGAGAAGCCATCGTTGACGTAGCGCGTCATGAACGCCTCGTCCATCTTCAACTGCGCGAGCTTCTCCTTGACCAACTTGCGGAACTCGCCCATCGTCATCCCACCGCGAACTGGATCGGATGGATCGAACTCAGGATCGCGAACAAGGCCTGAGCGTCGCGCATTCATGGAGGTGCGCAGGAAGCTGGCGACAGAGAGCCCGGGAATCGCGGTTGGGTATTGGAAGGCCAAGAAGAGTCCGAAGCGCGCACGCTGGTCTGGTGAGAAGTCGAGCAGGTTCTCGCCCTTCCACTCCACGGAGCCGCTGAGGATCTCGTAGCCTGGGTGCCCCATCAGCGCGTAGCTGAGCGTGGTCTTTCCAGAGCCGTTCGGGCCCATGATCGCGTGCACCTCACCCGGCTTGATGGTGAGGGTGATGCCGTCAAGGATGCGCTTGGACGAATCTGAAGCGGGCGCAACGACAAGGTCCTTGATTACCAGGTGCTTTGCACTGTCTGTCACTGAGCCTCCATGTGCTGCTTCGCAACCGCGTTGCTCTAGCGTATCTTACTCGGGTGTTCCCTCTCGAGTTACTCCTAGAGAAGGTTCGGGAGCTGCTCCCTCCGGGTGCGGTGCTCCGCCCCGTACAACCGGAGAGAGACGTGGCTTCGCTCGTCGAACTCGTAAATGCAGATGCGGCGCATGTGGGGAATCCGATCCGTGAATCGATTGGAAGCATGCGCGAAGAGATCACGGGGAGCGACGTTGATCTCCAGCACGACACACTGATTGCAGTGGCGCCAGACGGACGAGCGATTGGATGGGCTTTTGCCAATCGCGTGCCAGATCCCAAGAAGCCGCGCGTCTTCCTCTACGGTCGTGTCCACCCAACACATCAGGGGCGCGGGATCGGACGCGCACTCTTCCGTTGGAGCAGAGCCCGGGCCGAAGAGATCCTTGCCGGGCATCCGGGCGGATCGGTGCAGGTACAGAACTTTGAAGGTGATGCGCGCGCACGCCGACTCTGTGAGTCCGAAGGAGCGCGAGCGATTCGCTGGTTCGCTGAAATGGTGCACCGATTTTCAGAGACAAACGAGGGGGTCACGACTCCGCTGCCAGCCGGCCTGCGCGTTGTGCCGTTTGCATCGATTGACACCGAACAGATGCGGCTGCTCCATAACCACTGCTTCGCCGACCACTGGGGGTCGTCGAGTCTCACGGAGGCGGTGTGGCGCGAACGCCTCGACTCGGAGTCGGTGCGCATGTCCGCATCCGAAGCTGTGCTCGACGAGCGTGACGCGCCAGTCGCGTATCAGATCAGCGAGGAGTTCCCGCAAGATGTTGAGACGCTCGGCAACCTGCGCTGGCTTGCAACGCTCGGCGTCCATCGTGACTATCGTGGCAAAGGAATTGCAACGCACTTGATCCAGAGACATCTCTCACAGGCGCGACGCGAAGGGTTCGAGGGCTCAATGCTCGGCGTTGATGCTGACTCACTCACCGGCGCGAATGCACTTTATGAGCGCCTTGGCTACACGCGACTCCAAGGGTACGTGCGCTATATCTTCGGTGACGCCGAGTTCTCCTAGCGCGTTAGTCGCGCAGTGGCGTCTGCGAGACGGAGCGAGTGGCGGAGGCTTCGAGCGTCTCCGCTTGGCGTGCAAGGAGCCAGAGGAGGTCGGCCAAGCGATTCAGATAGGCGAGCAGGTGATCTCCGGGTAGCAGGCCTTCGCGGCCGAGCGTGACGCACCAGCGCTCCGCGCGACGGATGATGGTGCGCGCGAGTTCAATGGCGGATGATGCCTTGCTGGAACCGGGGATGACGAAATCTTTCGGGAAGACGATCGCCGCCTCGGTGGTGGCGAGGAGCGCGTTGATCCGCGCGAGCATCTTCGGCGAGACCTTGGTGCGCCCCTCTTCGAGGCGGCTCCATGCGTCTGGATTTGTGGCGAGCTCCGCTCCCACCACAAAGAGGTCACGCTGAATGGAGAGGATCGTCTCATCAAGCGCGGCAATCCCTGTGCCGCTCAACCCAATAAGTTCAGCGCGCGCCATGCCGAGCGCCGCGGTCGCTTCGTCAATGGTTCCATAGGCCTCGGTGCGCACATCATCTTTTGAGATGCGGTCGCCACCAAAGAGGAGTCCGGTGGTTCCTTCGTCGCCTTTCCCCGTTGCAACCTTGCTCGGCGGAAGCTTCAACTCTTCGTTCGCGGCGTCGCTGCTCACCAGGCGAGTCCGGCGTCTTTCGGATCCCAGCGCTCGGCGAGGAGTGTGACCTTGACTGGATGCTCAAGGACGGACTCCGCCGCCTCCTTCACTTGCGCCAACATGGAGCCGGCGTACGGACAGAACGGTGTGGTGAGGATCATCTTCACTTCAGACTCCGTCTCGCCAACGAGCACCTGGCGAATGAGCGCAAGCTCCACCACGTTCATCCCGATTTCGGGATCAACAACAGAGCGCAACGCGTCCAGGATTGCTAGTTCGGTTGCGCGCTTCTGCGCGTCGAAGGCGCTCGGTGCGGCGAGGGTCTCCTCTGTCATGCCAACACCTTAGACGAGTGCCGCTTCGGCAGGAGTGAGCCCCGGGCCCTGGAGCTGACCATTCGCGTCGAAGAACTCTTGGTAGTGCTCGCGGTTCGCCACAGCAAACTCATACGCACGTGCGATGCCGACCACGCGCAGCTCTGGCATCTCGGTCATGAGGCGCTGCACGTCGTACCCGCTTGCACGAAGTTCAAGCAGCCGACGCACGGTGAGTCGTGTGCCGTAGACGAACGGTTCGCCGTTCATCACGAGCGGATCGCTCTTCACCCACTTGATGGTCATCTCAGGCTCCCTTGTAGATGGCTTTGAGAATGCGGTTGCGCTTGCGCATATCGCCACCGAGTCGGCGGTGCCACTTCAACACGGCAATCCCTTCGCTCAGCACCGCGTCCGCAAACGCCGCTGCGTCGCCAGTGATGGTGGCCGCAACGGCAACGCGCAGCCCTTCATAGAGATCAGTCACGTCATCCATAGAGATGCGCCGGCGGCGCCACGTTGCGGTGGCGTGTTCCGTAAAGTTTTTCAGCGGCGCCACGCTCCCTGCACCCACGCTTTCGCAGAGCTTCTGCAGCACCACCTCTGCATCGCGCAGCAGGTGGCGCAGGCCGAGCTCGCCCACGCGCGCACGCAACTCTGGGTTGTGCTCAACGGCGGCGATGATGCCACGATCCGCCACCTCCCTCCATCGTGCGTTGATCTGCGCGGCGGCATCTGGGAAGCCCGCGCTCGTGTCCAGTGGTCGTGCGCCGTGCAGTGGGTGGCTCATGCCGTTAAGGGTAGCATTGCCCCATGGCACGGTTCGTCACAGTAACTCCCAACCCTGCGCTCGATCTCACGCTCGAGGTTGAGCACCTTGGGGTGGGCGAGGTCAACGTTGCATCGCTGTCACGATTCGAGTCCGGAGGGAAAGGGGCCAATGTGGCTCGGATGCTCGGACAACTTGGCGGCGATGTCACCGCCGTCGTCGCACTCCCGTCTGATGGAGGCGACTCTTGGATTGCAGGCTTCCCGCGCACCATTGACCTGCGCACGACGAGAGTGAGCGCGACCTTGCGAGCGAACGTGGCAATCACATCTTCAACGGGAACGACCACCAAGGTGAACATGCGGGGTGGTCCGATCAGTGCGCAAGAGGGTGATGCACTTCTTGACGCAATCTCAGGGGCCGGACGCGGGGCGGCGTGGATCGTCATCGGCGGGAGTCTCCCCTCCGGCATGGACCCCACGTGGATTCGCCGTGCCGTTGAGGTCGGTCACGGATGCGGCGCTCAGGTTGCGGTCGATTGCAGCGGCGAGGCGCTACGCGCGGCGGTGAGTTCGGGCGCTGACCTGGTGAAGCCGAACGGTGAAGAGGCGGCAGGGATCGTCGGCTTTGAGGTGCGTGATCGCTCGAGTGCCGAACGAGCGGCAGCGCAGTTGATGACGCTCGGCGCCGGCTCCGTCCTCTTGAGCCTTGGTGAATCTGGAGCCATCTACCAGCGTCAACGTGACGGAGCGGCGGCACATGCGCCGTCACCCCGTGCAGTGGTGCGAAGCACGGTCGGAGCCGGCGATGTGCTGCTTGCCAGTTTCCTCTACTCGCTCGCGCACGATGCGTCTCCAGAAGATGCGCTCGACGCTGCAGTCGGATGGGCTGCGGCGAAAGTGCAAGAGCCCGGCACGGCAATGCCGAGTGAGCCGCTGCGCGCCTAGTTCTCGCCTTTCGCCTAGCTCTCGCGTCTCAACGCAGCCCCTTCGCGACGCACGTCGCGAATCATGCGCTCGGTGATCTCGGTCGGACGCGTGATGGCGCCACCAACACAGACCGCGAGCGCACCAGCATGAAGTGCGGCCGCCACTTGGCTTGCGGTGCGGTAGCGCCCTTCGGCAATGGTTCGTTCAGAGCCAATCGCCGTTGCGATTTCGCGAACGAGTTCAATGTCCGGCTCTTCTGGCGTTGGTAGCGCGACATAGCCGGAGAGTGTCGTCGCGGCGAAGGAGGCGCCGGCGCTCATCGCGGCCTCTGCCTCTGCCACGGTTGCAACGTCGGCGAGAATCGGCGCTGCTGTCTCGTTGATGATCGCAGCGATCAGTTCGTCACTCCGACCTTCGGGGTGTGGTCGTTCTGTTGCATCGCACGCGATTACATCCGCACCTGCGCGGACCAGGGCGAGTGCATCTTCGAGCCGCGGAGTGATGCGTACATCGAATCCTGGGAGATCGCGTTTCCATAGACCGATGACGGGCACGGAGACCTGCGCACGAATGGCGGCAACATCGTCTGGCGAGTTGGCACGGATGGCAACCGCACCGCCCTGTACGGCGGCCAACGCCATGCGCGCCATCATTGCAGACCCGTGCAGCGCCTCCCCTTCTAACGCCTGACAGGAGACGATCAGCCCACCGCGCAGCATCCGTTGCAGCGCTGCAGCCGTGAACCGAGGAGTCGCTCTCGCACTCATGGTGTGGACACCGTATCAAGTGCACTGATACCCGCACCAACAAGGACGGCGTTGGAGCCAAAGGTGGCGAGCGCGATGCGCGGGCTGACGCTCATGATCGGGGCGCGACGCTCGAGCTCTTTACTCACATGCGGTGCGTATCGCGACCATCGTGCAGAAAGGCCTCCGCCGATCACAATCACCTCAGGCGCGCAGGCGACCGCGAGGTTGGCGATGCCGAGGGCGGTGGCGCGAACAGCGCGACTCACGATCTCATCGGCACGCGGAGTGCCGCGATCTGCAAGACCAAAGATCTCCATCGCACTGAGCGCGCTGCCGCCAGTCTCATGATCTGACGTGCCGCCGTCACGCCACGCGCGCTCCATTGCGCCGCCGCCAGCGAACGACTCCCAGCATCCAGCGGCACCGCACATGCACGAGGGTCCGTCAAACGCAATGGTGGTGTGTCCAAACTCACCGTGCCCGCCAGACGCACCAACTGTTGGTCGACCGTGGTGGAGCAGCGCGACACCGATCCCGGTCCCAATCGTCACCACCGCGCACGGATCCGCATCACGGCCCGCACCAATCCGCCCCTCCGCGATCGCTGCAGCGTCGGCATCGTTGAGTAGCGCGCCGAGCGGAATTGAGAGCCGTTCGGCGAGTTGCGCTGGAAGGTCGCTTCCACCCCAACCAGGAAGCACTGTGTCGATCGCGCCGAGGCGCTCGGCGCGCTGATCGTGTCGGCCGGTTGCGCCGACGCCGAGCACCTCCACACGCCAACCACCGCGCGCCGCCTCCCGCGCGGCGTTCTCAAGTTTTTCGTGCGCCCACGTAACGGCATCGCGAGGAGAGATGTCGCGGGATGAGCGTGATGCGAACCCAGAGAGCTCCCCATCTGGACGCACGATCGCGACGGAGATCTTGGTGCCCCCGATATCAACCGCTGCAGCGGCGGGACCGCCTCCGACCCCTGATTGCGTCACTGGCCTAGAGCTGAATCACGCGACCGGTGGCAATGGATTCGAGCGCTGCGTCAACGATCGCTCCGGCGGCAAGCCCATCGGCTCCAGTGATCGGTGATGGCGCACCCGCCAACACGCGGTCGACGAAGTCACGATCTTCGGCGATCAACGGGCTCGCCATGTATGGATAGCTCGTTCCGCTACGCCCATGGATGGCGATGCCCTGCTCCATCATCGAAAGGTTGAGGCTTCCATCGCGACCGGTGAGATCGAGTCGGAAGTCGAATCCGGCAGGGTGGGTCGTCGGGAGGTACCAACCCGCCTGAACACACGCGATCGCCCCCTTCTTGAAGGTGAGGGTGGTGAACGTCTCGTGCTCAACGTTGTGCGCAAGTGGTGCCGAGGTTGCACTCACGCAGTGAACCGAGGCCACCTCATCGCCCATGACCCAACGCAGCGCGTCGAAGTCATGCACGCCGAGGAAGTGAAGAACGCCAACGCGACCCGCAATTCGATCCGTCTGCGTGACAACGTTCACCCTACGCGCGAAGGCGCTGACGATGGTGCCGAGCTCACCGCTCTCCACCGCCTGGCGCGCGCGAAGATACTGCGGGAAGTAGCGAACGGTGAAGCCGACCATGAGAAACACCTTCGCCGCGTCGGCGGCACGGACGATCGCTCGGGCATCCTCCGCGTCGACCGCGAGTGGCTTCTCTACGAGCATCGCCTTCCCTGCCGCTGCGGCAGCCTCTGCCGCAGCTCGGTGTAGATGATCTGGAAGCGCAATGATCACCGCGTCAAGATCTGGGTGCGCAAGAAGCTCGTCTGCAGTCGCGTACGCTTTGGCGCCGTACGTAGCCGCAACCTTAGCGGCAACGTCGCTGCGAAGATCTGCAACGGCAACGAGTGCCGCTTGCGGCAGCGTCGCAATGCTCGCGCAGTGCGCACCACCGATCTCCCCCAGACCGATCACTCCGACTCGAAGTCGCTCCATGCTGCTGCTCCTCCCTACCTGCTACGGCGTCCCAATGTTTCTTTCAGCGCTCCATGTGACGCGCATCATCAATCCGCACAACTTGCCACGAACCTCCGACAAGCGCGAGTTCTGTCACTGACGTGTTTCTCAGCGAGACGCCGATCGCGCGTTCAATGGTGTACTCATCAGTCATGCTCAGCATCATACGGATAAAGTCGCCGTGCGTGACGAGCATGGTGCGCACACGTCTTGGCGCGTTCGCCGGATCGCGCAGCGCTTCCTGAATCGAACCAACGAGTGCTGACGCGCGCGTGCGCACCTCTAACAAGCTCTCTCCACCACTCGGTGCGTACTCCCAGTACGGCACCCCAGCCTCGGCGACTGCCTGATGCAGTTCCGACGCCGGACGTCCGTCCAGTTCGCCAACATGCCACTCGCGCGCTGCTGGTGTAGGTTCCGGTGCCAAGGCGAGCGAACGTGAAATGATGTCGGCCGTCTCCGCGGCACGGCGAAGATCGCTTGCGAGCAGCGAGGTCGGTCGCTCATCTGCGCTGAGGCTCGCGAGGTGCGCGGCCAGCTGCTCCGCCGCTCGCCTTCCCGCTGGCGTCAGCGCGCCGTGGCTCTGTCCTTGAAGGAGTCCTGCAACGTTCGCCTCACTCTCTCCGTGTCGGACGAGAAGGAGGCGCGCCTCAGCGGCCACGGAGTGCGAGTTCGGTCTCTTCCCAGAGCGCCGCGATGACCGCGTCCACGACACCGTCACGTGCTCCGAACATCAACTTCTGGCCGATCGCGTTGAGGGGGAAGGCGTACAGTTCGCAGTTCACCTTCCCTGATGCTGCGGTGATCTGCACCTCAACCCAGCTGCGATCGCCGAGGATCTTTCCCCGCATCTTCTTGTCGAACTGCGCCTCCACCCGGCCGCCCTTCGTATCGAGAAGCTTGATCTGCGCGCCGAGCGTCTTCGCACCTGCGGCGATCGCCTCCGCCACGTCGGCAACGCTCCCCTTGAACGCGTGCTGCGCGTACTGGTCGAATGGTCCTTCGAGATCGCCGCCAGGTCGTGCCACCTCAGCTACCGCCCCTTTTCGTCCTGTGCCGCTTCACCGTAGTTGCGCACGCTCCCACCGAAGTTGACCCAGATGTATCCGATCAGTACGCCGAGGATCGTAGTGAAGAGAACGAGCACCACAGGCCCCGCAGCGTTGAGCACGTAGTGCCGGCCTTCGAGGGAGAGGAGGGCGAAAAAGTAGAGTGCGAACGAACGGAGCGTCTCGCGTCCGAGATTGGCCCGCGTTACTGTCTTTCGCGCAAGTCGAAGCGCGACGGTGACCAGCGTCGCCACCACAATCAACCCAAAGACGAATCCAAGATCTGGTTCGCGACTCGGACGGAAGAAGATGCCCATATAGAGGCCGATCGCCCCGCCAACGACAACGCCGCGTTGCGTTGAATAGATTGGATTGCGTGACGTTTCGCGTCGCTTGTTCATCGTGACACCCCCATTGCACTGAAGAGTGCATGCTCCGCTTCAAGGTTCCAGATCTTTGATGCTCCCATGGCCGCTCCAACTGCGGGGTAACGTACGAGGAGTTCGTCGACTGACTGCAGAGGGAGTCCAACGAGTTGCGGGAAGATCGCGATCTTCCCTGGGAAGCGACCCTCCTTGAGCGCAACGAGGCCCTCTGCTGCCGTCTCGATTCCACCAACCGCCGCAACGGATCGCCCTGGCGAGAGCTGTCCCTGCCGCGCGCGATTCACGATGCCAATCTGATCATCAAGGCTCGAGCCTGACGTCCCCGTGTACTGCCGAGCCGATGTGGCAACTGGCGCAATGTCGACGCGCGTCATGGTGCCGATCTTGGCGCCGGCAAAGATCACCAGCATGCCATCAGGGCGCATCAGTGTTGCGGCGTCCTCAATGACGGTTGGCGCCGCCACACAGACCACCACATCGTCAGCGCCGTCCGCGCAACCGAGCGCCGCGAGTGCACTGCGAACCGGCGCGGAGTGATCTGACTCAACGACAACCAGGGTCTTGCCGTGCGTTGCAGCGAGTGGCGCGAAGCGTTCTCGAAGCACCTCCAAGCGCTCGCGACTTACATCGACACCAACGACGTGGCGCGGGCCGCCGTGCATTTCGATCGCGCGCTGCACGTGCATCTGCCCCATGGGGCCACCCGCGCCGATCACAACCGCGCTGCCGCCGGTTCGGAGCTCTGCGCGATTTCGTGCCTCGCCGTATGCCTCTCCAAGGTCAAGACGCTCGGTTCCAAGGATCGCAATGTAGTCATAGTGGACACGGCCCGCATCGATTGCGACGTTCAGCGCGCCATCAACGCGGCCAACAAGATTGAAGGTGCCGCGGAAGGCGACCGCGCCAAGCAGCGCAGCCAACCGCTGGGGATCACGCTCACCGATGCTGATCACGTCATCAAATCCGCCGCCTCGCTCGCTCACAAACCCTGGGAGCGCTTCGGTCTCGATCGCAGGGAGCCGCGTGATCACGCAGTCAGGACGCGCTCGTTGCGTCACCTGCGCCGCCAACGAATCGGAGGCACCGACGATGACGATCTCGCGCGGCGACGCGGCGCCGTGCGTCCATGACACATCGCCAGTGAACCCTGCAGCGACAGCGATCAGCGCGCGACCACCATCAAGTGGATCCAATCGGCGCCGCTGCGTGTACGCCGCATCAACGCATGCCCACGGCTCCGTCAGTGCCGCGGCGGCGGCGCTGAAGTCGTCGTCGATCGGAATCAAGTAGGTGCCTTCGGCGCTTTCGATCATCTCGGGGCCCATGAGGTGGTACTGCGTCAGCGCACCCGAAATGACATATCCATACGCGGTGCTCTTCCCTTTGACGTACACGTCTGGCTGCACGGCGTAGCGGCTTCCAACTGCGTAGCGCCCTGCAAGGTTGCTGCCCGCGGCGATCACGGTGACCGAGGCCTCGTGCCCGAGTCGCGTGGGGTTTGAGCGCAAGTCTCGACCGAGCAGTTTCGGATGCTGATCTCCGGCGGCAAGCACCTTGAGGTCGCTGAAGCAGAGTGAGACGCAGTCGACGCGCACCAGGAGTTCGTTCGGGCCTGGGGCCGCCACCGCGAGCTCCTCCGGGCGACCCTCCTTGCCGAGGTTCTCAAAGCCAGACCCGTATAGGTTCCAGCCGAGCGACGCTGTTGGAAGTTCGTGGCTGCTCATGCTCCCCCCATCTTCTCGCACCGCGCGCCGTGCCGCTTCATGCGGCCTCCCGAGGATCGAGGATGCGCACCACCTCTTCCGGATCGTCCGTCTTGAGCAGCGTCGCGAGGGCGACTTCGTCGTCGAGGACCTCCGCGAGCGCAGAGAGCACGTTGAGGTGCTCTTCAGCAGTCGCCGCGATGCCGCAGACGATGCGTACTTGATCGCCCGCGTCGTTCCAGACCACTGGCTGCTGGAGTCGGACCACGGAGACTCCCGCCGCGCGCACGGTCGCCATGTCTGGCTCAAGTCCATGCGGGATCGCGATGCCCTTGCCGACAAAGGTGCTCATGATCTCCTCACGAGCGAGCATCCCGTCGACGTACGAGGCTGGCACACACCCATCTGCCACAAGGAGCTCTCCTGCGCCACGAATCGCTGCGCTGCGGTCTGCCGCTTGGTGATCAAGTGCAACGCGCGAAGTGAGGATGATTCCAGGCATGCTGCCCCTTCCGCGGATCGCGCTCGACTAGCTGGACGAGATGGTCTTGCCCGCGGCAATGTCTGCAACGAGCTTTGCCAGCACCGGGTCGTTCAAGAAGTACTTGAACGTCACAATGACCGCCGACTTCGCGCGCTTCTTTACCGACGCCTCAAACGCTTCGTGGCAGACAATGAACGTTGCATCTTCGTCGACGCGGCTCGCGGCAGAGTGATACACCTCAATACCGTCGACCTTGAGCTTTCGGAGCTCTTTCTTGATCCAGTTCACCGTCATGAGGCTTGATCCAATTCCCGCCTCGCAGACAACGACGATCTCTTCGATCGACTTTGCCTTTATGGACTTTGCCATCACATCACCTCACTCAGCTTCTCTCTTGAACACTTAACCAAGAATAAGTGAGCGGCGGAGCCTGGGGCCACTCGGCTCCGGACTCCGCCGCTCGTTAGCTACGAAACGTGCGTCGCTTAGGCGAGACCCGGGATCCCCGACTTCCCTGCCTTTGCGAGTGCCTTCGGCTGCTTCACCGGAATCGCACGAAGGATCGCCGATCCTACGAGGAACGAGGCGATTGCTCCCAGTGCCACTCCGCCAAGTACCTGCACGTGCCACCCCTGAGGGATCACGGCGAGGTAGGCGAAGATCGATCCTGGCGAAGGTGTTGCCACAAGGCCAGCGTCCGTCACCATGAACCAGGTGTCGGCCGTCATACCGCCCGCAAGGAGCGCGCCCAACATGATTGGGTGCGCAAGAACGTACGGGAAGTAGATCTCATGGATTCCACCGAAGAAGTGGATGATGATTGATCCTGGCGCGGAATCCTTCATGAACCCCTTGCCAACGAACCAATATGCGAGCAACAGGCCGAGGCCTGGGCCCGGATTGGTCTCGAGCAGGAAGTGAATCGCGCGTCCGCTCTCAGCAGCAGCTGCCGCTCCAAGCGGTGCGAGCACTCCCAAGTTCAGCGCGTTGTTCAAGAAGAGCACCTTCGCTGGCTCAACGATGAGCGCTGCGAGTGGGAGAAGTCCCGCGTCAACGAGACCGCTCACCGCAGAACCGAATGCATTGCTGACCGCTTCCACGGCCGGCCCGATCGCGGTCTGCGCGACCAACGTGATGATGAGTCCCAAGATTCCGAGTGCAAAGTTGTTGACGAGCAACTCGAATCCGACTGGAACTCGAGGAGCAAGAACGTCATCCAACTTCTTGAGCAGCCATGCGGCCGTTGGCCCCATGATCATGCCGCCCAAGAACTGTGGAATTGACGATCCAACAACCACACCCATCGTGGCAACGGCGCCGATCACGCCTCCGCGGTGTCCGTAGATGACGGATCCACCCGTGTAGCCGATCAAGATCGGAAGCAGGTTGACAATGATTGGACCGACCAACTTGGAGTAGGTCTCATTTGGCAACCAGCCCGTTGGAATGAATAGGGCCGTGATGAGCCCCCAGGCGATAAACGCCCCGATGTTCGGCACGACCATGGAGGCAAGGAAGCCTCCATAGCTCTGTACCCTCTCTCGTAGTGCCATGCTGCAACTACCTCCCTGTCATATGACTGAACCCTGGCTGCCACATAGCAGCTCTCCAGTCGAGGTGAGGGTAGACCGAAAAAAGGAGAATTCAAGCACCAATCTCATTTTTACGGAGGGGGCTCCACTCGGCCTCCCAGGTGCTCGATTCATGCTCAAAACAAGGGCTCGCGAGACGAGGTGGCGGGGGAACCCGCCCCAACTACCAGAGGTCCGTGCGGTCGCTCTTCTGCGGGGTGCTCTTCCGGTTGAGGGCGTGATCCTCATGCTCCGCCGCCTCCTTGCGGGCCGCCTCAATGGCGGACTGCAGCGCGCTCGCGCCACCCACAAGACCGTGCGGCGCTTCGTGCAGATGGTCTGGGAGCCCGCTCTTTTCAGACTCTGCGCGGGGGCGCGTCTCACCGAGGAAGGGCATCCCGAGCCGTTCTACCGCATCAAGTGAGGCGCGCATCACGGCACCCTTTGCGCTCACCACGCTGCGAATCTCTTGCGCCTCTTCGTCGGCGCTGATCTCGCGACCGCGCAGCGGTTGTGCGATGCGACCCACCTCGAGCCAGGCCAGGTGGTACCGATCCATGGAGC
>JACCEB011152818.1_pt1 | contig 16717 bp, 10 predicted proteins | sample 7454761 | NCBI WGS metagenome assembly JACCEB01 (sample SAMN15323454, study PRJNA562643) | freshwater metagenome | isolation source: river surface water | place: USA:Blue River Watershed | collected 2017-08-18 | reverse complement strand
ACGAAGGCTGTCCCCGCAGATACCACGAAGTTAAGATACTAAAAAAGTTCAAATCTAAAGACACTGAAGCGACCATGTACGGCACTGCCGTACACAAAGCATTTGAAGAATACATCCGTGATAAGACACCACTTCCTGCGAATTTTGCGCACTACAAGCCTTTCGTGGAACCCCTTGCCAACTTCCAAGGCGACGTCCGCTGTGAAGAAAAACTCGGCATCCGTAAAGACTTCACCCCCTGCGGGTTCTTTGATAAAGACGTATGGTTCCGAGGCATCCCAGACTACCTAGCAATCAACCACGAGAAGGGTATTGCAAGGGTAGCCGACTACAAGACTGGCAAGTCAAGTCGCTACGCAGATAGCGCTCAGTTAGAACTAATGGCAGCTATGGTGATGATCCACCACCCCAAGGTAAATACCGTCAAGGGGGCGCTGTTGTTCGTTGTGGTTGGCGACGTCATCAAGTCTGAGTACACTCGGAGTCAGTTGCCTGAAATCCTGTCTAAATGGGCTGGCAGGGCTAGTGCAATCGAAGCAGCCGTGGTGCATGGGGTATGGAACCCCAAGAGTTCTGCGCTGTGCAAGTTCTGCCCAGTTACTACTTGTGAGAATCACAATGGCCACTAAACGAAACTATAAGCAAGAATACGAACGGTATCAGGGCACGCCTAAACAGCTTGCTGCCCAATCCGAAAGACACAAAGCACGACGTGCTTACGAGAAAGCGCATGGCGATTTGCCCCCCGACGTAGACGTAGACCACAAGAAGGCTATGTCCAAGGGTGGTAAGTCCTCACTAAGCAACCTCCGTGCCTCACCGCAGTCAGAAAACACTAGCTTCTCCCGCACAAAAACAGGTGCAATGAAGTCACAAATTTCTAAGCGCGAGCGTAAAAAATAATGTAAGATGATTCCACTCGGTGAGCAGTTGCTGGGTTGTTTCATTGGTTCCTTTCTCCTTGTTAGGGTTTGCCGAGTAGCAGTGCTACTCGGCTATTTTTGTCACTTCTATTCAAAACTATCATGCAAATTGTCGACAACAAGGCGTTGCTGTTTAATACACGCAAGGCACAACAGATCACATCGCTCATACCAAAGAGCAGAGTTTTAGAGAGCAACGGCGACGTTGACCAAGTCTTAGTCCACTGGGATTTTGACGAAGTGCAACTGCTACGCAATCTAGGTATCCGTGAGGTGCCTAGTCCCATTTTGGGACGTTACAAGTGGCCCGGCATGTTCACGCCGTTCGACCACCAACGTACCACTGCAGAATTTCTTACACTCCATCCACGTTGCTTTGTGTTTAACGAAGCAGGCACAGGCAAGACAAGTGCGGCGGCATGGGCGGCTGATTACCTGATGCAACAAGGGCGCGTAAAGCGTGTGTTGGTTGTGTGCCCAGTGTCCATCATGGACACCGCATGGCGCTCTGATTTATTCAAGACAGTCATGCACCGCACAGTTGCAATTGCGCAAGGCTCACGCACACAAAGACAGAAGGTTATCGCAGGTGACTACGAGTTTGTCATCATCAACTTCGATGGTGTGAAGGTAGTTAACAAAGAATTGGAAGCCGGTGGGTTTGATCTCATCATTGTGGACGAGGCTAACGCAGTTAAGAGCGTGACAACTGATCGTTGGAAATGCCTTGCCACTTTGATTAAACCTACGACACGCTTGTGGATGATGACAGGTACGCCTGCGTCGCAGTCACCGCTTGATGCGTACGGCTTGGCTAAGCTTGTGGCACCCGAGAAGGTGCCTAGATTCTTCGGTGCGTTCCGTGACAAGGTGATGCTCAAGCTCACGCAGTACAAGTGGGTACCAAAGCAAGACGCACAACAGACAGCTCACCAAGTGTTGCAGCCTGCGATCAGATACACCAAAGCAGAATGCTTGGACTTGCCAGACTTGTTGTATTCAACACGTGAGGTACCGCTGACGCCACAGCAGGCCAAGTACTATGATGCTCTTCGCAAGCAAATGATGACCATCGCTGCAGGTTCAGAAATTACGGCGGTAAACGCAGCAGCTATGTTGAATAAGCTTTTGCAAGTTGCGCAAGGCGCGGTGTATACGGACGATGGTGGTGTCGTTGAGTTTGACGTAACCAACCGCATGAGTGAGTTGCTGAATGTGATCGAGCAAACTGACCATAAGATATTGGTGTTTATCCCATACAGGCACACACTTGAGATGGTTGAGAATGCTCTGCTCAAAGAAGGTTACACAGTGCAGACAATTCATGGCGGCGTTGCTTCTACACGACGCGCAGACATCATCAAACAATTCCAAACAGAAGACGACCCACGCATTCTGTTGTTGGTGCCGCAGGCTACTGCGCACGGCATTACATTGACTCGTGCAAGTCAAGTTGTGTGGTGGGGTCCAGTAAGCTCCACAGAGATATATTTGCAAGCTAACTCACGCGCACACCGCGCAGGGCAGACCAACAAGGTTACAGTCACGCACTTGCAAGGCAGTCCAGTCGAGCGCCGTATGTATACGATGCTGCAAAACAAAATCGACCTGCATCAAAGTTTGGTTGATTTATACAAACAAGAGCTTGACACAGAAATTTGACAGTGTATAATTTCTAAAAAACGGGGGGAAAGCCGCGCAAAGTTGTAAAAGACTTGCGGACGGGCGGTTAGTACCTCCACCAATTTGTTCAACGTAAGTAAAGGAAATCACATGAGTGCAGAAACAGACGTAGCTTTGATGGTCGAGCTAGAAGAAAAAATTGACCAACGCATCCAAGACGCAATGTACAAAGCTATTAACGGCTATGCAACTGCGTCACCGGTATCCACCGCCATGATGCAGTCAGCGATTGCTATTTCGGTCAAAGCCAGCATACTTAATGACACCGTGTTCCTTACGGATTTGACCAAACGCATCGGTCAAAGAATGCAGAACGCGTATTAAGGAGCCGACATGGATGCAAGCCAATTAGTCAACGTGTACATCAAAATACGTGACGCCAAAGAAATAAAAAAGAAGCAGATGGAAGCTGAGATCAAAGACCTTGATGACCAGCTTGAGGCAGTTGAGCAAGAGCTGCTTGAAATCTGCAAGACTACCGGACAAGATGGTGGCAAGACACAATACGGTTCGTTCACACGTGCCGTCAAAACACGCTACTGGACCAGTGACTGGGACAGTATGTACAAATTCATCCGTGAGCATGATGCCCCTGACCTTCTCGAACGTCGGATTGCGCAAGGTAACTTTGCACAGTTCGTCAAAGAGAACCCAGACAAAATGCCTGCAGGTGTGAATATCGAGGCCAAGTACTCGATCACGGTTCGCCGTTCATCTAAGTAACTTCCAACAAAGGAAATCAAAATGAGTAACATGACACTTTTCAAATCCGGTTCCGTTATCCCTGACTACCTGCGCGAAGCCGCAGACGCCACTACCAAAGACATTGCAGGTAGCTCTGGCGGTAAACAAATCTCAATCAAAGGCGGCGTGTGGCGCATGGTCGTAGGCGGCGAAGAAGTTGCCAAGAACGAAGACCGTGCCATGAACTTCGTGGTGATTGCATCAGGTAAGGGCGTAACGCGTACGTTCTACGCAGACAAATACGAAGAAGGCAAAGACATCAAACCTTCCTGCTGGTCTGCTGAGGGCGTTGTACCGAACGAAGAAGTCAAGAACCCTCAAGCTAAGACATGCGCTACCTGCCCTCAGAACATCGAAGGCTCAGGTGATGGTAAGGCTCGTGCCTGCCGTTACAGCAAGCGCTTGGCTGTAGCTTTGGAAAATGATATTGGTGGCAACATCTATCGTCTGTCAGTCCCTGCCAAGTCATACTTCGGTCGTGCTGAAGGTGAGAAGATGCCGTTGCAAGCCTTCGGTAAGTTCTTGTCTGGTCACGGCATTCCAATTACCGGTATCGTGACAGAGGCTCGTTTCGATACAGCCGAAGCCGTGCCAGTGTTGAAGTTCCGTGCAGTGCGCCCCTTGACTAAAGAAGAGTGGGAATTGGCCAAGACACAGAGCCAGACTGAAGACGCTAAGCAAGCCATTGAGTTGAAGATGGTTCCATCTAAAGCCGAGGGCGTGCCTGCATTGCCACAAGCGTTTAAAGAAGAACCAGTCGCAGCTAAAGCGGAAGCAGAAGAAGTGGCTGAACCTGTGAAGCGTGCGCCTGCCAAGGCTAAAGCTGAAGCACCTGCTGCGGCAAAGAACGTATCTGACATCTTGAGTGACTGGGCCACTGACGAAGATGCGTAATAGATTGCGGGGGCACGACACCCTTTTCATTCAGAAGGTTGAAGACGCAGACCAGAAGCCGATTGTTATGCAGTTGGCGGATGTCTGTATCAACAAAGGTACACCAATTACCGAGATAGCGCAGATGTTTGGCGTGACTCGTGCGAGTGTGTACAACTGGCTGACTGGTAAAACGGTGCCGCGCGCTCGCCATCAGGCAGAAATGCCTAAAGTTATTGCACGTCTAATCAAACGTAAGTAAACCTCGTGGGGTAACAGGTAGCACTGTTGCCCCTATTTTTTCCCCCTCAACCCAGTGAGGTTCTGTGACTGACTTTCTCAACTCCGTATTACCAACGCAGGGCGTATATTGCACTGTGGGTATTCGGGCAGGTGCCGTCAAGCAATCGTTTCAGCAGACGATTGAAGACGTGGAGGCGGTTGGCTCTGGTATGGATTCACAAGGCGTTGATGCGTACTTCGCACTCGCCACGTTCAATGATGACTCAGGTCGCAAGGTTGATAACGCAGCCTTCTTGCGGTCATTCTTTCTTGACTTAGATTGCGGGACAGGCAAGCCCTACGCTGACCAAGCCGCCGCTGCCCAAGCCCTTTCCATATTCATTGCTGAAACTAAACTCCCAAGCCCAACGCTTGTTAACTCAGGTGGTGGACTCCATGTCTACTGGCCCTTGACCGAAGACGTAGCTGCATCCGAGTGGGTGCGCCACGCGAAATCCCTGAAGCGCTTGTGCGCTCAGAAGAAACTATTTGCTGACCCTGCGGTAACTGCCGATGCCGCACGTATCTTGCGTATTCCCGGCACACATAACTTTAAGAACGAAACCTCAAGACCTGTACAGATTATTGCGGTGGGTACGCCTGTATCCCTTGCTGAGTTCATTGAGATGCTACCCGCACCTGCGATGGACTTGAGCGCAGCCAAGCAGTTTGGCATGGACGATACGTCCAAAGACATTGGTGGCGGTGACTACCCCAAGTGTTCGTTCAAGCGTATTGCTATCCGTAGCATTAACGGTAACGGTTGCGCTCAGATGAAGCACGCTATCGAGCAAGCTGTGACCTTGGAAGAACCGTTGTGGAGAGCTGCACTGTCTATTGCTGTGCGCTGTGAAGACGGCCCGACGGCAATTCATACGCTGTCCAAGCGACACCCTGCATACTCCGCAGGTGCGACCGAAGCCAAGGCAGCCGAAACCAAAGGCCCATACACATGCGAGTGGTATCGGGACAACAACCCATCGTTGTGCGAGGGTTGCGAACAGAAGATTTCTACACCAATCCTGTTGGGTAAGTTTGTCGAGGCAGCGCCGGTTGAGGACGACCAGTACATCATTGAAACGCCCGAGGACGAGTCAGCACCCGCGCTCACTACATCAATCCCTGCATACCCGTTTCCATACTTCCGTGGTGCGGCAGGTGGCGTGTACAAGAAAGAACGTACGCCCGATGGTGAGGAGAAGGACATTGAAATCTATCCATACGACCTTTACCTAACAGAGAGGTTCTTTGACTCAGATCAGCACGGCAACGGTGAGGGCGAGATGGTGGGACTGAACTTGCACATGAAGCAAGACGGTATCCGCAGGTTCTACGCGCCGGTGACTACGCTGTTCACCAAAGACAAAATGCGCGACTTACTGATTAAAAACGGTGTGGTCGCTTACGGAAAACACTTGGATGCAATCATGGCTTATTTTGCTTCGACACTACGCAAACTGCAGTCGCAGTACGCTGCGAACAAAACGCGCAGCCAAATGGGGTGGACACCTGACGGCCTTGGCTTTGTCGTGGGTGAACTGGAATACACGGCAGCAGGCACCAAGCTTGCGCCCCCATCAAGCGGCACACGAGAACTGGCTGAACAGTTCAAACCAACAGGGTCACTGGAGGAGTGGAGCAAGATAGCTAACTTCTACAACCGTCCCGGCCTTGAGCCGCATGCTCTGGCTTTGTTCTTTGGTTTTGGTTCACCCCTGCTGAAGTTCATTGGCCCTAAGCAAAACGTGAAAGGTGCATTGGTTCATTTGAAACACAATGGCTCAGGCTCTGGCAAGTCAACGGCACAGATGGTGGTCAACTCTATCTTCGGAAACCCAGACACACTGTTGCTGAAACAGGACGACACTTATGCGTCTAAGATGCACTTGCTTGGCATGATGAACAGCATTGCGTTTACTGTGGATGAGATCACCAACGAGAAGCCAGAGGTCTTGTCAGACTACGCCTATGGGTTCACCTCAGGGCGAGGCAAGCACCGTATGGAATCGCAGAGTAATAAACTGCGTGTCAACAATACAACGTGGTGCAACATCACAATCTCATCAGGTAACGCATCGGTTGTGGATGCCTTGCAGAACCTCAAGAGTACGGCAGATGGTGAGCTTCGTCGGGTGCTTGAGATCGCTTTTCGTAAATACACAGGCTCAACCAAGGCTGAGATCGACGAAGTGTTTGGTAAGCTGAACTCTAATTACGGCGTAGCAGGTCCTGTGTACATGCAGTACATCATTGACAACCACGACCACGTTATGAACTTGCTTGCCAAGATGCAAGCCAAGGTGGACAAGGCACTGGGCCTAGACCAGACAGACCGTTTCTATTCTTGCATATTGACATGCGCGTTTGTGGGTGCGTTGATTGCAGAGAAGCTGGGCTTGATCGCTATTGAGATTCCACGCATTTATCAGTACGCACTCGGGGTAGTATCCGAATCTGTTGCGTCAAACACAGCTAGTGTTGGCAACCCAATGACGATTGCACAGGAAACACTTGGCGCTTTCATCAACGAGAACGTCAACAACGCCATGGTCGCAGCATACACACCCAAGGGTGGACTGCCCGAGCGCCCTGCGCTGACTCCAAAGGGTAAGCTGGTGATGCGTTACGACCCTGACACGAAGACCCTTGCAATCCCTGTGGCTGAACTGCGCAAGTACTTCACAAGCAGGCAGGTGGACGTTCGGGATAGCTTGGCTCGTTTGACAACGGCGGGGTATATCAAGCACGGTGGCAAGTCACACCCAACACGTATTGGTGCGGGAGCCGTTGGTGGTTTGAGCGGCATTGCAGTGCGCTGCTACATCTTTGATGGAGACGTAATTGGCATCGACGAAACGGCGTTCGCGCAAGCGGAAGACCCCTCCATCACCTAAACCGAAGCCGAAGCTATCGGACAACCTGAGAGTACTCACCCTGTTCGGGGTTGAGTATTATCTCCACTGGGAGAAGCTGACCCTTGGGGCGTCGTTCTTTCTGCCGACTACTGCAACACCTGTGCAGGTGCGAGACGCACTCCTACCGGCCACTAGGTTTCTTAAAATCAAAATAGAAGTACGCTCCCGCTGTGAGTACGGGAGGTACGGTGCGCGAGTCTGGCGGGTTTACTGAACTTTGCGTAACTCAGCCTTAGCTTCACGAACCCACTGGACAAACTCCAGTTCCATTTTCTTGACTTCCTTGAGGTCGGCTTCGCGGTCCTCTTTACTCATATCGTTATCACCTTCTGGGCTGTTCAGATACTTGCGGTAGGCACGAGTGCGTTCCAGTTGCTCAAGCGTGGAGTTGATTGCAGACTCCATCATGAGTTCGGTGGCGTGTTCCTCAGCGTACTTCTCAGCGCGATCTAAGTCAGTCTTCATCAACTCACGCAGTGTGTTGTTTGCCTTGCCGACTTTCTCACGCTCCTCGTAGAACTCAGTCATGCGACGTGTGCCAACTGGGTCGTACAGGTAGTTGCTGAGCAGTGCGTATTTATGCAGTGGGCGATCGACTCGCGTTGGGTTGAGCAAGCTGTCTGTCACCATTGTCAGCATGGCAGCAGATGAGCCGAAGTAGCCGCGCAGTGCGTTGTCAATCATGATGGGGGAAACTTCCACACCAATCTCATCACGGCTAAATACTGCAATGGTTTTGGCAAGCTCTGATGTCTGCTCAGATACCCGCATGCTTGGGTCCATCGCCTTGTGGTGATAGCCTTCCAGATCGCGTCCAGTCAGGAACGACTTGTTTGCCCATGCTTCCATGACTGGCTTGATAGCTTGCGGTACCGGTATTGCACGGCCAACGTATTGCTCAAACATGTAATGCAGTGTGGTACGTGTAGCTTCCCATGCCGTCTGCTCTTCCGGTGTACCTTGGCGCTTCATGTATTCCACAACACGCTCGGGGATGACTTTGAAGATAGCGCCCAGTTCGCCCGGCACAGGCAGCTTGTAGCCACCGGGGAAAATCCAGTTGCTGTCCCGCGTACGCAAGTCCATCTCTTTGTAGTCTTCGTCCTCGTCGTCCTTACCAAGCGCATACAGGGAACTCAGCATGAACACTGTACCTGCACGGCTCCAGAACATCTGACGCGCTTGCGCACGATCAACTGACGCGCTTGAATCTTTGCCGGATGCTGCGCGATACAGAACGTCCATACCTTGGATGTAGGCGTTAAAGAACGGGATGACCGTTACCATGTCGGTAACAAATTGGTTTGCACCACGACGGCGGAAGTTAATAAATTCACGAGCACGAGTCTGCGCCAATAGCGCATCGCCGCTTTCCTTCATGGTCTGGTCGTAGATAGCTTTACGAACCGCCAAGTCAGATGCACGAGTGATACCGTCTAGTCTGTGAATCAAAGCCCCCAGCTTAGATGAGCCCAGCACAGTACGTTCTCTGTAGCCCAAGTCTTTTAGCAGCGAGTCAGCAGGCTTACCGGCTTCGAAGTCGTATTCACCAGTCAGGCCAAGGCGACCGAAGTCTTTGACAATCGGATGCTGAATGCCACGCAACTCTGCAAATGCCAACTTGGGGAAGTTAGTCAACGACATCCAAATCAAAGCGGCAGGGTTCTTCACACCTGAGGTCAACATGGCACGCTGCACGTCGTCTGTTACCTGCTTCAACGCGAACGGTGGCAGGATAGTAACGGTTTTACGTAGCACGTTGGAGAACGCGCCCATGGCACGAATCCATCCCGCTTTAGGTGGGTTCAAGTCTTTGAACGCCATGACGTCGTACTTGCTTGGCACAGACCAATACATCATCTCGCCATCGACATACGCGCCCACTACGTTTGCTTTGCCTTGGTTGCTACGGCCCAAGTACTTGGCATAGCCAATGTCCTCAAGGCTACGCAGGGTCAGCAAGTTAGCATCAGATTTAAGTGTCTGGCCTACCATCCAACCGAGTGTGTTTAGGTAGTTATCGAACACATTGCCCACCGGACGATTGAGCGAACCAACCAACTCTGGCAGTTTGCCAAGCTGTGCCAGACCCTTACCGCTGATCTTCTTGGCTTTGTTGAAGTTAGCTGCGACGCCCTCAATGGTTTCCCGATCGAACGGCACGTAGCCTACGACATCACGCCATAACTTACCTTCTTCAGCAGACAGGCGGCCCACCTTGACCATGTTGTCAACCATCTCTTTACGAGCGTCATCCATGAGCTTGGACATTTCCTGCAGATCAGGGTCAGCGTTGTATGCTCGCACCAACTGGTCAATCTCGTTGTCCTTCAAGTGAATCAGGAACGTTGTGCCTTCTTCCTTGTTAGACCTGCGCATCTCATTCAAACGCACACCTTCCAATACACGACTGGCAATCTGCGTGGCGCGCGCACGGCTGTAGCCGTTCTTCTCTCCGTATTTGTCGATCAACGCATAGACTTCTGCGGGTGGGCGTACGCTCTTGCCTGTGTATGGGTCTACCTCTCCAGACCTCCACAAGCCGGTTGTTTTGTCTTTATACAACGTACCTGTTTGGAAGTACTCAAGCAGCATCTTGGTGTAGTCTTGCGCTTGGCGGTACAGACCCATGGGGTTTAGCTTGCCCATCTTGTCACGCACCGCGCCGTCAAACCGTTCACTTAGACGCTTCTCAATAGTGGCAGCAACGTCCGCTGTCTGCGTACGGAACTTAGTCACATAGCCGATGTCTGGGTCAGATTTAACTCCCACCATTAGGTTTTTGAGGCCAGACCTATCAGGCCCGTTCAGTGGGCCCATGGAGTCAATCAGTTGCTCGTCACTAAAGGTTACGGCGTATTGAACCTTGGGGCTCTCGTCATTTAGAGCGCTTGTGTTGGGGGACACTGATGGCGCACCACCCGGAGTCATAAGTTGAATCCAAGCGTCGGCACTGCCGGGACCCATGTTTCCCATGAACTCTGCAACGGCTCTTGCGGGTGGGAATTTACGTCCTGTAGTTAACGCAACCAAGTCGCGCATCATCTGCGCTACTTTAGAGAAGAATTTTTCTGTAATGGTCAGTGGCGTATCGGTAGTGGTAGCCCAGCGTGATACGTTGTCTGCAAACCATTCAGAGAACCCGAGCCAGTACTGCTGCTGCTTAATGCTTAGCTTGTCTGATGTTATGTCAGGAATACCTTCCCGTTCCATGAGCTCTGTATTGCGGCGATTGCGTAGGGTAGGAACTACGTCCGCCATCTTTTTGCCTTTATTGGCCGCAAGCCATGTGTCGTACTCATCTAATACGGCTTGCTTTTCCCGTGGGGAGGCATTGTTAAACGCAATTTTCTGGATCATGTGCCCCAGTTCATGCGCAATAATTTCAATTGCTAAGTCGGTGTCCAACCCGTCTTTAAGGTAAATAAAGAAGTCGGTGTTGTTTGGGCCCATGCTTGTAGTGGCACCTTTAGTTGAATCCGCCTCAGCCAGCATTTCATAAGGCCGTGCGTACCGACCATGCAGGTGGTGTTTAGGTGGGAACCCTTCAACGTCCGCTTTGGTAAACAGAAACGTTCTGATGTTGCCTAACCCCAACTCTTTCATCAAGTCTCGCAGATACCCTCCGTAGAGCGGATTGACGTTATCGCCAACCACCACATTTGACTTGGCGTTGGTAAATGGGCCATCTGGATACTTGTTGGCTAGAGCTGCGTCGGCCTTTTGGTCATCTTGTTTTGCTTTTTGAAACTCAGCGATTTCTTGAGAATTAAACCGTCTTGTGGTTATGGGGTCCATATACGACACGTCAGCCGACACGTATGGAGATGTGCTACGTACTGCGCCGTAAGCAATCTTGCCGTCTGGGTCCATATACTTAACCAATGCGACATCGCCTTGGCTGTAGACAACCGTGCCCTTTTTCGTTTCAGCCGCTGTTTTGGCCCAGTCGGGATGCACAGATGCCGCAGGTTTAGACGGCGTAGCAGTGGCTTGTTTGGCGGCATCTGCTTTGGCTCGGGCTTCTTTTGCCTTACGCTCAGTCTCTTCCATCTGGCGCTTGAACTCTTCCGCTTCGCGCTTGCGTTCGGCCTCTTCTTCTACAGTTTCAGTAGCAACAGCAGGAGCCGGTGTTTGAGGCGCTTTGGGAGCGGCAGCTTTAGGAGCTGGCTTAGGAGCCGCCTTTGGTTTTGCAGTAGCCTTGGGAGCGGCAGGAGCACTAGGAGCAGCAGGAGTAGTTGCAGGCGCATTTTTTGTCTTAGCCTCTCGTTCAGCTTTGTCGAGCGCGTCCCACTCGGCTTTCTTCTGCGCAATCTCGGTGTCTATGGCGTCCCATCGTGCACGAGCTTTGGAGTTTACGGCTGGCATGCGGCCAGCTTTAGTTAACAGCGCTTGCTGTTCGTTTTGCAAAGCGCGAACTTCAGTCAGTACCTGATCAGATGTGCGTGTGGAAGTAGGCGTTGTTACTGCAGGGGGCTGAGTTCTTTGAGCCTTAGTTCTCTTGCCAGCAGGTTGTCCAGTAGGTGCCAGTCCGAGTCCGTCAGGTGTTGCAGGTGCTCCGGTGGTGGCGGGTACTCCGGTTCCGGGTTGTACCACGTCGGTTCCGGCAGGCTTACCAGATACTCCCACGCTTGGCTCACCTCCTCCGAGGTCAAGCTCTCCCTGAGGCTGATTCGTCGTGGTAGTGGTCGGGCCATTTTTCTTCTCCTCAAATGCTGCAGGTTGTGGCGCAATCAGCGCTTTCAATACCCCAGCTCGCGCGCCTTTACCTTCAATAAGTTTGGGGTCACGCTGGACCATGGCTTTGAGTTCTTCAACCGTCTTGCCAATTACGTTGTCTTGTATCCATTGTTTGGATGTGCGTAGCGGAAGCCCGACGGCATCAACATCAGCTTGTGTGATTGCGGCAGTAGTAGGCCCTGCCAAACCGGGGAAGCGTTGCGCGGCAGCGTCGTCAGCAGCCTTTTGCTCTGCCTCTTTAGCCAGACGTTCTTCCCTGATAGCTTTCTCTGCCTGACGTCTGCCAATATCAGATTCGTCGTATGACGCTAGTTGTTCGGTTAGTTCAGCAATACGAGCCTTGACCTCTGGGGATTGTGGGCCAGCTCTGAGTCTGTCGCGTTCTTTAAATAGGTCGGTGTAGTCACGCTCAAAGTCAAGCCCCAAGCCCATCTGACTTTCTGATTGTGGAGCTAACCGTTTGGCAATATCGTCAAGCTCAGCACGGACTTCTGGTGTTTGTTCTTGCGCACGTAGCTCGTCGCGTCGTGCAGTTAATTCTGCATAGGTTGCAGCTTCTGGTGCAGGGGCTTCTTTGGGTTCGACTACTTTCTTGCCCATCTCCTTGGGCGTAAACAGCGCGCCTTGGGTTTTTGGTGAGGCTTCTTCTGGTAGCTTAGCACCGGGTACAACTTCTTCTTCCGGCTCTGGTGTAGGAGGCACTTGTGCCGCAGCTTCGGCACGTCTTTGTTGCTCTACTTGACTACGAGCTTGCCCACGCTCTACTGCGCCAGATACAGTACCAATTGAGCCACCTACTAAGGTAGCCATGTATGCAGCTTCGCCATACGCTTTGATAGCCTCAGGAGATGTTAAGTCTTGGCCCGACTGGTAGCGGTCAATAATCTCTTGGCCAACCTCTACAGGAATCTCAGCCGTGCCACGCAACGCACCACGACCCGCAGATGCAGCCAGCGAACGCTCGGCGGCCTTGACCAACTCAGCTTGTGAACGGGCGGTAGCAAGCGCGGCATCATCAGCAACACCTAGAATACCTTTGATAACTCGTTTACCTAGCGTGAAGGCAGTTCCTGCGCCTTCCAATGCGGCCATACCAGCAGCTGCTGTGTAGGCTTTTGTGCGGTCGATGTTGACATCTTTGCCCTCTTCCATTTGCTCAGCGGCTTGGGACTCAACGGTCTGACCCATGAACTGCGGAAGCATTGTTCCAAAAGCGCCTGCTGCACCACCAACAAGACGTCCTCTGGTTCCAAACGGGGCACCGGCAGCGGCACCTGCTTTTGCGCCTGCATACGCAGTAGCCAAGTTACCAGCTTGACTGGCTAATCCACGAGTGACTTGAGATGGGAGTTCTTTGGCTGCGCCCAGCAGCCCTTCTTTTTCATAGGCTTTTTGCAGGGCTTCAAACGAAGCACCTTGGCCAGCTTCTTTGGCAATGGCTTCGCTACGGGCAACGCCAGCCTTAGCCGCTTCTTCGGGGGATACGATACTTTCTAAGCCAGTGCGCGTTGAGGATAAAACCTGTTTGCCACCACGGATTAGTTCACTACCAATTGTGGATTCTTTGGGCGCAATTGGCGCTGCGACAGGTGCCACGGGCGTGGCAGATTGAACCTGTTGAATGTACTGAGCGAGCCGCCTAGCCCCCTCTGTGTCTCCGGCAGCGTCAGCTTTGCGAAGTGCTTGGTAGAGGGCGTTTATATCGGCCATTGCTCAGTCCTTATTAGCTCCCGTACTTTTTCATGAGAGCTTGTATGTCGGGTGGGGTTCCGCCGGGGCTTGCTGCGCCGGGGGCTGCAGCCATTGTACCGCCACCTGCGGCGTTCATCAACCGATCGGTTTCGGCTTTAATCAGCTGCTGCATAAGCTCGGGGTTTTTGCCCACAGCCATTTGCAGTTTCATGTTGGCTTTAAGCGCTGCGGTTATGTTGTCCATCGCTTTATCAGCAATCATTGCTCGCTGATTTTGGGTCAAGTCCATGTTGTTGCGCGCCGCCGTAGCTGCCACTTGCGCCATAGCCGCTTTGAATGTCAGGTCTTGACCACGCTCTTGAGTTTTGCGCTGTGCTTCGGATGTAAATGCGGAACCCAAAGACTGCATCTTCTCACGGTCAAACTGAGAACCCAAGTCACGGTCTTTAGCGCGGCCTTCACTGATTTTGCCCGCCATACCAATCTTCTCAGCGCGTTGCGTATCTTCAACAGCACCCATAAGTTCGTTGATGCCCTTGGCGTGCGCCAAGTCAGCGGCGCGTTTCTTCTCCGCCATGCTTGTGTATGTTGGAGCCAAGCCAGATAGACCTTTGTACTGACCAGATTTGCCAAGCATTGCAATAAGCTCGTCCATGGGGGACATCTGCGTTGCCGCATATTGTTTGTTCAACGCGTCAATCCGCTCCAGCTTGGCTTTGCCAGCCTCTTCACCTAACCCAGTACCCGCACGGATGGCGTTTTGTTCATCAATCAGTGCTTGAACTGTGCGCTCTGAAGGCTTGCCCTCAAGAGACGTTCTGTACATAGCCTCCATGCTATCTGGAGCAGGAGCTGCGGGGGCCGCAGGTACATTAGTATTAACTTTTGTTGCGTTGGGGTTGACGTTTTGTGGAACGTTACCTTGTGGCTTAGGTCTAGCCGACGCTGGAATCAGGTTGGGAGATACGTTGATGCCGTTGCCAACAGGCACTCCTGTACGCTGACCTTCACGTCCCATATCTACCGCAGGTGCAGTGGCATTCAACCGCGCTGTTTCAGCCGCAGATTGGTTATTTTGCTGCTTTGCAGCACGGTATTTCTTAAGTGCTTCGCCCTCTTGGTCAATTAGCGCGGCAAGACCGGTACCTGCCGCAGCACCGCCAACTGTTCCCGCTACGGGAGCAAATATACTTCCGACAGCGCCACCTGCAACTGGCAATGCGGCTTTAGTACCCGTGCGGGCAAACTGCATGGCCTTATCTGCCATTGATACATTAGGATCGTCGTAAAAATCTCTAGCATCGCTGACGTCACTTAGACCTTGGTAAGCGGCTAGGCCCACATTGGCACCGGGTACCAGCTTAGTTTTGGCGATGTTCTTTGCAGCGTTGATTGCGCCCGCAGCTTTCTGACCTGCTTGATACGCTTTGGGAGATGCGTTACCTTGAACTGTTTGAGGGGTAGGCGCTGCTGCGCTTGGCTGAGACCCTTGCGCTGAGCGGAACATATCCTTGATGTTATCTTGGGCGTCAGCAGAAGACTTAACAAAGTCTGCGTAATCAATACCCATGCTCTGCAAGAACTTGATGAACTCAGGTCCCGCTTTAACTTGATTGCCCGAAGCAAACGCAACGATACCGCCACCAGCCATTTTGATATTGGAAGGCAGTTGATTAAGGCCAGCCATCATGGGGGATTTGGGCTGTGGTTGAGGTTGTGGAGTGCCAGTAGGTACAGGGCCAGCCATAGGGCGAGGCTGCATTAGTTGCTGCTGCATATTTCGTTGTTGAGCTTGCTGTAATCCTAGCAAACCAGCCTGTTGTTCTACTTGTTCCTTGACGCTGGGCTGCTCACCTTGTGCCGCACCTTGCAAGGCATTGGCCATTTCAGCGCGTTTAGTCTTAGCTTGCATCTCGCCTGTGGCTAACCATGGCGGAATCATGGAAGGGTTTAAACCGTCCGCATACTTCTTCAACTCCTGCAGGGGGAGCGACTGTGCGTACTCTTGTGCTTTAACTAAATTCATGATTTACCCTTGCTTTACTGGAACGCCCAAATTAGCCAATTTTTGATACAACGAGGCCAAGCCAGAAATATCAGACTGCAGTTTAGAAATCGTGTCTTGGTTTGTTGAGGTAGTGTCTGTGCCGATTGGCAGGTCTGTCAAAATTTTGCGCTGGAATTCCAAGTTAGTGTAAGGACGAGCCTGCTGTTCTTCAAACTGGCGCTTGTCGGCTGCAATACCTTCAGACTCAATGCCACGTTGCACTTCACCAGCTTTCATCAAATCGCTGAGGGACTTGAGTCCGTAGTCTGCGCTGTATTGGCGTGACGCTTCTGTAGCTCTTTGGGTATCCAAACCGCGATTCTGTTCAGCATTGAACTGGGCCATAGCCGCATCGTACGCTTTGTTGTAGCCTGCGCCTGTAATGCCTGCCAAGTTAGCGCCCAAAGAACGTTGTGTTTCAGCATCCATGATTGCGCCACGGGAGCCACCAAACGCCCCAGCTTGCGTCATCTTTGCAGCATTTTGCTGCTGTGTAATCTGTGACTGGCGACGGGCTTCGTCGATCTGTGGCTGCAAAGCTGCGGCCAAATACGGATTCATGTACTTACTTGCAGCACCTGTATCAAACGTACCGGAGGTAAACGTAGTGGGGTTAAAGCCGCCCTTGGTTGCCTCGCTAATACCTGCAAAACCCTGCTGCTGTAAGTCAGACGCACCTGCGGTCAGCGGGCCACCATACGTCTGCATTGGCGCATTAGTAAGGGCCTGCGTTTTACCCAGCATGTTTGTGACGTAGTCACCCGCTCAAGGTGACAGCGTTGATGTTTTAGACGTATCTAGCGGTACGCCACCGCCTT